>Ga0182747_1001861_pt1 | contig 15598 bp, 13 predicted proteins | sample eDN3rd30CBELigBY_FD_128526 | JGI IMG/M metagenome (GOLD analysis project Ga0182747, IMG submission 128526) | Enriched backyard soil microbial communities from Emeryville, California, USA - eDNA 3rd pass 30_C BE-Lig BY (version 2) (version 2) | ecosystem: Environmental > Terrestrial > Soil >...
CAAGGATTGTTTTTTCTGTTTGTCGGTCAACACCATTTAATACTTCAACAACAGCGTCAATACCACCCGTTTCCGTATAATCCTGAGTTACCGTTGATGATAATTTTCTTTCTAATACAGATTCAATCTCACTGATGACTTCAGGTGAAGTTGAGTCCATAATCGCGATTCTCTTTGCAATATCTGCTTGAACCTCTTGAGGTAAAGAAGATAGGATTACCCCTGCTTGACCTGGATCTAAATAAGATAAAATTAATGCAATCGTTTGCGGATGCTCGTTTTGTATAAAGTTAAAAATTTGTGATGGATCAGCCTTTCTAGCAAAATCAAAAGGACGTACTTGTAAAGACGAAGTCAATCGATTGATAATGGCTTGGGCTTGTTCAGCTCCTAATGCTTTTTCCAATACAGTTTTTGCATATCCAATACCACCTTGCGAAATATAATCTTGCGCAAGTGCAATATTGTGAAATTCTTCTATTATATCTTCTTTAACAGTAGGTTCAACCTTCTTAACTCCTGATATCTCCAATGTTAAGCGTTCAATTTCTTCCTCATTCAAATGTTTATATACCGAAGCAGATACCTCAGGTCCAAGGGATATTAATAATAGAGCAGCTTTTTGTTTGCCAGTTAACTCTTTATCCTTTTTCGTCACGTTTATACCCCCCGTTTATTCCTCAGAAATCCAACTTCGTAATAGTTTTGCAAAGTCTTCTGGTTTTTCTTTCGCCATTTTTTCAAGTTGTTTACGGCGAACTGTACTTTCTGTCTCTATTTCTTTATTAATATCATCAACGAATAAATCTCGTTGTTCTTCGAATACTACTATTTCTTCAGCTTCAGCCTTACGTTTTCTTGATGTTAAAAGTGACACTACCAATAAGATAATCACTACGACTAAAATGCCACCAATTACCCATACCCACCAAGGAATAACAGGCTCTACGTCTTCTACTTGTGTTGCTTCATTTCCGTAAAATGGTTGGACTGATACTACGATTTTCTCTTGAATTTGATCTTCAGATAAATCTCCAGCTGCTTCTTTATCTATTGAAGTACGAACAATTGTCGATAATATTTGTTCAATATCTGCACGTACTTCAGTAGAAAGTGATGTTGTATCATCAGGCACAGGAGGTTCTACAGCTACCTGAATACCGATGTCACGAATTTTATAAGGACTTTCTTGAATTTCTTTCGTGATTCGATTTACATCGTGATTAATCGTTTCCTCAACACGCTCGTAATCACCATCACCATTAGCTGTTTCTTCATAAGTTAAATTATCTTCTTGTACTCCGGCTTGAGGAGTCCCCATTGCAGCACCAGCGTTAGTGCCTGTATAGGTTTCAGTAATTCGTTGAGCGCTTATTTCTATACCAGCCATATTTTCTTCATCAACTGGTTGTACTATTTTTTCTTGTCGATTTTCTTGTTTAAAGTCAATATCCGTCGTTACAGAAACAACCACTTTATCTTGTCCCATTAATGTACCTAGCATTTGCTGCACTTGGCGTTGAAGGTCACGTTCTACAGTTTTCTTAACTTCCATTTGACCTTGTACAGAGTCAACAGATCCTGAGCCAGTTGTAGCAGATTCTAAGTCGAAGTATTCCGAATATTGGTTTGTTATAACGATATTATCAGTACTTAAATTAGGAATACTTTTTGATACCAAGTTATATAAAGTTGCGATTTGATCATTGCTAAATTGGTGTCCTGGCTCTGTATCGAGTGTAATGGCTGCACTTGCTTCTTGATTCGTATCATTGACAAAAACGCCCTTTTTCGGAAGTGAAATCATCACCTTTGCGTTTTTAATACCGTCAATGGTTTTAATTAAATTCTCTAATTCCGTTTGGGTTGCAGCAAGTCGGATTACCTCGAATTCATTGTCTGTCATACCAAACCCAGCATTCGTTGTGAAAAATGAATTATTGATTTCGCCTGATTCTGGGTAACCTTGGGCAGCTAATGATACTTTCAATGTATCAACTTCACCTTCAGGTACTAAAATATTTGTCCCACCAGGACCAATCTCATATGTAGTGCCTTGTGCAGTTAAGACTTCGGCAATTTCCCCCACTTCTTTCACAGAAAGCTCTGTAAAAAGTGGTACCATCGTTGTTCTAGTTAAGAAATATGTTAAAACACTAGCTATGAGTATTACACCTACTAGTGCTCCTATCATTGTACCCTTTTGTTTTTTTGTTCTACTCTTCCAGAATTGCGTGGAGTCTGTTTTCACTTTTTTAAGTCGTTCGTTCATTATGAGTCCTCCGGTTATATTGAATCACCAACAATTGATATTCGCTTTTAACCGTTAGATTGACATACGCATTATTTCCTGGTAAGCATCAATCACTTTATTACGAACTTCCATTGTTGCATTTAATGTAATACTTGCTTTTTGCGATGCAATCATCACTTCATGTAAATCAACATCTTGTCCATTAATTAACTTTTCCGTTAATGCGTCAGATTGAATCTGTTGATCATTTACAGATTTAATTGCGTCATTTAGAAAACTAGCAAACTTTTGCCCTGCCTCGTAAGGTGTAGCGGGATTTGACAACTTATTTGTATCGTTCGTCAGTTGCGTAGGAGTCATTAAGGAAATTGAATTAATTGCCATATAAAAAACACCATCTTTTCTAGGTTATTTTCCTATTTCTAAAGCCTTAGTCAGCATCGATTTATTTGCATTAAAAACTGTAATATTTGCCTCATAAGAACGCGTTGCAGAAATTAAGTCAACCATTTCTTTTAATAAGTCAACATTCGGCATTTCCACATATCCTTCTTCATTTGCGTCTGGGTGAGTTGGATCATACACTAATTTAAACGGTGTATCTTTGTCGTCATTAATTTTACTGACTTTCACACCATCACCAACCTCGTTTTTCCCTCTTGCTTTATTCAAAAAGTTAGAAAAACTGCCTTCATTAGCCGATAATGTAACTGTCTTTCTACGGTATGGCTCCCACTGTCCATCAACAAGTTTTGCACGTGTCGTATCAACATTGGCTATATTAGATGAGATAACATCCATTCTTAAACGCTGAGAAGTTAACGCAGATGATGTAATATTCATACTTTTAAAGATTGACATAATTATCGACCTCCTTTAATGACAGTGTTTAAAGTATTTAACTTTCCATTGATTCGATCTACCAGCGCATTATAATAGATTGTATTTTCAGCCAATTTTGCTTGTTCGGCATCCATATCGACACCATTTCCATCATTTCTATATCTAAAATTGTCGAAACTTGTTACGCTAGAGTTTGTTTGAGTAATCTCAAAATCATAATGTCTAACATCCGTTTTATTAGCTGAGATAATAGTAGATTGTTCGTTCTGTAATATTTGTTTAAAACTAACATCTTTCGCTTTATAATTTGGCGTGTCAACATTTGCTATATTTTGCGCTATCGTTTTGTTTTTTAAAGATGCATATTGCAATCCTTTTTCTAAACTATTAATAGTTCCTCCAAATAAGCTCAAACGTTTCACCCCTTTTAAAAAGTTTACTTTTCTATTACATTCTCATTTATTTTAATTAAGTTGTTGTTAAGTGTCTATCGCCTTTTGTCGATTTTTAATAGGTTTATAGGACTATTTTTTGCATCAAATTTCCCGAAGTTTTCACTTTTTTCTCTATGTCCACCCTAATTTCGACAGTGTAAAATTCAAAAGAATTAGATATGCGGTTGCTTTTTTCGGGACTAAAGACCTTCTAATTTCCATTGAAAGACCAATTACATAGGCCCATATTTGATTTTTTCAAAAAAATAGGATTTCATCAAATTGATGAAATCCTAAGATATTACGATATTATTTCATTTTTATTTCTGCTAATGCTGTTAAGAATTTATCGTTCAACACTTTGATATAAGTTCCTTTCATACCAAGAGAACGAGACTCAATAACACCTGCTGATTCTAATTTACGTAGTGCATTTACAATTACAGATCGTGTAATTCCAACTCTGTCTGCAATTTTAGATGCTACAAGAAGACCTTCGTACCCATCAAGTTCTTCAAAAATATGCTCTATCGCTTCTAACTCACTATAAGACAATGAATTAATTGCCATTTGTACAACTGCTTTACTACGTGCTTCTTCTTCAATTTCTTCAGATTTTTCACGTAAAATTTCCATACCAACTACTGTAGCACCGTATTCTGCAAGGATTAAATCATCGTCTTCAAATTTTGTATCGATATGAGCAAGAATTAAAGTTCCAAGACGTTCACCACCACCATTAATAGGAACAATTGTTGTTAAACCATTTTGGAACAAATCTTTGTTCTCAACAGGGAACACTGTGTGTTCATTATGAATATCTAAATTTGGCGATGTTTCCGTAATTGCGAATAGGTTTGATGTGTACTCTTCAGGGAATTGACGATCTTCAAACATTCTTTTAATACGTTCGTTTTCAATTTTATGGTGAATAGAGATTCCAAGTAATTTCCCTTTACGACTTACAATAAACACGTTGCAATCAATAATATCCCCAAGTGTCTCTGCCATTTCTTTAAAGTTTACTGGCTTACCAGCAGATGCTTGTAACATTGAGTTAATTTTTCTTGTTTTAGCTAATAAATTCATTTTTATATATCCTCCTAAAGGCTTCGTATCCTTATTTTGAACATTGCTGTAAATTTTATCACTACCAATTGTATTATTAATAATTAGCACTGAGATTTTACATTATAATATAAATTGAGATAAATCCTTATTTTTAGAAATTTCACCTAATTTCTGATCGACATATGCAGGTGTAATTTCAATATGAGCTGGTGCAATTTCAGAGGCTTCGAAAGATAACTCTTCAAGTAAACGTTCTAAAATTGTGTGCAAACGTCTTGCCCCGATATTGTCAGTATCTTGATTCACTTGTGTTGCGATTTCAGCAATCCGTTCAATTGCATCTTCCGTGAAGTTGATCGTCACACCTTCCGTTTCAAGTAGTGCTTTATATTGTAAAATTAAAGATTGATCTGGTTCTTTTAAAATTCGAATAAAATCATCTTTTGTTAATTTTTCAAGTTCTACTCGAATTGGGAATCGACCTTGTAATTCCGGAATTAAATCACTTGGTTTTGACATATGGAAAGCACCAGCTGCAATGAATAGAATGAAGTCAGTTTTGACTGGTCCATACTTTGTCGTAACAGTAGACCCTTCAACGATTGGTAAAATATCTCGTTGAACACCTTCTCTCGAAACATCAGCGTTAGAAGATGAGCCTCTACTAGCAATTTTATCGATTTCATCGATAAAAATAATCCCCGACTGTTCAGCACGATCAATTGCTTCTTGAGCTAATTCATCCGAATCAATTAGTTTATTTGCTTCTTCAATGACTAAAACTCTTCTTGCATCTTTAACTTTCATTTTTCTTTTCTTTTTCTTTTTAGGCATAAGATTTGAAAGCATATCTTGCATGCCAGAAGAGCCCATATCCATTCCCATACCAGGCATCATGTCAAACATTGCAGTATTTTGCTCTGTTACTTCGATTGTTACTAAATTATCTTCTAACTTTCCAGCTTTTAAGTCAGCAGCGATTTGAGAACGTTTTGAACGAATTTCTGTTTCTTCTGTAGTGTCATCAGTTGAATGTTCGTTCTTTTGTCCCCCAAATAACATTTCAAATGGGTTTTGTGCAGCTTTTTCTTTTTTCTTTGATGGTACTAATAATTTCACAATCGCTTCATTTGCAAGAGCTTCTGCTTGCTCTTTAACATTATTCATCATTTCATCTTTCACTAATCTTCTTGAAGCTTCTACTAAGTCACGTACCATTGATTCTACATCTCTTCCAACATAACCAACTTCGGTAAACTTTGTAGCTTCCACTTTAATGAAAGGTGCATTTGTTAATTTTGCAATCCGTCTAGCGATTTCTGTTTTACCTACACCTGTAGGACCGATCATTAGTATATTTTTAGGAATGATTTCATTTTTCATATCATCGCTCAATAAAGCTCTTCGATAGCGATTACGCAATGCAATTGCAACAGCTCTTTTCGCTTGGGATTGACCAACAATATGACGATTTAAATGCTCTGTAATTTGTCTAGGCGTTAAGTGTTGTCCTGTCATTCTTCTAGCGCCTCCACGATTATATTATGGTTTGTATAAACACAGATATCAGCAGCAACTGTCAATGCAGCTTCTGCAATTTCTTTCGCAGTTAAATGCTCGCCAGCATGTCGTTTTAAAGCTCGACCAGCGGATAGTGCATAGTTTCCACCAGAACCGATTGCTAAAATTCCATCATCCGGTTCAATTACTTCACCAGTTCCTGATATAAGCAGTAATGTCGTTTTATCCATTACTAATAATAAAGCTTCCAATTGTCGTAACATTTTATCTCCGCGCCATTGTTTTGCCACTTCAACTGCTGCTCTTTGTAAATTACCGTTGTATTCATTTAATTTCGCTTCAAACATTTCAAATAATGTAAAGGCATCTGCAACAGATCCAGCAAATCCAGCTAAGACTTTTCCTTGATATAGTCTTCTTACTTTTCTTGCCGTATGTTTCATTACAACCGCATTACCAAGAGTTACTTGTCCATCACCAGCCATCGCACACTGACCTTTATGGTGAATTGCAAATATGGTTGTTGCATGAAATTGTCCCATAATAATCCTCCTTTAGAGATTAGGCTCTTGGATGAGCATTCATATAAGTATTTCGAAGATGTTCTTTTGTAACATGGGTATAAATTTGTGTAGACGACAAATTCGCGTGTCCTAATAACTCTTGAACTGTTCTTAAATCAGCACCATTATTCAATAAATGTGTTGCAAAGGTATGTCTAAGCATATGCGGATATATTTTCGTTCTTAATGATGCTTGTTCGATCATTTCATTCAAAATAAAGCGAACACCACCAGCTGTTAAAGCATTGCCGCGCATATTGACAAATAAATGATTATGCTTCGTATTCTTCATCATTTTAGGACGAGCTTCATTAATATACTTTACTAACGCATCTTGGGCGTAATGACCAAATGGTACGATTCGTTCCTTTCGACCTTTCCCCATCACTCTTAAAATAGAATAATTTAAATCAATATCTCCTAATTCAATAGATACACATTCACTTACACGAATCCCTGAAGCATAAAGCAATTCAAGTAATGCAATATTGCGTATAGATTTTACATCATCACCAATATTCTCTTCAAATAATCTTGATATCTCTTCTTCATAAAAAAAGTTTGGTAATCTTTTCTCTTTTTTGGGATGGTAGAGTGAAGAAAAGGGTGCGTCATCCAATTGGTATTCCCGATTTAAATAGCGGAAAAAAGATCGAATGGAGGATATTTTTCTCGATATTGAAGTTCTAGCTTTTTTTTCATCATAGAGTTTTGTTACATACAATCTAGCATGTAGATACTCCACATCATTTAAATCTGATATTCCCTCTTGCTTACAAAAGGTTAGAAAGTCATTTAAATCATGTTGGTATTCTTTAACAGTATGTATCGAAAAGTTTCTTTCTAACTGTATATATCGAATAAATTGTTCCAAGCTTTCGTCAAAATTCATCGACAATTCAAAGCACCTCCAATTGAACAATCTATTAGGTGAAGCGATTTAAATGAAGGCACGCATCTCATTAAGGGCAGTTCCTTTTTTAATGAACCAATGAAATTAAACAAGTAAATGAAGATATTTTCTTAAATATATCTTTATAAAATAATTCAATAATTTATTAATCGGAACAGATTAGGAAGCAAGGGTAAAAACTCCAAATATGACACTAAACTTATCTGACAAATTAATCAAGAGAAAAATACTAAAAAATTGTAAAGAAAACGTAAATGTTAACAATTCTGAAAAGATTTCTTAAATGTATACAATAATAAAGCCTCTAAAATTATAACAACTTTTAGAGGCAGAAATCAAATATATTGTTTGAGAATTCATAAAATTTCGAATCATTTGCAATAAATGTTCAATTTATCGTAACGCTATTTTTATACTTAACTTTCATGAAACTAATTCAGAATTGAATATTTAGTAGTTTATTGAACTGCATCTTCTTCATAGTCACATTTTGTACATTGAATTTGTACACCTTTTTTCAACTTCTTCTCAATTAATAATGAATTACATTTTGGACATGGACGGCTTATTGGCTTATCCCACGATACGAAATCGCATTCAGGATAATTGTTACAACCATAAAATGTGCGTTTTGTTTTACTTTTTCTTTCCACAATTTCGCCAGTTTCACAGTTTGGACATTTAACGCCAATTAGTTTTAAGATAGCCTTCGTATTTCTACAATCTGGGAAGTTAGAACATGCCATAAACTTACCGAAACGACCTAATTTATAAACCATTGGGGCACCACAATTTTCGCAGTCTTCTCCAGCCGGTTCATCTTTAATTTCAATTTTTTCCATCGTTTCTTCTGCGTGTTTCAAATATTTCTCAAAATCACGATAAAACTCATCGATAATTTTTACCCAATTTGATTGACCATCTTCAATTTTGTCCAAATCTTCTTCCATTTTTGCTGTGAATTCAATATTCACAATCTCAGGGAAGAATTCCACCATCAAATGATGTACAATTTCACCAAGTTCAGTTGGGACAAACCGTTTTGAATCTAATTGCACATATCCTCTTTTTTGAATGACATCTAGCGTCGGTGCATAAGTAGAAGGACGACCAATTCCTAGTTCTTCTAACTCTTTAACTAAACGTGCTTCTGTATAACGAGGTGGTGGCTGAGTGAAATGTTGGTTCGGCGTAATTTCAAGAGATTTAACTTTATCTCCAACTTCCATTTCAGGCAATAGCTTTGTTGTTTCTTCGGTTTGATCATCTGTTCCTTCGATATAAAGTTTCATGAACCCAGCGAATTTTACTTGTGATCCATTTGCACGGAATAAAACTCCTGAATTTACAAGATCCACTGAAACTGTATCTAAAACAGCAGGAGCCATTTGACTAGCTACAAAACGGTCCCAAATTAAACGATAAAGTCTTAATTGATCACGGCTTAACACTTCTTTTAAAGATTCCGGTGTTCTAGATACACTAGTAGGGCGAATCGCTTCATGCGCATCTTGAGCATTTGTTGCTTTTTTTGTTTTTTTTGCTTCACCTATAACATAATCAGCACCATATTTTTCATTGATATACTCGTATGCTTCAGTCTTTGCAGTGTCAGAGATTCTTGTAGAGTCAGTACGCATGTACGTAATTAACCCGACAGTCCCCTCTTTTTTACCGATATCAATACCTTCATAAAGTTGTTGTGCAAGCATCATTGTTTTCTTTGCTCTGAAATTTAATTTTCGAGCAGCTTCTTGTTGTAATGAAGAAGTTGTAAATGCAGGTGATGCATTTCTTTTTCGTTCCTTTTTCACTACATTCGTAACAACGAACTCGTCACCTTTTAATTGTTTTAATATACTGTTTACTTGTTCTTCATTCGTCAATTTTACTTTTTCATTTTCAGTGCCGTAGAAAACGGATTCAAATTGTTTTTGACCTTTTTCAAAAGTCGATTCAATTGACCAATATTCCTCTGGAACAAAGCTTTTGATTTCATTTTCTCTATCAATGATTAGGCGCATCGTTACAGATTGTACCCTACCTGCAGATAACCCTTTTTTCACCTTTTTCCATAAAAGTGGGCTTATGTTATATCCAACAAGGCGATCTAAAATACGACGTGCTTGTTGTGCATCTACTAAATCCATATTAATTGCTCTTGGATGTTTAAAAGATTCTAATATTGCATCTTTTGTAATTTCATTAAATACTACACGACAATCTGAATTTGTATCGATATTTAAAGCTTGTGCAAGATGCCAAGCAATCGCTTCACCCTCACGGTCAGGGTCGGCTGCAAGATAAACTTTCTTTGCTTTCTTAGCAGCAGTTTTTAAATCCTGAAGTACTGGACCCTTCCCACGGATGGTAATGTACTTTGGCGTATAATTATTTTCAACATCTATACCCGTCGTGCTACGTGGCAAATCACGAACGTGTCCAATAGATGCTTTCACTTTATATTTTTTACCTAAATATCTTTCAATTGTCTTTGCTTTTGCTGGTGACTCTACTATCACTAAATAATCTGCCATCTACTATACATCCCCCTGTAGAGGTTATTGTTTCAAAATGATTTACAATTTATTTTTTTGAAAAAGAATTCCTGTTGCAAAATGTATAACAGTTTGAAAGATATTGCAACTTTTTTTCAATATTTACCCAAAAACATTTTTCTTTCCTCTAAGATTTGATACCCATTCCATATAGGAATAGCACCATCTTTAAGTAATTGATTTGTTCCTTTTGATTGTTCCGAATGAATTGGACCTGGAACAACAAAAATATCTTTTCCATGCTCTAGTGCATGATCAGTTGTTATCAATGTACCACTTGAAAGAGCAGCCTCCGTAACAACAATTGCATCACTTATACCGCTAATAATACGATTTCTCATTGGAAATTGCCATTTTCGTGGCCCAACATATGGTGGATATTCTGTAATTAATAAATGATGCTTAGCCATTTCCAATGCTAAAGAACGATTTTCTTTAGGATAAATATGAAAAAAACCATTACCTAAGACACCAATCGTTTTCCCGCCATATTGTATCGCTGCTCTATGTGCTAGACTGTCTGCACCTTTTGCAAGTCCACTTACAATTACATATTCTTGCTCCAATAATGGGGGAACAATAAACTCAAGAGCCATTGCGGAATAATTTGTAGCATTTCTCGAGCCAATAATGGCAATTTTATTTGGCTTTGTTAAAAGCGAGATATCCCCTTTACCATACAAAAGAGTTGGAGGGTCAATTAATTCAAATAACTCTTTTGGATACCATTTATTATCAAAAGGTATAGGAGTTATACATTCTGCATAATAGGCTTCTAGTAAATTTATCCTTAACATTTTTATATAATTATGCAAAATATTTTCTGATTTATTCATTGAAATTTGTAAAATATTAGCTAATTTTGTTGGGGAAGTTGTCGACAGGTTGTGTAATGAATCAATCGAGTGAATTAGTTTTTTGAAAGCTTTGAAAGTAAGAGGATAAACATAATGCAAGGCAAGTAATTGATGAAGGGGTTGTTCAGTCAATATACATATCACCTCTTATTTTAAATAGTAGAAATTCATATTAAAATTGTGACCGCATTGAATGAATAATGATATTAGCATAGCATAATTACAATAATGGGCTGCCGGAAAGTTTCCTTTCACGACAGCCTATTGGTCTAGAATTGTTCAAATCTTTGTCATTAGTAACGTAGTTTCCTTGTTACTTACATGTGGCATAGGCAACTAAAAATGCTGTTCAGAAACCAATACCATCATACTTTTTTAGTGAGTTTTACATTTGTCGTAAAGACCTTTTTCTTTTATTACTTTAATTAATGTTTCACCAATAACTGATGGAGTTGGTGCTACTTCAATTCCCGCTTCATTCATTGCTTTAATTTTCTCACTTGCTGTACCTTTACCACCAGAAATAATTGCACCAGCATGTCCCATACGTTTACCTGGTGGTGCAGTTTGTCCACCGATGAAGCCTACAACAGGTTTTGTCATGTTTGCTTTAACCCAAGCAGCAGCTTCTTCTTCAGCTGTACCACCGATTTCCCCAATCATAACAACTGCATAGGTTTCTGGATCATTATTAAACTCAGATAATACGTCGATAAAGTTCGTACCATTTACAGGGTCTCCACCAATACCTACTGCTGTAGTTTGACCAATTCCTGCTTGTGATAATTGATGTACCGCTTCATACGTTAGTGTTCCAGAACGAGAAACAACTCCAACATGTCCTTTTGTATGAATGTATCCAGGCATAATACCAATCTTACATTCATCTGCTGTAATAACACCTGGACAGTTAGGACCCACTAAACGAGTTTTCTTACCTTCCATATAGCGTTTTACTTTTACCATATCAAGTACTGGAATATGCTCAGTAATACAAATCGTTAAATCTAATTCGGCATCAACTGCTTCAATTATTGCATCTGCTGCAAATGGTGCAGGTACATAGATAACTGAAACATTTGCACCTGTAGCATCTACAGCATCTTGTACTGTATTAAAAACAGGTACACCTTCTACAGTTTGTCCACCTTTACCTGGTGTAACTCCTGCTACAATTTTCGTTCCATATTCTAACATTTGCTTTGTATGGAAAAGGGCTGTTTCCCCTGTAATCCCCTGAACTATTACCTTTGTATCTGCATTAATATATACACCCATGATTCTCTCTCCCTGCCTTCCATTAACCTACTAATTCGACGATTTTTTGGGCTCCATCTGCCATGGAATCCGCTGCAACGATATTTAAACCTGAAGCATTTAGTAATTCTTTACCAAGATTTACATTTGTACCTTCTAAACGAACTACTAATGGTACATTTAGTCCGATTTGTTTTGCTGCGGCAATTACACCTTCAGCAATGATGTCACATTTCATAATTCCACCAAAAATGTTAACGAATATTCCTTTTACATTTTTATCGGATAAAATAATTTTAAACGCTTCTGTTACTTTTTCTGTCGTTGCACCGCCACCCACGTCAAGGAAGTTCGCAGGTTGACCACCATAGTAACTAATTGTGTCCATAGTTGCCATAGCTAGTCCAGCACCGTTTACCATACATCCGATATTTCCATCTAAAGAAATATAGCTTAAATCATATTTTGATGCTTCAATTTCTTTTGGGTCTTCTTCATCATAATCTCTTAATTCAACGATATCTTTATGTCTATATAGTGCATTAGCATCAAAGTTGAATTTTGCATCAAGTGCCACTACTTCATCATTGCCTGTCACTACTAAAGGATTAATTTCAACAATTGATGCATCTTTATCTATGAATGCATCATATAAACCTACCATTAGTTTAGCTGCTTTATTGACTAATTTTGATGGTATATTCATATTAAATGCCATACGACGAGCTTGGAATGGAACTAATCCTGTTACAGGATCAATTACTTCTTTGAAGATTTTTTCAGGAGTTTTTTCCGCAACTTCCTCGATATCCATACCGCCCTCTTCAGAGCCCATTAGTACGACTCTAGAAGTTGCTCTATCTAGAACTAAACTTAAGTAATATTCTTTCTTAATATCTGATCCTTCTTCGATATAAAGACGTTTAACTTCTTTACCTTCTGGACCAGTTTGATGTGTAACTAAAATTTTTCCTAATAACTCTTTTGCGTAAGTTCTTACTTCATCAAGATTCTTTGCAATTTTTACTCCGCCAGCTTTACCCCTACCGCCAGCATGAATTTGTGCTTTTACCACTGTCACACTTGAACCAAGTTCTTTTGCTACTTTAACTGCTTCTTCCGGAGAAAAAGCGACACTCCCTTTAGGAACGTTAACTCCATATTTTCTAAGGATTTCCTTACCTTGATACTCATGGATATTCATCCTACATCCTCCAATCGGCCTTCTGGAAATTATTTTAGTACAATGATAATTTTATACAAACAAAATGGTTATGTCTACATTTGTATTAAGCGACAAATTTCATCTCGTTTTTACATCATTCTTCTATCTAATGTACAGAAAGCTCTACTAAATTTCAATAGTCTTTTCTTAATTTCGTAGTACCTAATTGCTCATCCAATCTGTAAATAAAGGCAAAAACTTCCGCGACTGCTTGATATAAATCTTCTGGAATTGATTGGTTCAAATCCAGTTGTCCCAATAGCTCAATGAGGTTTGGATCTTCATAAATGGGTACATTGTAGAGATTAGCATTTTCTAAAATATTCTCTGCAACCTTCCCCTTACCTTTAGCAATTACCTTAGGACTGCTATTTTCATTGGGGTCATAGGATAATGCAATCGCTTCTTTACGGTTGTATAATTTTTCGCTCATATCCGAATATCAACTCCATTTGATGTTTGGGCATTTTCAGATTTGAACATTTTTTTGCGAGGTTCACTATTTTCAAATGTTCTAAAGAAAATTCCTGATAAGTAATAACCTTTCTCTTCTAATCGATTTTTTAATATTTTTTGAAGTGGCTCTGCAAATGATGCAAGATGTTCAATCTCATTAAATAGATTGATTGTGACAATTCGATTTTGCACTTGCATATCGATCACTGTTTCTTTCATAGATTCCATATCCAAATAAAATAAAATGCGAGCATAATTGGAATCTATTTTCCCATCCTCTTTCATTCTTCCATTCCACTGTAATGTTGCATCCATTGATTTTCCAAAAAGTTGGAGGGGTACTTGCATAACAATTTGATGCTGATGACCGTTTTCACCAGATAAGAGCTGCATTCCATTCATTCGTGCCAATAAAACGTCCGCTGATTCTTTTAATGCTGTAGAAACACCTTCATTATTTACAATGGCTAAAAGTTGAGGTTTTAATTGTTCAGAGATGTTATCTATCTCTTGTATATTTTTGTATAAAGAAGATTCGTAATTTATTCCTAAACTTTTTAAAACGTTCTTCATTGCTTGTTGAATTGCATTCCCATTAAGTGCATCTTTCAATTGTTGCTCCACTTGCAGATTTAATTGTTGAATTGGAGGTTGATTTGATTCGTTTGCAACCCTTGCAATATTCGACAATTGTATTGACTCATTAATGACTGGACCATCATTTAATAGAGACAGTAATTGGCCATGTACACTTGTACCACTTGTATTTTGAGTAAATGGTTGGTTTTTTTCACTGCTTGCATAGGCTTTTAGTAACATTTCATTCAATTGTTTTGAAACTTGTTCAATTATTTGAGCCTGTTTTGGCATTTGTTCCAATTTGTTTAAGATCGTTAGTAGGTCACCTTTTTGCGACTGACTTAAATTAGGTTCATTTTGTACCCAAGATTTTACTTCGTTTAAGATGTTTGAAGCATTGCTTTCATTTATCGTATGTAACTTTTGAATCACACTACTAGCATTCTGAAGTGGTTGATTTAGATTTGGTTTCGTTAAATTTGCGGGACTTTGCATCCAGTTCGTTAACGTTGCTTGTTTAGAAAGGATTGATGCCTCTTTCAATAGATTGATAGCATGTAATTTAGTTGAAATGGGTTGTGCTTCGTCCAATAATGTTTGAACAGCCCTAGATAAAATCATTCCGCCTTTCTCATGATCAAGTGGTTTTGCAATTTTACCTAAGTTTTCTATCATCGCTTTTTTTAAATTGTCAGGTATTGAAGAATCTTTCACTAAACTTTGAGTAAATTCGTTCATAACCTCAGCAAATCCATTTGTTTTTGATCCATGTAATAACGCCTGAAACACTTCTTTCGTAAATGGCAGTTTCATTTCGATCATCTTTTGAAGCGTTTTTATTGCATCTTGTTTCGATTCGTTTTCATTAGATAATAACAGAGCTTGCGCTTGTAATAACTGTTCTTTCGAAATGGGCACTTGTTCTTTTAACAAGTGAGAAACAAGCTGCATCATTTCATTCGTTTTCGGTAGATTCATAGAATCTAATAATTGATGTATTTGTTGTTTCATAGAGGTAGAGGCATCCATAGCGCCTGAAACGACTTTTAACTCCGTTTGTGGAGAAA
>Ga0182747_1001866_pt1 | contig 15583 bp, 13 predicted proteins | sample eDN3rd30CBELigBY_FD_128526 | JGI IMG/M metagenome (GOLD analysis project Ga0182747, IMG submission 128526) | Enriched backyard soil microbial communities from Emeryville, California, USA - eDNA 3rd pass 30_C BE-Lig BY (version 2) (version 2) | ecosystem: Environmental > Terrestrial > Soil >...
CATCGGCCACGAGGCCACCGTCTCCAAGGTGGCCGACGAGCAGCTCTTCTACCTGATGAGCCGCGGCCTCTCCGAGGACCAGGCGATGGGCATGGTCGTCAACGGCTTCATCGAGCCGGTGACCAAGACCCTCCCGATGGAGTACGCCGTCGAGTGGTCCCGCCTCATCGAGCTCCAGATGGAGGGCTCGGTCGGCTGACCGGCCGCCTGGGCGTCTCGTCAGATCGGGATGCCGAGGTTGATGAGGCCGGTCACGCCGGTGTCGGTCCGGGTGAGCGCCAGCGCGGTGCCGTCGGCCTTCGGGTCGCCGGCGATGGCGTCGCCGTCCCAGCTGGTATCGGGCAGGCCGAACTCGGCGTAGGGCTCGGCCTCGTAGACCTTCGCCGTCACGTCCGGGTCGAAGTACACCTGCGTGGTGAGCGCGAGCTCGCCGCCGAGGTGCACCCGCACGTGGACGTGGACCGCCCGCCCCGTGTACCAACCGGGGTAGACCGTCTCGAACTGCACGATGCCGTCGTTGGTCGCCTGCTGGGTGCCGCGGAGGAACGTGGTCCCCTCGGCCTCGTCCTTGCCGCCGCCGCCGTCCGTGAACGCCGAGTAGTCGCCGGTGGCGTCGGCGTGCCACACCTCCACGGACGCCGGGTAGGTCGGGCTGCACGCGCCGCCGGCCATGCCCGTCACCCGGAACCCGAGGCGCAGCGGCGTCCCGGCGACGCCCTCGGTGATGTCCGTGCGGAGGAACTGCTCATCGAGCGGGAACGGGCCCGCCGTCTGCTCGGGCGTCATGACGCAGGTGCCGAGGGCATCGAAGTCCTCGGCGGTGAAGCGGGGGGAGCGGGGGAGGTCGCTGATCGGGGTCCCGTCGTCGCCCAGGATCGAACCGGTCCCCGGTGACGTGGTCGTGGTCGCGGTCGATGACGTTCCGCCGCCCCGGTCGCTCCCGCCGCTGCTGCACGCGGTGACGGCCGCGGCGAGCCCGCCGGCGAGGACCACCCGCCGGGAGATGGTCACGAGATCACCGCCACGGGGTCGCCGACCGACACGGTGCCGGGCTCGGACACGGAGCAGTACAGGCCGAGGTGGTTCGCGAAGGCCTCGTTCAGCTCGCTCATCGCCCGGAACAGCCCGGGCTCGCGGTCGATCCCGCCGGCCTGGGACCGCAGCGGCATGGCGCAGCGGACCGTGGGGCTGTCGACGACCAGCACGACGTCGCCCACGGCGACCTGCTGCCCGAGCCACGCCTGCTCGCCGAACGGCTCGATGTCCACGTCGAGCACGAGGTTCGGGCGGAACCGGCGGACGTCCCAGTCGAGCCCGGGCCGGGCGGCCGCGCACCCGGCGAGGGTGGCCGTGGTGACGACGTGCACGGGTGCCAGGTCGAGGAACGTCCCGGGCGGCGCCGGGATCTCGAAGTACTCGGCGTCGTCGTTGGGCGGGTCGAACGTCATCTCGTAGGACCGTTCGCCGGCCTCCTCCTCGTCGGCCAGGTGGACCGTGCGGCCCAGCCAGTCGGAGAGGACCTGGTCGATGGCTGGGTCGTCGAAGCGGAGGACCTGGCCGTCGGGGAACGTGATGCGCTCGTCGGTGGCCGATCCGTGCAGCAGGGCGGACACCCGCTTGGCCGACAGCAGGTGACCGGACCCCGGGTCGATGACGGCGTGGGTGCGGTCGCCGTCGACGCCGGACGGGCCGATCACCAGGTGCTCGGTGCGACCGCCCTGGAGCGACTTCACCGGATAGCGCCAGCAGTCGACGAGCGTGCCGAGGGTTGCCGTGCCGGTGCGGGAGGACATGGGCCATGGATACCAGCACGTGGCTTCCCCTGCCGGGCGATCACCGCACGGAGGTGGCCGAGCCCCCGCTCGGCTGGGGGCGGGGTCAGATGCGGCGGAGGCGGACCTCGTCGACGTGGTGGTCGGGGCCCTTGCGCAAGATGACGTCGGCGCGGTCACGGGTGGGCTCGATGTTGGCCACCAGGTTGCGCTCGTTGATGTCCTTCCAGATCTGGAGGGCGGTCTCGGTGGCCTCGTCGTCGGAGAGCTCGGCGTAGCGCTGGAAGTACGAGTCGGACCGGGTGAACACGGTGCGGCGCAGCGTGTGGAACCGCTCGACGTACCAGCGGCGGACGTCGGTGACGTCGGCGTCGACGTAGATCGACAGGTCGAAGAAGTCCGAGACGAACGTCGTGGTCCCGCGGCTGACCTGGAGCACGTTGAGACCCTCGACGATCAAGATGTCCGGGTGCCGCACGACGATGTCGTCCTCGGCGGGCAGCACGTCGTAGGTGAGGTGCGAGTAGGTGGGCGCCCGCGTCTCGTCGACGCCCGACTTCACGTCGCGGAGGAACTGCAGGAGCCGTCGCACGTCGTAGCTCTCGGGGAAGCCCTTCCGGCCGAGCAGGCCCCGCTTCTCGAGCTCGCCGTTCGGGTAGAGGAAGCCATCGGTGGTGACGAGGTCGACGCGGGGGTGGTCGGGCCACCGGGCGAGCAGGGCGCGCAGCACGCGGGCGGTGGTGCTCTTGCCGACGGCCACGCTGCCGGCCACGCCGATGACGTACGGCACCCGGTCCTGGGCCCGGTCGAGGAACACCTGGGTCGCATCCTGGCGGCCGCGCACCGCGGCGACGTGGAGGTTCACCAGCCGGGAGAGGGGGAGGTAGACGGATTCCACCTCGTCGAGGTCGAGCGCCTCGTTCAAGCCGCGCAGCTCGTCGAGGTCGTCGGCGTCGAGGGTCAGCGGCGTGGCCGCTCGGCGCGCCCGCCACTCGTCACGGGAGAAGGTCTCGTACAGGGCGGAGTTCACGCCCGGCCAAAGCTACGGAGCGGAGGCCGCACGGGGCCAAACCCGCGGGAGCCGGCGGTCAGCGGTTCTTGGGGTTGCGCCGGAACAGGCGGCCCAACCGGGCGCTCACGCCGGGCTTCGCGCCGCGGGCCCGCTCGGCATCGACCTCGGCCATGATGCGCGGGCCGGCGGCGTTGATGATGTCCTCGGCCTCGTCGAGCAGCGCCGCGATCTCGTCGCCGCGCTCGTCGAGCCCCGGAGGCTCGGCGGGGGTGGCCGGGGTGACCAGCGTGCCGTGCTGCCAGTTCACGTCGGCGAGACGCCGCTGGTACCCCGTGCAGCCGTCGGGGCAGCGCCACGGGGCCTCGGGCGCGAGGTCCAGGTCGCACTTCCGCACCGTCTCGCCGTTGGCGTAGGTCCGAGACTCGAAGAACTTGCAGTCTTGGCGCATCGGCATGCCGGGCAGTCTGTCAGGGGTGGTGGCCGCTGGGCGCGCGCCGGTAGGGTGGACCGCCGGTCACCAGGGCTTCCGCCCTCGTTCCGCACCCCGTTCTCCGTCGAGCAAAGGCCCGGTCCCCTGAGCGCTTTCCCTGTTGATGCGGCTGCCGCGCTGGCCGGTCCGGCGTGGCTCCAGGGTCGGCGGGCCGCTGCGGCCGAGGCGTTCGGGGCAGCGGCGTTCCCGAGCGCGCAGGAGGAGGTCTGGCGCTACAGCCGGATCGCGGAGCTGGACCTCGACCGGTACGCGCCGTCGGCCGACGCGGTGGCGGTGGACCTGCCGATCCCCGAGGAGTGGACGGCGAAGGGCGTCGCGGTCCGGCGCGCCGCGGACCTCGTCGACGAGACCAGCGGCATCGGTTCGGTAGCCCAGGGCGGCCCCGACGTCTTCGCCACCTTGAACGACGCCTTCGCCGCCGACCCGGTCGTCGTGTCGGTGCCCCGCGGCGCGCAGCTCACCGAGCCGCTCGTCGTCGGCACCCGCCTCGCTGGCGCGGGCGCCGCGGGCTTCCCCCGCCTCGTCGTGCTCGTGGGGGAAGGTGCGGCCGCCACCGTCATCGAACGCACCACCTCCACCGACGACGACCTGCTGTCGGTCCCGCTCACCGAGCTGCGGGTCGAGCGCGGCGGCCGGCTGGACTTCGTGGCCATCCAGCAGCTCGGCTCGGCGGCCTGGCAGCTGGGCTCGCTCGTGGCCGAGGTCGGTCAGGAGGCGCACCTGCGCGTCGGCCTCGTCGGCCTGGGCGGCGCCTACGCCCGTCTCCGCACCGACTGCCGTCTCACCGGCCGCGGCGGCACCGGCGACCTGCTCGCGGCGTACTTCGGCGACGGCGACCAGACGCTCGACTTCCGCACGTTCCAGCACCACGATGCGCCCGACACCACGTCGAACCTCCTGTTCAAGGGGGCCGTCGGCGGGCGGAGCCGGTCGGTGTACACGGGCCTCATCAAGGTCAGCAAGGACGCACGGGGCACCAACGCCTTCCAGACCAACCGCAACGTCAAGCTGTCCGACGATGCGTGGGCCGAGTCGGTCCCCAACCTGGAGATCGAGACCAACGACGTGCGCTGCAGCCACGCGTCCACGGTCGGGCCGGTCGATCCGGAGCAGCGCTTCTACCTGGAGAGCCGCGGCGTGCCGCCGACGGTGGCCGATCGGCTGATCGTCGCCGGCTTCTTCGACGAGGTCGTGCGGGAGCTGCCCGACGACGCGCTGGTGGCCGAGGTCCGCAGCCGGATCTCCGAGAAGCTCGACCGAGTGGCCGAGGACCTTCGATGAGCACCGGCACGCACCCGATCGCGCCGCTCGATGCCCTCGCCGACGGCGAGGCGCAGCGCTTCGAGGTGCAGGGCCACCGGCTGGCCGTCGTGCGCATCGGCGACGACGTCTACGTCATTGGCGACATCTGCACGCACCAGGACATCTCCCTGTCCGAGGGCGAGGTCGACGCCGAGACCTGTCACATCGAGTGCTGGAAGCACGGGAGCTCGTTCTCGCTGGAGACGGGCGAGCCCGACGTGCTCCCCGCCACCCGGCCCGTGCCTGTGTACCGCTCGTGGGTCGACGGCGGCGAGGTCTACGTGGAGATCGACGACGCCGAAGGGACCGCTCATGTCTGAGCTCGTGATCGAGGGCCTGCGAGCCGGCGTCGACGGCAAGGAGATCCTCCAGGGGATCGACCTGGTCGTCCGCTCGGGTGAGGTCCACGCCGTGATGGGGCCCAACGGGTCCGGCAAGTCCACCCTCTCGCACGTCATCCTCGGCCGTCCCGGCTACGAGGTCACGGGCGGCTCGGTCACCCTCGACGGCGTCGACGTGTTGGCCATGGACACGTGGGAGCGGGCCCAGGCCGGCCTGTTCCTCGCCCTCCAGTACCCGACCGAGGTCCCGGGGGTGTCGGTCGAGTCGGTGCTGACCGCCGCGTTCGCCGCCGGTGGCCGCTCCACCGAGGGCCTCCACGCCACCATGGCCGCCGAGGCCGAGCGCATCGGCTTCGCCGAGCGGTTCCTCGGCCGCGACCTCAACGTCGACCTGTCCGGTGGTGAGAAGAAGCGCAACGAGACCCTGCAGCTCGGCGTGATCGAGCCCAAGATCGCCATCCTCGACGAGCTGGACTCCGGGCTCGACGTCGATGCCCTGCGGGCTTGCTCGCGGCGGGTCGAGCAGGCCACCACCGAGACCGGGCTCGGCGTCCTCGCCATCACCCACTACACCCGGCTGCTCGACGAGCTGAAGCCCGACGTGGTGCACATCTTGGCCAAGGGCCGGATCGTCAAGACCGGCGGTCCCGAGCTGGCCGACGAGCTGGAAGCCGACGGCTACGCCGCCTACCTGCCCGACAGCCAGGCCGAACCAGCGGTGGCGGCTGACCCCTTCGCCGACCCGTTCGCCGACCCCTTGGCCTGAGGCTCCCCTGCGCCGGGCCGTAGGCTGCGCGCCCGTGCACCGGCTCCGAGACCTGTCCCGTCGGCAGGCCCTGGCCGGGGTCGCCATGGTGCTGCTCGTGGCGGCGCCGTTCGTCGCCAGCATCGTGCGGGCCCGCTCGGTGCACTGGCTGCCGAGCGGCGACGACGCCCTCATCGGCCTGCGCAGCTGGGACGTGTTCTCCTCCCACCGGCCGCTCATCGGGCAGGGGAGCACCACGCACCTCTACGGCCACGACGGCGGCACCTCGCACCCAGGGCCGATCCAGTTCTACGTCCTCGCCGTCCCGGTCCGGGTGCTCGGCCCCGCCGCGGGGATGATCCTCACCAGCGCCGCCGTCAACCTGGCCGCCGTGCTCGTCGCCTCGTGGGTGGTGTTCCGCCGGGCCGGCGGGGCGGTGGCGGCCTGGGCGGTGGTCCTGCTGTCGCTGGTGCTGTGGAGCGAGGGAACGGCGATCCTCACGGACCCGATCTCGTCGAACGCCGGGGGGATCCCGCTCCTCGCCCTCGCCACGTTGGCGTGGGCGGTCGTCGACGGCGACATCCGTCTCCTGCCCCTCGGTGCCGTGGTCGGGTCGTGGGTGGCCCAGCAGCACCTGGCGATCGTGGTGCCGTCCGCCGCGCTGGTGGCCTACGCCTCGGGGGGCGTGGCGGTCGTCGCCCTCTCCCGGCGCCGTCGCCGGGGCGCTGATCCTGGCGCGGCGTTCGACCCGCGGCGCCTCTGGCCGTGGGCCGCCGGAGCCCTCGTCCTCTCGCTCGTGCTCTGGTCGCCCGTCCTGTGGCAGCAGGTCACCGGCCACCCCGGGAACCTCACGGCGGTGGCCGAGTACGCCCGTACCTCGGACTCGCCGACGCTCGGGTGGATGGCTGCCGCCCGCCAGGCGATCCGGACGGTCAGCTTCCCGCCGCTGCTCCTGCGGTCGGACCTGACCGGTCGGTCGTTCTCGGTGGGTCCGCTGCGCCCCCTCGAGCTGCTGGTGGGCATCGGGACCTACGCCCTGCTCGTGGCCGCCGTCGTGGTGGCGTGGAGCCGGCGCCGGGCCCTCGCCCTCCTGGCGCTCACCGCGCTCGTGCTCGCCGTCGCCGGCACCGGCACCGGCAGCACGATCCCCGACTCGGTCGAGGCCTACCGCATCAACTTCTACCGCTGGGAGTTTGTCGTCGCCTGGCTGGCGTGGATCGTGCTCGGGTGGGGCGGTGCCCTCGCCGGGCGCTCGCTGCTCGCCCGCCGCGGCCAGGCGGTCCCGTCCGTCGTGCCGCGGCTGGCGCCGGCACTGGCCGTCGTGGTCATGGCCATCCCCACCGTCGTCAACGTCACCACCCACGGGGTCGACGACCGGCGCCGGGACCAGGACGGGTTCGTGGCGATGCGCACGATGAGCGACGCCGCCGTCGATGCGGCCGACGGTGCGGGCGCCGGTCGCGTCACGATCGTGCTGCGGGGCCGGGCTGCGGTCCTCTCCACCGGCCAGGCGCTGGCCCTCCAGCTCGAGGCGGCGGGCTACGACGTCCAGGTCCCCGAGCAGGAGCCGCGGTTCTGGGGTGCCCGCGTGCTCCACGAGGGCGAGGACCCCGGGGACCTGGTGCTCGTCTTGGCCAGCGGCCGCGGGACGGCAGCCGCCTCGCCCGGCCGGACGATCGCCCGCTACGACGTGAACGCCGATCTGCGTGACCTGGTCGCCCCGCTGGTGGCGCAGGCTGAGGCCGGCGACCCGGTGCCGAGCGGCCGAGCCGAGGAGCTCCTCGCCGCGTCGTACGACGGTGCGGCGCTCGACTACGCACGAGGCGCCCTGGCGGAGATCGCCACCACCCCCGAGCCGATCTTGACCGACCCCGGCCTGCTCCGCCTGATCGCCGACGGCTACTTCGAGGAGCCGGTGTTCGACCCGGATCTCGTCCGCGGCCTCGAGGAGGCGCTGCCGGCCCGCACGGTGAACGATGATGACATCTTCGAACTGCGGGTGCTGGCCCCCGAAGACCTGGCCAGCACCATCCCGTCGTGGAACCAGGAGTGACATGAGCGAACCTGCATCCGATCCCGCGCTCGACGTACCCGACGGCTGGGCGGTGGTCGGCCACGCCATCCGCAAGGAGTTCGTCTTCCGCGACTTCGCCGAGGCGTTCGCGTTCATGACCCGCGTGGCGGGAGAGGCCGAGCGCCTCAACCACCACCCGGACTGGTCGAACTCGTGGAACCGCGTGGTCATCGAGCTCACGAGCCACGACGTCGACCGCCTCACGGCGCGCGACACCCGGCTGGCGGCGGCGATCGACGCCTGCGTCTGACCGGCGAGCCGGACGCCCGGCGCGCTCTGATCCTGGACGGGCCGGCCGACGCACCGAAGAACTTGCAGCTAGGGTGCAAGGACTTTCGCCGGGCAGGGGCCGCCCGGTTCCAGCACGCCACCAGAACGTCCGACAGGGGAGTCGTCTGCTGCTCATGAGTCGTCGCCGCGACCTTGATCTCCAGCTGCCCGCTGCCCTGCGCCCGCTCGGGCCGTACCTCCCGGCCATCGGGATCGTCGTCCTCCAGCTGGTCGTCTTCCCCATCGGGATCGGCACGTGGATGCTGGGCGTCGTCGTCGGCATGCTGACCGCCCTCATCGCCCTCGGCCTGGCCCTGATCTACCGCTCGAGCCGCATCCTCAACTTCGCCCAGGCCGACCTCGGCGCCGTGCCGGTCACGCTCACCGTCGGGCTCATCGTCGCCTCGGGTGTTCCCTACGTGGTCGGGCTGCTCGTCGGGTTGGCCGCGGCGGTCCTGCTCGGCGTGGTGGTGGAGCTGGCCGTCATCCGCCGCTTCTTCAAGGCGCCCCGGCTGCTCCTGACGGTGGCCACCATCGGCCTCTCGCAGCTGCTGCTGGTCGGGGCCCTGCTCCTGCCCCGGCTCTGGGGGCGCGACAACGAGAAGAAGCTGCTCACCAGCCTCAGCCTCCCGCAGCCCTTCCAGGCCCACATCGAGCTGGGCAGCCAGATCTTCCGGGGCGCCGACATCCTGGCCGTGATCGTGGCGCCGCTCGTCCTGGTCGGGCTCGTGGTGTTCCTGCGCAGCACCGACGTCGGCGTCGCCCTGCGGGCCAGCGCCGACCGGACCGACCGGGCGGCACTGCTGGGCATCCCGGTGCGCCGGCTGCAGACCGTCGTGTGGGGTCTTGCCGCCGCGCTGTCGTTCACCGGCCTGTTCCTCCAGGTGTCGATGCTGGGCTACAGCGGTGCCGGATCGCTGAGCGCCAGCGCCCTGGTGTTCGTCCTCTCGGCGCTGATCATCGGCCGGCTCGACAACCTGGTGGCGGTGGCGGCCACGGCCGTCGCCCTGCGGGTGCTGGAGAAGGGCGTCTCGGCCACCTGGCCCAACGAGGTCGCCCGCATCTACCTGGTCCTCGCGGTCGTGCTGCTCGTCGTGCTGGCCCTGCGCCGCGTCTCGACCCGCCGCCAAGACGTCGACGGCGTCGCCCTCCATGCCGCCGACGAGGTCCGCCCCGTGCCGGCCGAGCTGCGGCGACTGCCCATCGTCCGCTGGTCGCGGGTGCTGATCCCGGTGGGGCTCTTCGCCGTGGCCGCCGCCCTGCCCCTCGTGCTGAAGGAGAGCGGCGAGTACCAGGCGTCCAGCGTGGCCGCCTACGCGCTCATCGCCCTGTCGGTGGTGGTGCTCACCGGCTGGGCCGGCCAGGTCTCGCTCGGGCAGATGGCCTTCGTCGCCGTGGGTGCGGCGGTGGGCGCGGTGGCCACCGTCACCTGGCAGGTCGACCTCGTCGTCGCGCTGTTGGCCGCGGGCGCCGCGGGAGCGGTGGTCGCCGTGGTCGTCGGCCTTCCGGCGCTGCGCCAGCCCGGCCTGTACCTCGCTGTCACCACGCTCGCCTTCTCCCTGGCGTGCACCAACTTCCTGCTGAACCGCAAGGAGCAGACGTGGATCCCCCGGGGCCGGGTGGTGGCTCGGCCGCTGTTCCGCCACATCGAGCTGGCCTCGGATGCGGCCATGTACGAGTTCGTCCTCGTCGTGGTGACCCTGGCCTTCCTCGCCGTGCTCGGCATCCGCCGCAGCCGCACCGGCCGCGCCCTCATCGCCGTGCGGGACAACGAGCGGGGCGCGGCGGCGTACTCCATCCCCGTGGTGCGAGCGAAGCTCACCGCCTTCGCCCTCTCCGGCTTCCTGGCCGCCGTCGCCGGCTGCCTCCTGGTGCACGTGAACGGCAGCTACGACGAACGGCCCTTCGTGGCTGCCGAGAGCCTCGGCATCTTCACCGCCGCGGTCGTCGGCGGACTCGGCTCGCTCGCCGGCGCCGTCATCGGGGCCGTCTTCTTGAAGGGCGGCGCCTACTACCTCGACGCACCGTGGAACCTCCTGCCCTCCGCGGTCGGGGTGCTCCTCGTGCTGATGGTCGTGCCCGGTGGCCTGGCCAACCTGATGTACCGCGGGCGCGACGGCGTGCTGCGGCGACTGGCCATCCGGAAGGGGATCGTGGTCTCGAGCCTGCTGGCCGACACCGCGGGCGACGATGCGCCGGAGGCCGTCAAGGTGGCGATGCCCGATCGGCCCGATGGCCTCGACGGCGCCGTGGTCGACGAGCCGGTGGGGTCGCCGTCGTGACCGCCACGGCCGTGCCCGAGGCCACCCCGCCCGAGGCTGCGCCCGAGGAGCACGCCGGCTCCCGGTGGCGGCCGGGGTGGCTCGGCACCGCGGGCTGGTACCCGCTGCTCATCCTCTTCGGCCTCAACATGACCGACGAGCTGGACCGGTCCGCGTATTACCTGCTGCTACCCGAGATCCGGGACTCCCTGCACCTCACCAACGGCGCCATCCTCAGCGTCGTCGCCCTGGCCAGCGCCGTCGCCCTCCTGCTCACCGTGCCCATCGCCCACCTGGCCGACCGCCGCAGCCGCGTCGCCCTCGCCCTCATCGGCGCCGTGGTGTGGGCCTTCTTCTCGCTCGGCACCGGCCTGGCCTTCGCCGTCTGGATGCTGATCGTGGCCCGCTCCGGCTCGGCCATCGGCCAGGGCGTGGTGTTCCCCACGCACAACAGCCTGCTGGCCGACTACTACCCGATCCGGTCGCGCCCGAAGGTGTTCTCGATCCACCGCGCTGCCAACAGCGCGGGCCAGATCCTCGGCTTCCTCATCGCCGCCGTCTTGACCAAGTGGTTCTCCTGGCGGGCGCCGTTCATCGTGTTCGCCTTCCCGACGCTCATCCTCGTGGTGCTCGGCCTCAAGCTCCGGGATCCGGGCCGGGGCCACTTCGAGCGCGAGGCGGCGAACCTGGACATCGACACCGCGGTCGACGAGCCGCCGCCCTCGTTCGCCGAGGCCCTGCGCATGGTGTGGACCATCCGCAGCCTGCGGCGCATCTTCGTGGCGCTCCCGTTCCTCGCCGCCTCGATCATCGGGTTCATCTCGCTCGCCTCGCTCATGTACGAGGAGGTCTTCGGGCTTGATGTCGGGGAGCGGGCGTGGGCGCTCATCCCGGTCCAGCTGGTGGAGCTGGTGGGCGTGGTCATCGGCGCCCGGCTCACCACCCGGGCGCTCACCAGGGGCGCGTCCCACATCTTCGGGGTGCTGGGTGCCGCCAGCGCCGTCGCCTGCGTGACGGCGCTGGTCTTCGCCGCCGCTCCGAACGTGGTCATCGCCGTGGCCGCCAACTGCGTGATCGCCGCCTCGCTCGTCGTCGTCGGGCCGGGCGTGCTGTCGTCGCTGTCGCTCGCCATCCCGCCCCGAGCCCGGTCGATGGGCTTCTCCATCGGCGCGCTGTGGGTCCTCCCCGGGCTGCTCGCCCTCCCGCTCATCGGGTGGATCGGCGAGCACCACGGCTTCCGGTGGGGGATGGCGGTCATGGTCCCGATCTTCCTGATCGGCGGCCTGGTCATCGCCTCGGTCGGCAAGGTCATCGACGACGACATCGCCCAGGTCTGGACCGGCGCCGCCACCCGAGCCCAGATGATGCAGGAGCGCGCCGCAGGGAAGCTCCCGCTGCTCAGCGTGCGCAAGGTGCAGGTGGCCTACGGCGACGTGCGGGTGCTGTTCGGGGTCGACATCGACGTGGCCGAGGGCGAGATCATCGCCCTGCTCGGCACCAACGGGGCTGGCAAGTCCACCCTCCTCAAGGCCGTCTCCGGCGTGGCCCAGGCCGACCGCGGCGCCATCGTGTTCGACGGGCGGGACATCACCCACGCCCCACCCGAGGAGATCGCCCCGCTCGGCATCGCCCAGGTCCCCGGTGGCCAGGGCGTGTTCCCGTCGCTCACCGTCGCCGAGAACCTGCGGGCCGCCGGCTGGATGCTCCGCCACGACTCGGCGCTCCGGGCCGAACGGGTCGAGCAGGCGCTGGATCTGTTCCCGGTCCTGCGCACCCGCGCTGACGATGCCGCCGCCGACCTCTCCGGTGGGCAGCAGCAGATGCTGGCCTTGGCGATGGCGTTCCTGTCCGAGCCGAAGCTGCTCATGATCGACGAGCTGTCGCTCGGCCTGGCGCCGGTGGTGGTCGAGCAGCTGCTCGGGGTCGTGCGCAGCCTGCGGGACCGCGGGACCACGATCATCCTGGTGGAGCAGTCGGTGAACGTGGCGCTCACCGTGGCCGACACCGCCTACTTCATGGAGAAGGGCGAGATCCGGTTCCACGGGCCCACGGCCGAGCTGCTCGACCGGCCCGACGTCTTGCGCTCCGTGTTCTTCTCCGGTGCCGCTTCGGGTCTCGCCGGCGGCGACCCGGCCTCGACCTCGACCTCGACGTCGACCCCGGCGGTGTCGGCCAACGGCGACGCCGCTCCCGTCGGCGCTGCGGTCGAGGGACCCGGGCTCCGGGTCGAGGGGCTGTCGGTCGCGTTCGGCGGGATCCGAGCCGTGGACGACGTGTCGTTCGCGGTCGCTCCCCGTGAGGTCGTGGGCCTCATCGGGCCCAACGGCGCCGGCAAGACCACCGTGCTGGACCTGATCTCCGGGTTCACCCGGCCCGACACCGGGAGGGTGCAGCTCGGCGGTGTCGACCTCACCAGCGCCCGGCCCCACCGCCGGGCCGCCCTCGGCCTGGGTCGCAGCTTCCAGGACTCCCGCCTGTTCCCGTCGCTCACGGTCGAGGAGACGCTGCTCGTCGCCCTCGAGCGCTGGCTCGACGTCCGCGACCCGTTCAACGCCGCCCTCCGCCTCCCGCCGTTCGTCGACAGCGAGACGGCGGCCCGCCACCGGGTCGACGAGCTGATCGACGTGCTCGGCCTGGAGGCCTTCCGCTCCAAGTTCGTCGGCGAGCTGTCCACCGGCTCGCGCCGCGTCGTCGACATCGGCTGCGTGCTGGCCCACGAGCCGTCCGTCGTGCTGCTCGATGAGCCGTCGTCGGGCATCGCCCAGCGCGAAGCCGAGGCCCTGGCCCCGCTCCTGCTGCGGATCCGCGATGCCCTCGATGCCAGCCTCGTCGTCATCGAGCACGACATGAGCCTCATCTCGTCGGTCTCGGACCGCCTCGTCGCCCTCGACCAGGGCCGCGTCGTCACGATCGGCACCCCGGGCGAGGTCCTCGCCCATCCCGAGGTCGTCGCGTCCTACCTCGGCGGCGACCGCGCCGTCCTCACCCGCTCCGGCCCCGCCTCGGGCGCCGCTGCCCCTCCGGAGGTCCCATGACCCCACGTTCCGCCACGCCTCCGCCTCGGGCTTCGGTCGTCGCCCGCTTCGGACCGCTCGCCGTCATCCTCCTGGCGCTCGGCGCCGTCGCCTGGATGTCCTCCACCGGCACCGGCTCGGTGAGCACCGCTGCTGGCCCCGGGACCACGAGCAAGGCCGGCTCGGCCAACGCCTCGCTGCCCGTCTACTACCAAGACGCCGAGGAGGAGGGCGACCTCGACCAGTACGACTTCGGCCCCGACTGCGACCCCACCACCGGCCGGATCAAGGTGCCGTCGCTCTACGCTCCGCCGTGCGCCGCCCCTCGCCCGGATGTGAAGCGCAACACCAGCGGCCAGGGCGTCACCGACGACACCATCACGATCGTGTACTACGTCGCCGCCGACGACGACCTGTCCGCCAGCCTCAACGCCCAGCTGGACCGTCCCGAAGACGCCGAGGACACCGCCTCCAAGCTCATCGCCATGTACGAGAAGACCTTCGACATGTGGGGCCGCAAGCTCAAGGTGATCCGCATGAAGGGGTCGGGCTCCGACGAGACATCGGCTCGCGCCGACGCCCGCAAGGTGGCCGACGAGTACAAGGCCTTCGCGTCGATCGGCGGTCCCGGCCAAGAGGGCTCGTACGCCGAGGAGCTGGCCAACCGCGGCGTCATCTGCGTGGGCTGCGGGCTGTCGCTGCCGGACTCGGCGTTCCAGCAGAACGCCCCGTACCTGTGGGGCAACCTCCAGACGCCCGAGCAGTACCTGCTCAACCTGGGCGACTTCATCATCGAGCGCCTCCAGGGCCAGAAGGCCGGGTTCGCCGGCAGCCCCGAGATCCGCAAGCAGACCCGCAACTTCGGCGTCGTCCACTTCGAGCAGGACCCGCCGGTGTTCGGCGGGGTCGAGGAGCAGGTCGCCAAGGACGGCGGCGCTCGCGGCTACGACCCTGCGGTCAACCTCACCTACCAGCTGGTCATCGCCGACCTGCCCGAGAAGGCCCGCGTCCTGGTGGACGAGCTCAAGAAGGCCAAGGTCACCTCGGTCGTGTTCCTGGGCGACCCGGTCATGCCGATCTACCTGACCAAGGCGGCCACCGACCAGAACTACTTCCCGGAGTGGATCATCACCGGCACGGTGCTCACCGACACCACCGTCTTCGGGCGCCTCTACGACCAGAAGCAGTGGGCCCACGCGTTCGGCGTGTCGAGCCTGCCGACCCGCCTGCCTCTCGACCAGAGCGAGTCGTGGCGGATCTACGAGTGGTTCTACGGCGAGCCGCCGGCGGCCAAGAAGACGGTGACGGTCATCAACGAGCCGCTGCGCATCCTCATGACCGGCATCCACATGGCGGGACCGAAGCTCACCCCCGAGACGTTCCGCGACGGCCTCTTCGCCTATCCGCCCACCGGCGGCCTGCCCACCAACCCGCGCCTGTCGTGGGGCGACCACGACCTGTTCCGGGCCCCGGACTTCAACGCCGTCGACGACATGCAGGTCATCTGGTGGGACGCCGACGCCACCGGCCCCGACGAGCAGGGCGAGGACGGCAAGGGGATGATGATGTCGGCCGACGGCGGCCGCCGCTACCTCCCCGGCGAGATGCCCCACACGCCGGCCAACGTGTTCGACCCGAAGGGCGCCGTCGCCCTGTACGACGAGCTCCCCGCCGACGCCCGTCCCCCCACCTACCCCAGCCCCGGCCCCGGCGGCTGACACCCACCCAACCCTTCGAACTTTTCGTGATCGTGGTGGCAGGACCACCAACTTCACGAAAAGTTCGAAGGGTTGGGCGGGTCGTTAGGGTCGGGGGATGGCTGATGTGACCCTGTTCCACAACCCGAGCTGCTCGACCTCGCGGCACGCGCTCGACGAGGTGAAGGCGGCGGGCGTCGACGCCGACGTCGTCCAGTACATCAAGACGCCGCTGTCGGCCGAGGAGCTGCTCGACCTGATGGACAAGCTCGTCGACCCGCCCGCCGACCTCGTCCGCAAGGACGGGTTCTTCAAGGAGCAGGGCCTCGTCGAAGGTGACTACACCGACCCGAAGGCCGTCGCCGAGCTGCTGGACCAGTACCCCCGCCTCATGCAGCGCCCCGTCATCGTCAAGGGCGGCCAGGCCATCATCGGCCGCCCCAAGGACCGCGTCGCCGAGTTCCTCAAGGACTGACACCCCCCCTCCCCCGAAACGACCGAAGTTGGTGTGCGAACCGAGGTTCTGCCTCGGTTCGCACACCAACTTCGTGTCGTGGGGGAGTGGGGTGTCGTGGGGGAGTGGGGTGTCGTGGGGGAAGAGGGGG
>Ga0182747_1001870_pt1 | contig 15534 bp, 13 predicted proteins | sample eDN3rd30CBELigBY_FD_128526 | JGI IMG/M metagenome (GOLD analysis project Ga0182747, IMG submission 128526) | Enriched backyard soil microbial communities from Emeryville, California, USA - eDNA 3rd pass 30_C BE-Lig BY (version 2) (version 2) | ecosystem: Environmental > Terrestrial > Soil >...
GCGCGCGGCAACTTGCCGGTTGCGCTCGCGCTGCGATGCCCCGCCGCGGTGCTGCGCGACCACGCCACCGGGGAGTGCGTGATGGTGGCGGAAACGGGCCATGGTGCGATGCTCGACCGCATTGCCGGCGACATCGAAGCGGCAAGCATGATGCCCGCAATGCCACCGTGGGCGCCGCCGCGCAGCTGCATCGAAGACCCATCTGGCGCGTTCATCGATGGCGTCGCGCGCATCCTCGATTACCTCGCCGCCGGCGACGTCTTCCAGGCCAACCTGTCGCGCGGCTGGACGGCGGGGTTCGATGCGCCACTCGATCCTGCGCGCCTGCACGCGCGCCTGTGCGAGGCCAACCCGGCGCCGTTCGCGGGGCTGTTCGCAGGCGATGGCTGGGCCGTGGTGAGCGCTTCGCCGGAGCGACTGGTGTCGGTGCGCGGCGACGTGGTGGAGACGCGGCCGATCGCGGGCACGCGCCCCCGCTTCGAAGGCGACGACGACAGCGCGCGCATCCGCGAACTGGTCGGCCACCCCAAGGAGCGCGCCGAGCACGTCATGCTGGTCGACCTGGAGCGCAACGACCTGGGCCGCGTCTGCGTGCCCGGCAGCGTCGAGGTCGACGAGCTGATGGCGGTGGAAAGTTACGCCCACGTGCACCACATCGTCAGCAACGTGCGCGGCCGCCTGCGCGACGACGCGACGCCTGGCCACGTGATCCGCGCGGTGTTTCCGGGCGGCACCATCACCGGCTGCCCGAAGGTGCGCTGCATGCAGGTGATCGCCGAACTCGAAGGCGTCGGCCGTGGCGCCTACACCGGTGCGATGGGCTGGCTGAACCGCGACGGCGACCTCGACCTGAACATCCTCATCCGCAGCGCGGAGCTGGAGGGCAGGGAACTGCGCTTCCGCACCGGCGCGGGCATCGTCGCCGACTCCGACCCGCAGCGTGAACTCGACGAAACCCGCGCCAAGGCGCGCGGGATGCTGCGTGCGCTGGACCCGTAGAGCGCCCCATGGGCGCGGCCGAACGTCGCGGCGGCGGGGTCGCGCCCATGGGGCGCTCCTACGAAGTGGCGCGGAACGGTATCCTGAGCCCATGCATCCGATCATCGTTCCCATGGGTCCCGCGCCGTGAGCGCTCCACGCAAGCGCGGGCGCGGCCTGCGGGCCTTCTTCGTGCTGTCCGCGCTGCTGGTCGGCGCGCTGGCCTACTGGGCCTACGACCGCTACACCGCTTTCGTCGACACGCCGCTGTCAGGGCTGCAGGCGGGCGACAGCATCGTGGTCGAGCGCGGCGATTCGTTCGCCAAGGTGCTGCAGCGGCTGCGCGGCAGCGGCGTGACCGAAGGCCATGACCTTGAATGGCAGGTGCTGGCGAAGCAGCTCCGGGCTGCGGGCAGGATCCAGGTCGGCGAGTATCCGCTGGACCCGGGCACCACGCCGCGCGCGCTGCTGCTGCGGATGCGCGACGGCAAGGTGCTCTCCTATCGATTCACGATCGTCGAAGGCTGGAACGTGCGCCAGCTGCGCGCCGCGCTGGCCAAGGCCCGGCCGCTTCGGCAGGAAACCGCCGAACTCGACGACGCGGCGCTGATGAAGACGCTCGGCCATCCCGGGCAGCACCCGGAAGGGCGCTTCCTGCCGGAGACCTACGCCTACACCCGCAACGACAGCGACCTGGACCTGCTCAAGCGAGCGCATGCCGCGCTCGACAAGGCGCTCGACGCCGCGTGGCAGTCGCGCGCCGCGGACCTGCCGCTGGCGTCGAAGGACGAGGCGCTGGTACTCGCCTCGATCGTCGAGAAGGAAACCGGCATCGCCAGCGAGCGCGCGCAGATCGCCGGCGTGTTCCTGCGCCGGATCAAGCTGGGCATGCGCCTGCAGACCGATCCCACGGTGATCTACGGCATGGGCAGCGCGTACGCGGGCAACCTGCGCAAGGCCGACCTGCTCGCCGACACGCCGTACAACACCTACACCCGCGACGGCCTGCCGCCAACGCCGATCGCGATGGTCGGCGCCGACGCGCTGCAGGCGGTCACCCACCCGGCGGACGGCGACGCGCTGTACTTCGTCGCGGTCGGCGACGGCAGCGGCAAGCATGTGTTCTCGAAGACGCTCGCCGAACACCAGGCCGCCGTGCGCGAATACATCCGCCGCTACCGCGCGCAGTACGGCCCGAAATGACCGCGCTGCGATCCCATCCGCGCTTCGTCTCGCTTGAAGGCGGCGAGGGCGCGGGCAAGACCACCGTGCTGCACGCGCTGCGCGATGCGCTGCGGGCCGAGGGCGTGGAAGTGGTCAACACCCGCGAACCGGGAGGCACGCCGCTGGCGGAGATGATCCGCAGTTTGCTGCTCGATCCGGCACACGAACCGCCGGCCGCCGAAACCGAACTGCTGCTGATGTTCGCCGCGCGCGCGCAGCACGTGCGCGAAACGATCGCGCCCGCGCTCGAACGCGGCGCATGGGTGATCAGCGACCGCTTCACCGATTCAAGCTACGCCTACCAGGGCGGCGGGCGCGGGCTGGACGTCGGCTTGATCGCGGAGCTCGAACGCCGCGTGGTCGGCCTGCAGCCGGGCCTGACCCTGCTGCTGGACGTAGACGTGGCGCAGGGGCGCGAGCGCACCCGCGGCCGCGACCTGGCGCCCGGAGGCAACGGTCCGGACCGGATCGAGCGCGAACGCGACGAATTCTTCGAACGCGTGCGCGCCACCTATCGCGCGCGCGCCGCGGCCGAGCCGCAGCGCTTCCGCGTGATCGACGCCTCGCAGCCGGCGCAGGCGGTCGCCACCGCGGCGGTCGCACAGCTGCGCGCGTGGCGGGATGGCGCCGCATGAGCGACGCGAATCCCGTGCTGGCTCCGTGGCAACAGCGCGTCCACGATCATGCGGCTGTCGCGCTCGACGCCGGCAAACTCGGGCACGCGCAGCTGTTCTGCGGCCCCGTGCACATGGGCAAGCATGCTGTTGCGCTGCAACTGGCGCGCCGCCTGATGTGCACGCAGCCGGTTGCCGGCGGCGCGCCCTGCGGCAAGTGCCGGGGCTGCGAACTGATGGTGGCCGGCACCCATCCCGATTTCATGGACATCTCGTTCATCCCGACCAGGGACGGCTCGAAGCTGCGCACCGAGATCGTCATCGAACAGATCCGCGCGCTGTCGGAACAGCTGACGCTGACGCCGCAGTTCGGCGGCGCGCAGGTCGCGATCATCGATCCGGCCGACATGATCAACCACGCCGCCAGCAACGCCTTGCTCAAGACGCTGGAGGAGCCCGTGCCGGGCCGCCACCTGTGGCTGGTCAGCGCGCGCCCGGAGAAGCTGTCGGCGACCATCCGCAGCCGCTGCCAGCGGCTCGAGTTCCGGCTGCCGCCGCGTGACGAGGCGCGGGCCTGGCTGCAGGCGCAGGGACACCCGCAGAAGGCCGCGGACGAAGCACTCGACGCCGCACGAGGCCATCCCGGGCTGGCAGATGCGTGGCTTCACGATGGCGGCATCGCACTGCGGCGTGAAGTTGCAGCCGACCTCGCCAAGCTCGCGCGCGGCGACCTGGGGGCCGTCGAGGCGGCGCAGCGCTGGACCGTCGGCGACGATACGGCGATGCGCCTGCGCCACGCCGCCGACCTCGCCCTGGCCGAAGCGGCGAGCTTGACCGCGCCAGCGCGAATGCGGAAGCTGGCCGCCTGGTTCGACGCCGCCAACCGGACCCGCGAACTGCTGCAGACCACGGTGCGCGCTGACCTCGCGGTTGCCGAATTGCTGCTGGCGTGGCGCGGGTGAGGGGCATCTGGCCGATCCCCGGCAGCAGGCTGCGGTGCGCGGCGCCAGGCAACGGGGCAGTCCAGGGGGTTGCGAAGCATCTTCCGCGTCCCGGGCGAACGCACCTCGCGCGATGTGGGGCAGGGCGATCCGCAAGCCGATCGATCCGCGCCACGGATGGCAACACGACAATGAGAGAGCGATGACATGACGGCAACACCAGGCGGCGCGCGGCAAGGCATCCTGTCGCTGGCGGTGAAGGACAAGGCGCAGCTCTACGCCGCCTACATGCCGTACCTGAAGCATGGCGGCATCTTCGTGCCCACGCCCAAGCGCTACTTCCTTGGCGACGAGGTGTTCCTGCTGCTGACCCTGCCCGAATCCAGCGAGCGCCTGCCCGTGGCCGGCAAGGTGGTCTGGGCCACGCCGACCGGCGCCCAGGGCAACCGTACCGCCGGTGTCGGCGTGCAGTTTGCCGACACGCCCGAGGGCGAGACGGTCAAGGGCCGCATCGAAACCCTGCTCGCCGGCGCGCTCGGCGCGGACAAGCAGACCCACACCATGTAACCCGGAGCGCCGCGTGCATCCGGCCTGTTGCCGGACCTGGCGCGGCCACCGGCCTGGCGATCGCGACGATGATCAGCAACGAACTCGACACAGGACCCTGGCGCACCCGGTTGCTGCAGCGCGGCCGCGTGCAGATCCGCGACTTCCTGCAGGCGTCGGCCGCCGAGCGCATCCGCGAATGCCTCGAGCGCGAGGTGCCCTGGGAGGTGTCGCAGCGCGCCGACCTGGTGCCGGAAGGGCCTCCGCCCGCGCCGCGCGAGGACGGCGAGCTGCTGCGCGCGGCGTATGCACGGGCGCGCGACGGCTTCGAGTTCGTGTTCGACCGCTATCGCATGGTCGAGGCGCTGCGCGACGGCCGCGACCCCGGCCTGCTCCTGCACGTGGTGCTGGAGTTCCTCAACAGCCCGCAGTTCATCGCGTTCACGCACGAGCTCACCGGTGACAGCCGCATCCGCATGGTCAGCGCGATGGCCGCACGCTACCGGCAGGGCCACTTCCTCAACATGCACAACGACAGCGCGACCGACGAGGACCGCGCGTTCGCCTACGTCATCAACCTCGGCCGCAACTGGCGGGCCGACTGGGGCGGGCAGCTGCAGTTCTTCGGCGACAGCGGCGACATCGCCGAGACGTTCGTGCCGCACTGGAACTCGCTGAGCCTGTTCCGGGTGCCGCAGATGCACCAGGTCACCCTGGTCGCGCCCTGGGCGGGCGACGACCGCTACAGCATCGCAGGCTGGTTCCGGCGCTGAAAGCCGCCGGCGCCTGCCGTAGGAGCGGCCCATGGCCGCGAGCTTTTCCGAGGCAGGTGGCAAGCGGAGACGGGTGGCAAGCCTAGGCAGGTGGCAAGCCGGGATGGGTTGCAAACTGGAAAGCTCGCGGCCATGGGCCGCTCCTACGGGGATTAGGGTTCCCGGAATGCCTGTGCCTCAGTCGCGCAGCGCCGGCGAATCCCATCCCGGTCGCGGCGCGAAGCGGTCGCCGTGCGTCGCCTGCAGCGCCTGCAGGCGGGCCAGCACGGCATCTGCGCCGGTCTCGCGGATGTACCGGATCGGGCCGCCGCGAAACGGGGCGAAGCCGGTGCCGAAGATCACGCCGGCGTCGAGCAGGTCGGCGTCGGCCACCACGCCGTCGTGCAGCGCGGCGACCGCTTCGTTGAGCAGCGGCAGGATCAGCCGGTCCTCGAGATCGCCGGGCGTCTTGTAATCCTTCGGCACTTCCGGCTTCTTCGGCTTGCCGTCCGCCCACGCGTACAGGCCCTGTCCGTCCTTCTTGCCGCGCTTGCCCGGCTCGGGCGGCGTCGCCAGCGCGGGCGGGATCTGCAGTCCGAGGAACGGCGCCAGCTCCTGGCCGACGCCGGAAGCAACGTCCAGGCCGACGGTGTCGATCAGTTCGATCGGCCCCATCGGCATGCCGAACTTCACCGCCGCCTTGTCGATCACCGCGCCCGGGATGCCTTCCGAATACGCGGTCGCCGCTTCGAGCATGTACGGGAACAGCAGCCGGTTGACCAGGAAGCCGGGCGTGCCCGCCACCGGCACCGGCAGCTTGTCGATCGCCTTGCAGAACGCGGCCAGGCGCTTTTCGGTTTCCGGGGCCATCGCGTCGTGGTGGATGATTTCCACCAGCGGCATCAGCGCCACCGGGTTGAAGTAGTGCAGGCCGGCGAATTGCGCCGGGCGCTGGATGTGCCCGCGCAGCTCGGTCAGCGGGATCGACGAAGTGTTGGTCGTCAGCAGCGCGTCGGCCTTCAACCGCGGCTCTACCGATGCGTAGAGCTCGCGCTTGGCCTCGGCCTGCTCGATGATTGCCTCGATGACGAGGTCGGCATCGGGAATGCCGTCGCCGGCGAGGTCTGACTTCAGCCGCGCGGCGACTTCCGGCCGCTTCGCCGAGTCCTTGACCTTCTTTGCGAACAGTTCCTGCGCGCGCACCTGCGCGCCGTCGATGAAGCGCTGCTCGCGGTCCTGCAGCGTCACTTCGAAACCCTTGTAGGCCGACCACGCGGCGATGTCGCCGCCCATCACGCCGGCGCCGACCACGTGCACGCGCTTGATGCCGGAGTCCTTGCCGCCCAGTCCCTTCAGCCGCTCCTGCAGGAAGAACACGCGGGTCAGGTTGCGGGCGGTCGAGGTGCCGGCCAGCTTGACCACCGACCTGCGCTCGGCGGCCAGCAGCGCCTGGGTGCCGCCGCTGCTGCGGCGCCAGGTTTCGATCAGCGCATACGGGGCAGGGTAGTGCTCGCGGCGCGCCTTGCGCGCGACCTGCTTGGCCATCTGCGGCGCCAGGACCTGCCGCGCCGGCCAGGTGTTGGTGATCCAGGCGAGGAAGCGCTGCTTGAACGGGCGCGTGGCGCCCTTGAGCACCAGTGCCACGGCGGTATCCACCAGCAGCGCAGGTTCGACCACCTTGTCGACCAGTCCAATCGCCTTCGCCGCCGATGCCGACAGCGTGCGGCCGGTCAGCATCATGTCGAACGCCGCCGGCGCGCCGACCAGCTGCGGCAGGCGCACGCTGCCGCCCCAGCCGGGATAGATGCCCAGCTTCACTTCCGGCAGGCCGATGCGCGTGGACGAGTCGTTCGAGGCCACCCGGTAGTCGCAGGCCAGCGAGATCTCGGTGCCGCCGCCCATGCAGAAGCCGTGGATCGCGGCCACGGTGGGGCAGCGCAGTTCGGCCAGGCGCTGGAATACCTGCTGGCCCCGGCGGATGGAGTCGCCGATCGTGCCCTTGGCGTCGAACTCGGCGAACTCGCGGATATCGGCGCCGGCGATGAAGCCCCGGGCCTTGCCCGAACGCAGGACCAGGCCCTTGGGCGGGTCCAGCGAGAGGCGCTCGATCAGCGCCTCCAGCTCGATCAGCACGTCCTGGGCGAAGGTGTTGACCGACTCGCCGGCGCGGTCGAACGAGAGCACGACGATGCCGTCCTCGCGCTGCTCGGCTTGCCAGTGGCTGAAGCGCAGTCCGTCGAGCCCTGCAATCATGGGGTTTGTTCCGTTACGGTGCCTGGGAGCCCCTTATCATCCAGATGATGTTCGATCGGCGTCAAATCGGCGCTTGAAACGCGCCATTCGTGCGCCGTTCGGGCCTGCATGGCTTGTGGCAGGCGCGACCCGGCCCCAAGTGGGTGAGGATGCCGCAGGAGGATGTCGCGGAACTTTCCTTCGCACGCCCATGTCATAACGCCCAGCCGGAAGGCCGGGCCCCCAGGGAGCACCGGCCCGATGGCCGAAGTCGTGGACACACAGCAAGGACAGGACCTGGACCAGGAACTGGTCCGGCGCGTGCAGCGCGGCGACAGCGCGGCGTTCGACCTGCTCGTGCGCAAGTACCAGCACCGCATCGCCGCATTGATCGGGCGCTACATCGCCGACTGGAGCGAATGCCAGGACGTTGCCCAGGACACCTTCATCCGCGCCTACCGCGCGATCGGGAATTTCCGCGGTGACGCCCAGTTCTATACCTGGTTGCACCGCATCGCCGTGAACACCGCCAAGAACCACCTCGTCGCGCACAAGCGCCGACCGCCTACCGAGGACATCGACGTCAGCGACGCCGAGCAGTTCGATTCGGGCATCCGCCTGCGCGATACCGACACCCCCGATCGCGAGCTGGCCCGCCAGCAGATGGAGCAGGTGGTGATGCGCGCGGTTGACGCATTGCCCGAGGAATTGCGCACCGCGATCACCCTGCGCGAGGTCGAGGGAATGAGCTACGACGAGATCGCCCAGCGCATGGATTGCCCGATCGGAACGGTGCGTTCGCGCATCTTCCGTGCCCGTGAAGCGATCGATGCGGAACTCAGGCCGCTGATGGATGTCGAAACCAGGCCAGAGCGTGCAGCCAGATGACCCAGCGTGACGAAATGATCCAGCCCGGCAACGACCCGCAAACCGACAAGCTCCACGACCACCACCGCCAGCAGCTGTCGGCGATGCTCGACGGCGAACTGCTGCCCGACCAGGCGAAGTTCATGCTGCGCCGACTCGAACACGACGGCGAACTGGCCGCGTGCTGGGAGCGCTGGCAGGTCTGCGGCGACATCCTGCGCGGTCGCCACGACGCGCTGCTGCCGGCTGCTTTCTCGCGCCGAGTGGCCAGCGCCATCGCCGGCCAGGACCAGGCCGCATCGGTGGCCACCGCGCCGTCGGCAACCAGGCAACCGCGCTGGACGCGCTGGGGCGGCGGTGCCGCGCTGGCCGCGTCGGTGGCGATGGTGGCGCTGTTCGTCGGCCGCCAGCTGCCCGGATCGGATCCCGAACCGGCGGCGCAGACCCAGGTCATGGCCCATGCGGCAGCATCGCCCGACATCGCGGTGGATCCCACTGCACCGGCGGTGCCGGCTCCCGCCCCGACCGCACCTGATACCGCCACCACGCTGGCCACGGCCGTTGCAGTGGCCGAGGTTCCGCGCCGCGCCGCCGAGCGCCGCGCGGGGCGCGCTCAGCAGCAGCGCGCGGTTTCGCGCGTCCGCCGCGCCACCGTTGCCGCCGAAGCCCCGGTGCGGGTCGCCGCTTCCGGCGCGACGCCTGCACAGGTGAACGCCGCACCGTCGGCGCTGGCCGGCCTTGATTCCACGACGTCCTCCGCGCCGGTGAGCGAACTGTTCGCCACCGAGCCGCCGCAGGCGCGTCCGTGGCCGCGGGCGGTCCTGCCGGGATACCCGGCGGATGGCGCGTTCTCGGCGAGCTATGGCCGGATGGTGCAGGAGCGCCTGTTGGAGCAGGAGCACCCGTTCCATCCGTTCGAGCCGCGCGTCGAGCTGTCGCCGGCGCCTGTCGAACGCCCGCAGCCCACCGCCAGCGGGCCGCGCTGAGCCGCTTGGCCCGCTCGCCTGCAGCCTGCGCCCGCCCGTTGGTTCGCGCCGCCTGCGCGTGGCATCCACGCCCGTATTCCCATTGCCTGACGTTGAAGGTGCTTCGCCGATGAAAGCCCCCTTGCAAGCCGCTGTCCTGGTCGTCCTGACCGCTGCCGCCACCACCGCGGTGGTGCTTCCCGTCGCCACCGCGCAGCAATCGACGCTGTCGACCGCGCCGACGCCGGTGGCCGGCCTGCCGGATTTTTCCCAGCTGGTCGAACAGGTCGGCCCGGGCGTGGTCAACGTGGTGGCGGAGATCGGCAGCAAGGCATCTCCCCGCCGGCGGGCGGTGCCGCAGCAGGACATCCCCGAAATCTTCCGCCGCTTCTTCGGCCCCGACGACTTCCCGTTCCCCGGGGCGCCGAGCCAGGGCCCGCAGCCGCGCGGCGAATCGATGGGCAGCGGCTTCATCATTTCCCCCGACGGCTACGTGCTGACCAACCACCATGTCGTCGACGGTGCCGATGAGGTGAAGGTCAAGCTGTCCGATGGCCGCGAATTTGCCGCCAGGGTCGTGGGCAGCGACGAGCAATCCGACGTCGCGCTGCTCAAGATCCCGGCAACCGGGTTGCCGACGCTGCGCATCGGCGATTCGGCCGCGCTCAAGCCCGGGCAGTGGGCGATCGCGATCGGCTCGCCGTTCGGCCTCGACCACTCGGTCACCGCCGGCATCATCAGCGCGGTGGGCCGCAGCAACCGCTACGCGCAGCAGCAGTACGTGCCGTTCATCCAGACCGACGTGGCGATCAACCAGGGCAATTCCGGTGGCCCGTTGCTCAACGTCCACGGCGAGGTGATCGGCATCAACTCGCAGATCTTCAGCGCCTCCGGCGGCTACATGGGCGTGAGCTTCGCGATCCCGATCGACCTGGCGATGGGCGCGGTCAAGCAGCTCAAGGCCACCGGCAAGGTCAGCCGCGGCATGATCGGCGTGCAGCTGCAGGCGCTGGATGCCGAGTCGGCCAAGGGCCTGGGCCTGCCGGACGCGAATGGCGCGCTGATCAACGACGTCACCCCCGGCAGCGCCGGCGAGAAGGCCGGGCTGCGCATCGGCGACGTGATCCGCTCGATCGACGGCACCGACATCCGCCAGTCCAGCGACCTGCCGCCGATCGTCGGTGCAATGGCGCCGGGCACGAAGGTGACGCTGGGCATCCTGCGCGACGGCAAGGCGAAGGACGTCCGCGTGACCCTTGAGGAACTCGACCCGACCCTGCTGCCCGGCGCCTCGCAGCAGCAGATGCCGCGCGGGCCCAAGGGCCGGGCCGAGGCTTCTGCCAACCCGCTGGGCCTGGTGGGCCAGGACCTGGATGCCGACGACCGGCGCCAGGCCGGGCTGAAGCCGGGCGAGGGCGTGGGCATCGCCCGCATCGACGGCCTGGCCGCGCGCGAGGCCGGCCTGCAGCCGGGCGACATCGTGCTGCGGGTGGGCAGCGAGACGGTGGCCAGCGTGTCCGGGCTCGACCGCGCCCTGGCCGGGGTCAAACCGGGCCAGACGGTGATGCTGCTGGTGCGCCGCGGCAACCAGACCCGCTTCTTCGCGGTCACTCCGCGGGCGGACGACGCGCAGTGAGCGGCGGCCTCTCCGGCAGTCCGGAGAGGCAGGCAGCGGATGGGCGATCGCGCGCAGCCACGCCGTGGCGCGCGCGGGGCGCCGGGAGGGACTTCCGGCGGGGGCGGGGACGCGCGCCGTGCGATAATGCCGCGTTTACCCCGCAAGGCCGCGACGTCGGCCATCACCGACGCCTCCCCATGTCAGATCCGATGCCAAATTCGATGGAGCGCATCCGCAACTTCTCCATCATCGCCCACGTCGACCACGGCAAGTCGACCCTGGCCGACCGCATCATCCAGATCTGCGGCGGCCTGACCGCGCGCGAGATGGAATCGCAGGTGCTCGACAACAACCCGATCGAGCGCGAGCGCGGCATCACCATCAAGGCCCAGTCGGTATCGCTGCCGTACACCGCGCGAGATGGTGAAACCTACCACCTCAACTTCATCGACACCCCCGGCCACGTCGACTTCAGCTACGAGGTCAGCCGCTCGCTGGCCGCCTGCGAGGGCGCGCTGCTGGTAGTCGATGCCGCGCAGGGCGTCGAGGCGCAGTCGGTCGCCAACTGCTACACCGCGGTGGAGCAGGGGCTGGAAGTGGTGCCGGTGCTCAACAAGATCGACCTGCCCACCGCCGACATCGATCGCGCCAAGGCCGAGATCGAGGCGGTGATCGGCATCGACGCGTCCGACGCGGTGGCGGTCAGTGCCAAGACCGGGCTCAACGTCGAGGACGTGCTGGAGGCGATCGTCACCCGCATCCCGCCGCCGAAGCCGCGCGACACCGACAAGCTGCAGGCGCTGATCATCGATTCGTGGTTCGACAACTACCTGGGCGTCGTGTCGCTGGTGCGGGTGATGCAGGGCGAGATCAAGCCCGGCGACAAGATCCTGGTGATGTCCACCGGGCGCACCCACCAGGTCGACAAGGTCGGCGTGTTCACGCCCAAGCGCAAGGACATGCCGGCGCTGCGGGCCGGCGAGGTGGGCTGGATCAACGCCTCGATCAAGGACGTGCACGGCGCGCCGGTCGGCGACACCCTGACGCTTGCCGGCGACCCGGCGCCGAAACCGCTGCCCGGTTTCCAGGAAATGCAGCCGCGCGTGTTCGCCGGGCTGTTCCCGGTCGACGCGGACGACTACCCGGACCTGCGCGAGGCGCTGGACAAGCTGCGCCTCAACGATGCCGCGCTGCGCTTCGAGCCGGAAAGCTCCGAGGCGATGGGCTTCGGCTTCCGCTGCGGCTTCCTCGGCATGCTGCACATGGAGATCGTGCAGGAGCGGCTGGAGCGCGAGTACGACCTCAACCTGATCAGCACCGCGCCGACGGTGATCTATGAGGTACTCAAGACCGACGGCACGATCCTGCCGCTGGACAACCCGGCCAAGCTGCCGCCGGTGAACCAGATCGAGGAAGTCCGCGAGCCGATCATCCGCGCCAACATCCTGACCCCGCCGGACTACGTCGGCAACGTGATCACGCTGTGCGAGGAGAAGCGCGGCAGCCAGGTCGGCATCACCTACATGGGCAGCCAGGTGCAGGTGGCGTACGAACTGCCGATGGCCGAGGTGGTGCTGGACTTCTTCGACCGGCTCAAATCCGTCTCGCGCGGCTACGCGTCGCTCGACTATCACTTCCTGCGCTTCGACGCCGGCCCGTTCGTGCGCGTGGACACGCTGATCAACGGCGACAAGGTCGATGCGCTGTCGCTGATCGTGCACCGCAGCCATGCCGACCGCCGCGGCCGCGAACTGACCGAAAAGATGAAGGAACTGATCCCGCGGCAGATGTTCGACGTCGCGATCCAGGCCGCGGTCGGCTCGCAGATCATCGCCCGGACCACGGTCAAGGCGATGCGCAAGAACGTGCTGGCCAAGTGCTATGGTGGCGACGTTTCGCGGAAGAAGAAGCTGCTGGAGAAACAGAAGGAAGGCAAGAAGCGGATGAAGCAGGTTGGCCGCGTGGAGATCCCGCAGGAAGCCTTCCTCGCCGTGTTGCAGCAGGACAAGTAGCCGGGAATGGGGATTCGGGATTGGGGAATCGTTGGAACTGGCAAGTCGCCATCCCCGCCTGGACCGATTCCAGGGCGTGGGTGACAGCCGAGGACTCAGCAGCCCGCTTTTCCGATTCCCGATTCCCGATTCCCCATTCCCGGCTCCGAAGGAGCAAAGATGCGCTGGTTTGAAATCGCCCTTGTCGTCCTGACCCTCATCAGCGGCCTGGTCTGGCTGCTGGACAAACTGGTCCTGGCCAAACGGCGCGAGGCCCATGCCGGCCTGCTCGACGATGGAAGGGAGCCGTGGTATGTCGACTACGCCAAGGCGTTCTTCCCGGTGCTGGCGATCGTGCTGGTGCTGCGCAGCTTCGTCGCCGAGCCGTTCCGGATCCCGTCCAATTCGATGATGCCGACCCTGCTGACCGGCGACTTCATCCTGGTCAACAAGTTTGCCTACGGCCTGCGGCTGCCGATCAGCAACGCCAAGGTCGTGCCGGTCGGCGAGCCGCAGCGCGGCGACGTGGTGGTGTTCAAGCCGCCGCAGCATCCGGAACAGGACTGGATCAAGCGCGTGATCGGCCTGCCCGGCGATACCATCGAGTACAAGGACAACCAGGTCTTCGTGAACGGCAAGCCGTTCGGCTACGAGCGCGTCGGCGACTACGTCGGGGTGGGCAGCGGCGCCGAGATGACCGGGGCCAGCCTGCTGGTCGAGCAGATCCCCGGGCATCCGCACCAGGTCCTGGAGGTCGACCGGCTGCCGTTCGTCGACCAGGGCGAGCGCGGCCCGCAGGTCGTTCCGCCCGGGCACTATTTCGTCATGGGCGACAATCGTGATAGAAGCGACGACAGCCGGTTCTGGGGGTTCCTGCCGGAGCAGAACATCCGGGGCAAGGCATTCCTGGTCTGGCTGAATTGCGACAGCATCACGAACCTGTGCAAGCACAATTTCGACACGTCGCGCATCGGCAACCGGATTCCTTGATCGCAGTACGCCATCCAATAGGGGAAAAGTGATGAAACGCACGCAACGCGGCATGACCCTGCTGAGCTTTGTGATCGTGCTGGCGGTGGTCGGCTTCTTCGCCTACATCGGCATGAAGCTGTTCCCGATGTATTCCGAGTACTACTCGGTCAAGCAGGCACTCAAGGGGTTGCAGCAGGAGGCGGGGATCGCCAACCAGGACCCGGCGAAGATCAAGGACCTGTTCTTCCGCCGCCTCTACATCAGCTACTCGGAAAACGTGAAGCCGGAGAACGTGAAGCTGCAGCGCAGCCAGAAGGGCGCGGGCTGGGACATGACGGTCGATTACGAAGTCCGCAAGGCACTGGTCGGCAACCTCGACGTCGTCGGCAAGTTCCACGCCGATGAAAAGCTGACCAACGTGGGCGATGGCGGCTGATACCGAACGCGTCCGCTTCGCCGGACACGCCTTCGCCGAGCAGGACCTGCTCGCGCAGGCGATGACCCATCGCAGCGCTGGCGTGCCGCACAACGAACGACTGGAATTCCTGGGCGATGCGGTGGTCGGGCTGATCGTCGCCGAAGCGCTGTACAAGCGCTGGCCGAAGGCCGACGAGGGCGCGCTGACCCGCGCCCGCGCCGAACTGGTGCGCGAGTCCTCGCTGGCGACCGTGGCACGCACGCTGGAGCTGGGCTCGAAGCTGATCCTCGGGCCGGGCGAGATGAAGTCCGGTGGCCACCGCCGCGACTCGATCCTGTCCGATGCGCTGGAGGCGCTGGTCGGTGCGATCTACCTGGACGCCGGGTTCGAGGCCTGTCGCGCGGTGGTGCTGCCGTGGTTCGAGGCGGCCATCAACGAGACGCCCGCGGGCAAGGTCGGCAAGGACGCCAAGACCCGGCTGCAGGAATGGCTGCAGGCGCGCCAGCGCGCGCTGCCGGCGTACGAGCTGGTTTCCGAATCCGGCGACGACCACGCCAAGGTCTTCCGCGTCGCCTGTACGCTGGCCGAGCCGGCGATGACGGGTGAAGGCGAGGGCGGTTCGCGCCGCGCCGCCGAACAGGCGGCGGCGGAAGCGGTGCTGGCCGGGCTGGAAGCCGCGTAGCCGGGTTCCCCCGTAGGAGCGGCCCATGGCCGCGAGCCTTTGCCTTTTGTCGCGGCTTCAAAGGCTCGCGGCCATGGGCCGCTCCTACGGGGCCGGCTTTCCAAAGGCTGCTCCCGCAGCGCCTACAATGCGCGCATGAAACCAGCCCCCCATCGCGCCGGCCACGTCGCCGTCATCGGTCGTCCCAACGTCGGCAAGTCCACCCTGGTCAATGCCCTGGTCGGAGCCAAGGTCAGCATCGTGTCAAACCGCCCGCAGACCACGCGCCACCGGCTGCTGGGCATCGCGACCTTCCCCGAGGGCCAGCTGCTGCTGGTCGACACTCCCGGCATCCACCGCGGCGAAGGCAAGCAGACCTCCACCGCGATGCACCGGATGATGAACCGCGCCGCCCGCGGCGCGCTCGAGGGCGTCGACGCCGCGGTGCTGGTGGTCGAGGCCGGACGCTGGGACGAGGAGGACACGCTGGCGTTCGAGGCGCTGCGCGAGGCCGGTGTTCCGGTGGTGCTGGCGGTCAACCAGGTCGACCGGATCCGCGACAAGACCGCGCTGCTGCCCTACCTTCAGGCGGCCGCCGAGGGGCGCGATTTCGCCGCCGTGCATCCGGTCTCGGCGCTCAAGCGCAAGGGCCTGGATTCGCTGGTCGCCGCGCTGCTGGCGCTGATGCCCGAACAGCCGGCGCTGTACGGTGAGGACGAGATCACCGACAAGAGCCAGCGCTTCCTGGCCGGCGA
>Ga0182747_1001872_pt1 | contig 15523 bp, 15 predicted proteins | sample eDN3rd30CBELigBY_FD_128526 | JGI IMG/M metagenome (GOLD analysis project Ga0182747, IMG submission 128526) | Enriched backyard soil microbial communities from Emeryville, California, USA - eDNA 3rd pass 30_C BE-Lig BY (version 2) (version 2) | ecosystem: Environmental > Terrestrial > Soil >...
CCCCAGCGAAAATCGTCGAGCAAGCGTATCCCGCCGATAGACAGCAGAACGCCGGGCCGGTCCAGCATCAGTGCCGCATACATGGCGTGTGGACAGGGTAAGGCGCGCGCATGCCGGGCCATTGTCGCTCCTACGGGCGCATCCATCGTGGCTGCTGGCCCGCTCTCCGCATGCACCCTATCGCCGGTCCAGACGAAAACGAAGCCGTCGACGATCCGGGTGGCAAAGGGGCGGACACCGAAATTGCCGGGCACCTTTTCCTGCGCTGAAAAATTCGGGATGGCTCGGCACTTGCCGCTGGCCCCTTCGTAACGCCAGCCATGATAAGGGCATTGCACCAGTCCCTCCGCCGTCACCACGCCCAACGACAGTGGCGCGCGCCGGTGGGCACAGCGATCCTCCAGCGCGGCGACTGCGCCGGTGCCATCGCGGAACAGTACCAGCGCCAGATCGCCGACTTTGACCGCAACCGGCCTGCTGGCCGGAATGTCCGCTTCATGAGCTACTGCCCACCAATAGGGTCGCGCTGTCATGGCCTAGAGTTCCACGCAGGCCTGTTCATAATCGAGCCGGGGATTGCGAGGGAACAGGCCCTCCGGCGTGCCATGACCGATATTGCACAGGAAGTTGGATTTCCAGCCCCGTTCCGCCAGTAATTCCCGGTCCACCCCTTCCAGGTCGAAGCCCGACATGGGGCCGCAGTCGAAGCCCAGCGCCCGCGCCGCCATCATGAAATAGGCGCCCTGGAGCGTTGAACTGCGAAAACCCACCTCGGCGATCAGCGCGTCCTTGCCCGCGAAGGTGGCGCTCATGTCGCGCGAGGGGAAAAGCTGCGGCATTTTTTCGTGGAATGCCATGTCCCAGGCGATGATGACCGTGCAGGGCGCGCTCATCACCTTGTCGACATTGCCGGGAAAGACGAAGGGCTTCAGCCGTTCCTTACCCTCTGCCGTATGGACGAAAAGGAAACGGGCGGGATTGGTGTTGGCCGTGGTCGGACCCCATTTCGACAGATCGTATATGGCCCGGAAATCCGCCGGCGACAGCGTTTCCTGCCGCCAGCTATTATGTGTCCGCGCCTCTGTAAAAAGCTGTTTCAACGCTCCGCCGTCCAATTGCAACGCCCGCTCCCCTTTCATTTGGTTCAAATGCCCCCGAACTTCTTCTTGAAGCTGATGCCGAAGGTGCGGGGATCGCCGGTTATGAGATAGTTATAGCCGATCGACGACTCCAGATTGCTGGCGATCTCATAATAAACTTTGTCGGTCAGATTGCGGCCGAAGATCGCAACCTCGGCATCCCATGCCTTGATCTCATAGCTGATGCGGCCATTGACCAGCGCATAGGCTTTTTGCGTGACCTGGCTGACGGTTGGCGTTTCGGGCACCAGTTCGATTTTCGAGCGATAGCTGCCGTCGAGCTGGAAGGCCAGATCGCCCGATTCCAGTGGCACCACGTAACGGCCGCTCAAGCCCGCCGTCCATTTGGGAATGCCGAAACTTTCGTGTGACCGGTCGCCTGTCGCGGTCAGGAATCTCTTATATTTCGCATCTGTCAGACCCGTCGATCCGCTGAGGGTGAAATCGCCCAGATACAAAGTGGATTCCAGTTCGAAGCCCTGAATTCGTCCGCTCGCGGCGTTGTTGACAAAGGTTTGCGGTCCGCCCGCGGTCGCTACCGATGAAGAGCGCTGAATGCCCTTATAGTCGTCATAATAGGCCGCGAAGTTGAGGCGCAGCATCCGGTCGAACAGGTCGGACTTGAAGCCCACTTCATATTCGGTGACGGTTTCCGGATTGAAGGAGGAAAAGCCCTCAATCTTGTTACGACCGCGCAGATTCCAGCCGCCGGTGCGATAGCCGCGTGCGACCTTGGCATAGGTCATTATCCCGGGTGTCGCCTTGTAATCGAGCGAGACCAGCCAGGACGGGTCGGAGAATGTCGTACTGAACTTGCGCGGACATTGGCTGTTGGGCCCACCGGCGATCGTGCTGGCATAGCCGCCCTTAGGCACGGCGCACAGGCCCGCTGTGGTGTTGGCGACGATGAGCTGCCGGTCGTCCACCGAATAACGCGCGCCCGCCGTCAGGCGCAGGCCGGTCGCCAGTTCCGCCGTCACCTGCCCGAACCCGGCATAGGTGTTGTTCCGCACCCGTCCGTCGGTGACCGAAGGATTGGCTGCGCTCAGCATCGGAAGGGCCACGGAGGGGGAATATTCGCGGCCCGATTCCAGGCCCATATAGACGCCGGCCACCCATTGCAGGATGCCGGTCTTGCCCAGCACCTGCCATTCCTGACTGAAATAGCCATCCTGGGGCGTCAGGCGCTCGGCGGAGATGATGTCGAATGGCGTCCCGTCGGCGTCGCTGTAATTCGCCCGCTTGAGATGCTGGTATCCGGTGATCGACCGGAAACTGATATCGTCGGTGATCTCGAAATTGAGGTCGAGGCCCACGCTCCAGGATTCGAAGAAGGAACTGGTATTGCCCAGCACCCCGCTCTTGTACGGATCGCCCCCCACATAGGAGGCAAGAATGCCCGATGCCTCGGTCAAGCCTTCGGCAGTCAGCGGCAGGCCCAGTTCCAGGGCGACCTCCGCGACGGCGTTGCCGCCCGGTATCGCGGTCGGCGCGAGACCGGCAAGCTTCACGATCGGGCCGTTGTTCGATCCGCGCTGATAGCTGCCGCTGACCGTCGCGGTGATGCGGTCGCCCAGCTGGGCCTTCAGCTTGGCGCGCAGATAGGTGGAATTCTCGTTCGCAAGATCCTGGCCGGCGGCATTCTCGCCATAGCCGTCATGTTCGCGATGCTGCGCCACCACGCGCAGCGCCACATCCTGTCCGAGCGGCACGTTGGCGATGCCGATCAGCTCCCAGGCATTATAATTGCCATAGCTCGCCTCGACCGAAGCGCCCATCTGGTCGGTCGGATCGTTGGAATAGATGCTCATCGCGCCGCCGGTCGTGTTGCGGCCATAAAGCGTGCCCTGCGGCCCGCGCAGCACCTCGACCCGTGCGACGTCGACCAATGCGTTGCGTAGGCCCATCGTGCGGGGATAATAAAGATTGTCGACATAGATGCCGACCGATGGATCAACCGTCAGCAGGATGTCGTTCTGCCGCTGGCCACGCAAGGACAGGTTGAGCGCCTGGGGTTCCGAAGCGGATTCCTGCAGGAACAGGTTGGGCACCTGCTGCTGCACGTCGGCGATGCTCTGAACCGATTGGCGTTCGAGGGCCGCGCCGCCGATCGCCGTCATCGAAATGGGCACGTCCTGTACATTTTCCGCGACCTTGCGCGCGGTGACGACGATGTCGTCGCCAGCGGGCCGTTCTATTGCGGGCTCGTCCTGAGCAAAGGCCGTGCCGGCCAGCGGCAGCAGCATGGCCGCGATGGCGCAGCCGGACAGATAGGTTGCGGTTGGATGGCGCATTTCAATTCTCCCCTTTTCGAGCGTCCGATGTGTCCCGGGATCGCACTCGATCGACATGGCGGCGCATGGACTGGCGCCGATTGGCGATTTAATCGAACTGATCGACGATTTCGTCAAGAAAAAAATATGATATGTCAAATCAAAGATAATTGATCCACTTGACGGCAAAACGGGGCTGGCGAGGAGGCGGTGTCCATGCTAGCCAAACCAGCATGACGCTCCTTGAAAGCAACCAGACCCTCAAGGCCTATGACCGGCTGCGCGCCGAATTATTGTCCTGCCGGCTTGAGCCGGGCGACCGCATCAACGTATCCACCTATTCCCAGTCGCTGGAGGTCAGCCCCGGTGCGGTGCGGGAGGCGTTGTCGCGGCTTATTGCGGAAGGGCTGGTTAAGTCGGAGCAGAACCGGGGCTTTCGCGCCGCCGATCTCGCGATCGAGGATTTCGTCAAAGTGACGGAGGCCCGCACCGCGATTGATTCCCTGTGCCTGCGCTCTTCGATGGAAAGCGGCGATGTCGAATGGGAATCGAATCTGCTGGCGGCTTGCCATCGCATGGAACGGCGACTGGAGGCGCTGGACGGATCGCCTGCGGCCGACGATCTGTTCGCCGAAGCGCATAGCGCCTTCCACAAGGCGTTGGTCGCCGGGTGTCAGAATGAATGGCTGCTATGGATGCACGACCTTCTCTATGCACAGGCTGCGCGCTACCGCCAGCTCTGCATGCCGGTAGCGCAGGACAAGCCCCGCTTGCACGCCTTCCAGGGCGAATTCATCACCACCGTTCTGGCGCGCGACGGCGACCGGGCGATCGCGCTGCTTCAGGATTATTACGGATCGGCGCGGGATATCGTCATCGATGCGCTCAAGCAGAGCGGCCAGCTCAAGCTCGTATCCGACGCCAGAGCCTGATCGGCATCCGGTAATCCATAGGGCGCCTTTTTCTCCCTTCGCCATTCATTCGGCTGGCGGCAGCAGGCCCTGTTCGCGCCAGCGCCCGATCCAATATGCCATGCGCTCTTCGGTATCCATGCAGTCGGTAAAGCCGGCCTGCCGCAGCCGGACCGTGCTGGTCAGCATCGTGCGCTGGCAATTGCCCAGCAGGAAGTCAGCCAGCGCCCCGGATTCGCCCAGGAACGCCATTACGTCTTCCGATGCCCTCAAGCTGTGCTGCCGGACGATGTCTGCCCAGATGGCCCCCCGATTCTGGATATAGGCGCGCACCGACATGGGATCGTGTCCAGCGGGCGTGATGCCGAAGATGCGCGCGAGATGCGGCCACATGTCAGGCCAGGCGTAAACGTCGCCATTGGCGATATTGAAAGTCGCGTTGCAGGCCGTGGGCGCCATGGCCGCCCACTCGATCGCGCGGGCCAGCAGATCGACGTCGATCACTTCCATGATGCCATGATTGTCCGCAGCGCCCGGGAAAGGTAGATTCAGCCCTTCGGCCCGCCGGATCGCGGCGAACACACCGATGGCAAGGAAGGCGTTCAGATTGCCGCCCGGCCCGCCGCCGGCGATGGAGGGACAGCGAAACACCGTCCAGCGCAGCGTCTTGCTGGCGCGGGCGCGCAGATGATCTTCCTGCCGGAAGTAGAAATCGTCGATCGGCGGGCGGGCATGCGATTCCTTGAGCGGGACCGGTATGTGCCAGCCGGGCACATGCGGGCCATAAGCCTTCGTGCCGTGCACGACCGTCACCTGTTCCAGCCCCGGAGCGTGGTCGATCAATGCGTCAAGCAGGTTCGCGAACATGGCGCCGTTGCGTTCCGCGTGCCTGGGGTCGGACCAGCTGGCCACCAGATCGCCCGGCGTTTCGTTGACGGCGGCATAGACCAGATGCGTCGCATCCGGCAGCGACGCCGCGAGCGTGCGGCACGCATCCGCATCACGCAGGTCGATCGGCAGGAATGTCGCCCCGGGAATGTCAGCGAACGGCTTGTTGCGGGACAGGCCTATGACGTCCCAGCCGCTGGCTGCAAACTGGCGCGCGGCAGCATGGCCGACAAAGCCCGAAGCGCCTGCGACCACCACCTGTCTCTTTGTCCGCGCTGCCATGGAAAGCTTAGTAAAGGATCAGGCTCGCCAGACAAGTGGCAAGGCGGTTGGCTGAATCTGTCCAGCGGTGTCGGCTGAAGTTCTTTGAACACCTCGAAGCCGATCATGGCGAGCAACGAAGCGGCGATGGCAAGTCTTATATCAAGGTTCGATTTGTAGGAGCCGCTTCCCGCGGGCGCCTATCTGGAATGGGGCGGCCAGTTCGAAAATCTCGCCTCCGCGCGCGAGCGGCTGCAACTCGTGATCCCGGCCTGCTTCATCCTCATCCTCATGCTGCTTTACGGCGCCTTGGGGTCTGCCCGGGATGCGGCGATCGTGTTCACCGGTGTGCCGATGGCGCTGGTAGGCGGCGTGCTCGCGCTGTTCCTTCGGGGCATGGATTTCTCCATCTCTGCGGCGGTGGGGTTCATTGCACTGTCCGGCATCGCGGTGCTGAACGGTCTCGTCATGGTGTCGTCTATCCAGGAGCTGATGCGAAAGGGCATGGATCGGGCCGAGGCGGCCCGCACCGGCGCTATCCAGCGGCTGCGCCCCGTGGTGATGACCGCACTCGTAGCTAGCCTTGGCTTCGTACCGATGGCCTTGGGCACGGGAGCGGGGGCGGAAGTACAAAAGCCCCTCGCCACGGTCGTTATCGGCGGCCTTATCTCGGCTACCCTGCTGACGCTTTTCGTGCTGCCGACGCTTTATGCGCGATGGGGCCGCCGCGAAATGCCACTCGATGAGAATCTGGATGATGAACCTCATCCTCTGCTGGAGGGATCAGAATAGGCTGAGCGCACCTTTGAGCAGATGGGCAGGGTCTGAACTGCATCGTCCGGTTGCGGCAGCGTACCGGAACACCCGACTGGCGAAAGATCGACACTTCTTGGCCGTCTCATATCGGCCGCGCATCTGCACGCGCATCAGAGCTGCTAGTAGCATTTGCTGATCGACCTCAGCGATTGGCATGGTGCCGATGGCAGGCTCTAGCTGCTCAAGAAACCAATGCGCCTTGCTGACCGTCGCTTCGGCGCGCGCCTCCCCGACCATTTTTGTCTCGATATATTCGCGGGCCACCGCAGCGAATGTGTTCGCCGCGCTTATCTTGGCGGCGACCTTGCCGCGCTTACGCTCAAGTGCGGGGTCCATGCCCCCGAGCAGTTTTGCCTTCTCTTCGTCACGCTTCGCGCGGGCATCTTTGAGTGAGACAGTCGGATATGCCCCCAGCGCTAGGCGCTTTTCCTTCCCCCCAGCGCGGAACTTCCAGCGCCACAGCTTTGAACCGTTGGGGAAGACTTCAAGATATAGCCCGTGGCTGTCTGCCTTGCGATAGTTCTTCTCGCGCGGCTTTAATGCCCTGATTTCTGTGTCTTTCAGTGCCATCTGGGGGCACCGAAATTCGCGCAATGGGGACAATTCGGGGCATATGCCCCCTCTGATGCCCCCAAAAGCGAGTGATTTTTGACGAACATACGCGGACGCTCCCGAACGTTTCGGAGCAATTTATCCCAGAATTCCGTGGGTTTCTCAACCGTTCGCGAACATTGACGAACAGGTAAATGGTGCCCAGAAGAGGACTCGAACCTCCACGACCTTGCGATCGCCAGCACCTGAAGCTGGTGCGTCTACCAATTCCGCCATCTGGGCACGGGGTAGGTGGGCGCGATTAGCCGTTGGTCGGGGGGCTGTCAATCATATCCGCCGCATAATTTTTCTGACTTCGCGCATCGGACCTTCTAAAGGGTCGGGAAAGACTTTCATCCCGCAGGAGGATCAGATTCCGGATATCCCGCCATCGTCGCCCCCTTCCTTCTTTCCGCGCCCCGATGGGCTGAAGCTGGCCTATCGCCATCGCGCCGGGAAGGGCACCACCATCGTTTTTCTGCCCGGCTATATGTCGGACATGGAAGGCGGGAAGGCTGTTGCGCTGGATCGATGGGCGGCGGAAACGGGGCGGGCCATGCTGCGGCTGGACTATGCGGGAAATGGCGCGAGCGAAGGGATGTTCGAGGACGGCACGCTGGTCAGCTGGCGTGACGATGCCCTGTCGCTGATCGATGCGCTGACGCAGGGGCCTCTGCTGCTCGTCGGATCGTCCATGGGCGGATGGCTGGCCCTGCTGATCGCGCTCGCCCGGCCGGATCGCGTGGCGGGGATCGTGGGCATAGCGGCGGCGCCCGATTTCACGGAGTGGGGATTTCCGCAAGCCGACCGGGCGACGCTGGCCGCGCAAGGTCGCCTCGTCGAGCCGACGCCTTATGGCGATCAGCCCTATGTGACGACGCTCGGCTTCTGGAAATCGGGACAGGCGCTCAGGGTGCTGGAGGGCGAAATCGCGCTTGATTGCCCCATCCGGCTGCTCCAGGGTCAGGCCGATCCCGACGTGCCGTGGGAAATCGCGCTGCGGATCGCGCGGCAGGTGCGTTCATCCGATGTCCAGACGCTGCTGATTAAGGACGGCGATCACCGCCTTTCGCGCGACAGCGACATCGCCTTGTTGATCCGCACCGTCGCCAGCCTGCTGGACAGTTTCTGATGCCCTTCCTCCTTCCCCTGCTACTGCTGATGCCCCAGGCCTATGATCCGGAGATCGAGGCGGTGATGAACCGCAAGCGCAAGGAGGCCGTCGAAGCACGCGCCGCCGCTGCGGAAAGCGCGCCCGCGCCCCGGACGTCCGAAGAGGCGAAGGACGGCATGATCCCCGTCCCGCCCAAATATGCCGCGCCTTTTCAGGCCTGCATCGACGCCGCGCTCCAGTCGCCCGAGCAAGGAGTGGCCTTTGCCGAGAAATGGCGGATCGAAGGCGGCAACTTCTACGCGCGGCATTGCATGGGCTTTGCCTATGCGCGCGCGGAACGCTGGGCGCCCGCCATCGTCGCGCTGGAACAGGCGGCGGACGAGGCCGAACGCACCGGCGAAATGGCGCAAAGCGCGCGGCTCTGGGCGCAGGCGGGCAATGCTGCGCTGGCGGGGGGAGACGCGGCCAAGGCAAAGGCGGATTTCGACGCGGCGCTGGCGCGCGGATTGCCCGACGGGATCGAAAAGGGCGAGGCGCATCTGGACCGCGCCCGCGCCCTTGTCGCGTTGAACGATCATCAGGGGGCGCGGGATTCGCTCGACATTGCGCTGGAACAAGCGCCCAAGGACCCGCTCGGCTGGCTGTTGTCCGCCACCCTGGCGCGTCGCATGGGGGAAATGCCTTTGGCGCAGGCGCATATCGCCCGGGCCGTTCAACTGTCGCCCGATGACGCCTCTGTGGCGCTGGAGGAAGGCAATATCGCGATCCTCACCGACCATGCGGATGTCGCGCGCTCGGCCTGGCAGCGGGCCGTCAAGCTGGCTCCTGAAGCGCCCGCTGGCAAGGCGGCGGCGGATAATCTCACCCGCCTCCCGCCCGCGCCCTGACCGCTCAGTTCAGGTAGAAATCGACGGTCGTGACGACGCGTACCTTCTTGTAGGGCGTATCGCTCGATCCCTCCGCTTCGCCGTCGCGCGGCTCGATGGAGAAATAGCCCTGCGTGGCGCCCTTGATGCCGCCAACGCTGGCGCCGCTGTCGCGCGCGAACTGTTCGGCGGCGGCGCGCGCATCCTTGGTCGCGGCGGCGACCATCTGCGGCTTGACGTCGTTGAGCTTGGTGAAACTGTAGCGCATCCCCGATCCCTCCTGCACCGTCACGCCGCGCCGGACGAGGTCGAATTGCTGCGCCACGGCCCGCTGCGCGCGGGCAATATCGGTCGTGCGGAGCAGCATCCGCTGCGTGATGGTGATGTTGTTGACGCCATTGTTCATATATTGGTTCACGCCCGCGCCGATCGGCGTCAGCGCATCGGCCTTGAAGCCGAGGCTCGCGAAATAGGCTTTCAGTTCCTTCGTATTATTGTCGATCTCGGTCCGCACCGTGGGCAGGTCGAAGCCATTGGCGGAATAGCTGATCGACCATGTGGCAAGGTCGGCGGTCACATCCTTTTCCGCAAGGCCGCGCACGGTGACGGAGCGATCCGCCGCCTTCGCGCGCTTGAGCCCATCACCCAGCAGATAGCCGCCGCTCACCACGCCCAGCGCCAGCAATCCCGCGCAGCCCAGCAAAACCTTGTCCCGCATTTCCAGCGCCATGCCGATCCTCCCTCTTCCTTCACGGACCAACCCGTCCTATCTTGGAAAGGTTCCTGCCGCGCCTGAGATGAACCGTTGCTTATCGTGACGAATGGAGTTTCGCTTGCCCAAATATCTGCACACGATGATCCGCGTTGCCGACATCGACAAGACGATCGCTTTCTTCAACCTCCTCGGTCTTGAGGAGCAGAAGAGGTTCGATAATGAGCAGGGGCGCTTCACGCTGGTTTTCCTGGCCGCGCCGGGTGACGAGTCCGCGCAGGTCGAACTAACCTGGAACTGGCCCGCGCAGGACGGCAGCGCGCCGGAAGATTATACCGGCGGGCGCAATTTCGGCCATCTCGCCTACCGGGTCGAAAATATCTACGAGACGTGTCAGCGCCTGATGGATGCCGGCGTGACGATCAACCGGCCGCCGCGCGACGGGCACATGGCGTTCATCCGCACGCCCGACAATATCTCCATCGAACTGTTGCAGGATGGCCATCTGGAACCGGCCGAGCCGTGGGCGTCGATGCCCAATACGGGAGTCTGGTAAACCATGCTGGAAGTCGTCCGCGTTCCCGTCCTCTCCGATAATTATGTCTGGCTGATCCACGATCCGGCCAGCGGGGATACGGTCGCGGTCGACCCGGCGGTGGCGGAGCCGGTGCTGGATGCCGCCGCGCAGCGGGGCTGGACCATCGGCCAGATCTGGAACACGCACTGGCATGGCGATCATGTCGGTGGCAATGCGGCAATCAAGGCGGCGGCGAAGGATTGGGGTGGCTGCACGATCACCGGCCCGGCGGCGGAGGCCGCGAAGATCGGCACGCTCGACCGGACGGTCGGGGAAGGGGACAGCGTCCGCATCGGCGATCATGTCGCGCAGGTGATGGCGGTTCCTGCTCATACGGCGGGCCATATCGCCTATCATCTGGCCGATGACGGGATCATCTTCGTGGGCGATACGCTGTTCGCCATGGGCTGCGGCCGCCTTTTCGAAGGCACAGCGGCGCAGATGTTCGCCAATATGCAGCGCTTTGCGGCCCTGCCGGGCGACACCACCGTCTATTGCGCGCATGAATATACGGAGTCCAATGGTCGTTTCGCCCTGACCGTCGAGCCGGACAATGCCGCCCTGCGCGCAAGGATGGAGAGCGTCGAGGCCGCGCGGGCGCAGGGGGAGGCGACCGTGCCGACCACCATCGCCCTGGAACGGGACACCAATATCTTCATGCGCGCGCGCGATGTAGCGGAATTGGCGCAAAGGCGCGCGGCAAAGGATGCCGCCTGACGGTTTTTGCTCTATCCTGGCGTCTTGAGAACAGGAAACAGGAGAGTCGTCATGCGTCTCGGGATCATGCTTGCACCGCTGGTGCTGGGGGCTTGCGCGGGGAGCTATGAAGCGCCCCGGCTGACGGAAAAGCAGACGGCGGAACTGGAAAAAGCGCTCGCTGGAAAAGTGCCCGGCGAAAAGGTGAGCTGCGTCACCATGCGGCCGCAAGGCAGTTTCCGCGTCATCAGCGGCAATATCGTCCTCTATAGGATGAGCAGCAAGCTCATCTACAAGAATGAGTTGATCGGCAGTTGTCCCGGTCTGACGCGCGGCGACACGATGATCATCCGGCCGTTCGGATCGCAATATTGCCGGGGCGACATCGCGAGAAGCGCGGACCTCACGATCGGCATGACCACGGGAACTTGCGCGCTGGGCGACTTCACCCCTTATCGCACGCCGGGCAAATAGCGTTCGCTTGGCGGTTATGGGTGGCGAGCGGATGGCCCGCTTCCCCATCCCCGTTCTTCCTGAGTAGCGCCTGAGCCTGTCGAAGGGGCGTATCGAAGGACAGATGTCGCGCTAGACCCTTCGATACGGGTCTTCGACTTGGCGCGGGGCCAAGTTTATCCTGAGCGACTGCTGTCAGCAGTCAGTCGAAGGGCTGAACCCCTACTCAGGGTGAACGAAGTGAGGCGGGGAATTTCCCTCATTGGCCCAAAACAGTCCCCAGCGCCTATAAATCTCTACGCCTTATAAAGCGCGTCCAGCCGCTCCTGATAGCGTTTGCGGATGACGTGGCGGCGGATTTTCATCGACGGGGTCATTTCTTCATTCTCGATGGAGAAGGGCTCGTCCGCCAGGATGAAGCGCCGCACCCGCTCGATCACGGACAGGTCCTGGTTCACCCGGTCCACCGCCGCCCGCAGCGCTGTCAGATAGGCCGGATCGCTCTCGACCCCTTCAACGCCCTTGCCCTGCGCGGCTGCCCATTCGCGGGTCCATTCGGCGTCCGGCACGATCAGGCCGACCAGATGCGGCCGCCGGTCGCCCGACACCATCGCCTGCCCGATTTCGGGTTGCAGGGTCAGCATCCCCTCGACCTTCTGGGGCGCGACATTGTCGCCCTTGTCATTGACGATCAGGTCCTTCTTGCGGTCGGTGATGCGGATGCGCCCGCGCGCATCGATCTCGCCAATGTCGCCGGTGTGCAGCCAGCCGTCCTTCAGCACCTTTTCCGTTTCCGCCGGATTGCGCCAGTAACCGTGCATCACCAGTTCGCCGCGCGCCAATATCTCGCCATCCTCGGCGATTCTGACTTCCACGCCATCCAGCGGCGGACCGACCGTGTCCATGGCGATGCCGGCGGCGGGCCGGTTGCAACTGATGACCGGCCCCGCCTCCGTCTGGCCATAGCCTTGCAGCAGCGTCAGCCCCATCGCCTCGAAGAACAGCCCGACATCGGGATTGAGCGGCGCGCCGCCCGACACCAGCGCCTTCATCCGCCCGCCGAAGCGCTTCGCCACCTTGGGCCTCAAAGTCCGCGACAGCAGCGCCTTCATCGGCAGGTCCAGCACCGACTTTGCGCCGCGCTGCTCCTTCGCGGCGATCCGCAGCGCCTGTTGCAGCAGGAAATGGGGGAGCTTCCCCTGTTTCTCGATCGACTTGATGATCCGCGCGCGCAGCACTTCGAACAGGCGGGGGACAACCACCATGATGGTGGGCCGCGTCTCCTCGATATTGGAGGCGAGTTTTTCCAGCCCTTCGGAATAATAGATTTGCGCCGCCAGCATGATCGGCAGGAACTGCCCGCCGCTATGCTCATAGGCGTGGGAGAGGGGGAGGAAGGACAGGAAAACCTCGTCATCCCATCCGAAATCCTCCGCGACCAGCTTTGCGGCGCCCTCGATATTGCAGAGGATCGAGCCGTGATGCTGCATCACCCCGCGCGGCGCGCCGCCCGTGCCGCTGGTGTAGATGATGCAGGCCAGATCTTCGCGTCCCGCCGTCTGTTCCAGCGCGCAGGCCTCGATATCGGTGGGATGCGCGGCGATCAGGTCGCTCCACAAATGGCATGCGATCTGGCCCTGCGCCCCGCGCACCGGTTCCATGCCGATCACGAAGCGCGCCTGCGACCGCAGCACGGCGGGCATCAGCGTGGCGGCGAGTTTCGCGGTGGACACGATCACCGCCTGCGCCCCGCTGTCCGTCAGGATATGCTGATGATCGCGCGTGGTGTTGGTGGTGTAGGTCGGCACGGTGACGCCGCCCGCCGCCATGATGGCCAGATCGGCGATGCAGAATTCCGGCCGGTTCTCGCTCACCAGCATCACCGGGTCTCCGGGTTTCAGCCCCTGCGCCCGGAGCGCGCTCGCCAGCGCCGCCACGTCATAGGCGACGTCCGTCCAACTCATCGAACGCCATGCGCCGTCCTTCTTGCGCCACAGGAAGGGGGCATCACCCATCTCCTTCGCGCGCGCAAAGAACATCGTCACCAGATTGGGAAAGCGTTCAATTGCCCTCAAAGGCCCACTCCTGTTATCGGCCCGTTCCGCCGCGCGCCTGTCGCCCGTGCAGCTATAACGGCGCTCTGCCGTAACGGCCATGCTGTTTTGGGGTTTCAGTCGAACAGGCCGTCCTGTGATCCGGCGGGCGGATTGAGGCCCAGATGCTTCCATCCCGGCCCGTTCAGGCAGCGCCCCCGCGCCGTCCGGGCGATGAGGCCAAGCTGGATCAGATAAGGCTCGATCACTTCCTCGATCGTGTCGCGCGGCTCCGAAAGCCCCGCCGCCAGCGTTTCCACGCCGACCGGCCCGCCGCGATAGATGTCCGCGATCATCGTCAGGTAACGCCGGTCCATCAGGTCCAGCCCCAGATGATCGACCTCCAGACGGCTGAGCGACGCGTCCGCTACCTTCGCGTCGACGGCCGCCGCGCCCGCGACATTGGCGAAGTCGCGCACCCGGCGCAGCAGCCTGCCTGCGATGCGCGGCGTGCCCCGCGACCGGCGCGCGATCTCCACCGCGCCGTCGGGGGTGATGCCAAGGTCCAGCAATCGCGCGGCCCGCCGCACCACCAGTTCCAGTTCCTCCACCGTATAGAATTGCAGCCGCACCGGAATGCCGAAGCGGTCGCGCAGCGGCGTCGTCAGCAACCCCTGCCGCGTCGTCGCGCCGACCAGCGTGAAGCGGGGCAGGTCGATCCGCACCGACCGCGCCGACGGCCCCTCGCCGATCATCAGGTCGAGCGCGCGGTCCTCCATCGCGGGATAGAGAACTTCCTCGACCGCGGGATTGAGCCGGTGGATCTCATCCACGAACAGCACGTCGCCTTCATCCAGATTGGTGAGCAGCGCGGCAAGATCGCCCGACTTGGCGATCACCGGGCCGGACGTTGCGCGGAAACCCACGCCCATTTCCTTCGCCACAATCTGCGCCAGCGTCGTCTTACCAAGGCCGGGCGGGCCGAAGAACAGCACATGGTCCAGCGCCTCGCCGCGCCCCTTCGCGGCCTCGATGAAGATACGCAGATTCTCCCGCGCCGCTTTCTGCCCGATAAATTCGTCGAGCGTCCTGGGACGTAGCGCCGCGTCCACATCCTCAGCGCGGCGGGTGGAGGCGATCAGGCGGTCCTCGTCGCTCATTTCGCCGCCTTCCGCAGGGCGAGGCGGACGAGGGCGTCAAGGGTTGCCTCCTCGCCCAGCTCCTCTTCCGCCGCAGCCACTGCCGCGCTGGCTTCGGCGGGGCGGAAGCCCAGATTCTGGAGCGCGGACAAGGCATCGGCACCATATCCGCCCGCCGCGATCGGAACGACGCCCGCGCCCAGAGGCCCGGCGGCCGTGGGCGCCACGCCGATCTTGTCTTTCAGTTCATTGACGATCCGCAGCGCCAGCTTGGGGCCGACGCCATTGGCCCGCGCGACCATCGCCTTGTCCCCCGCCGCGACCGCGCGGTGCAGTTCCAGCGGTTCCAGCGCCGACAGGATGGCCAGCGCCACCCGCGATCCCACGCCCTGCACGCCGATCAGCAGGCGGAACCAGTCGCGCTCCTCCCCCCGCGCAAAGCCGACGAGGCGGATCGAATCCTCCGACACCAGCATTTCGGTGTGCACGGTCACGGCTTCGCCCACCGGCCCCAGCGCGGCCAATGTGCGCGACGATGCACCGACCAGATAGCCCACGCCGCCCACGTCGATGATGGCGTGGTCGATGCCGGTGCTGTCCAGCCGCCCTTTCAGTTTCGCGATCATGCCCCGCGCCTTTTGGTCATGATCTGTTCCTTACAGCCAAATGCGCGCCGCGCCACCCCTCAATATCTTCCCCCTCTTGCATCGCGCGCGCTTTGCGCCTTCCATGCGTGGCATGAAAACATCCCCTGTCTTTCCGTGGCGCTATGTCATGTTCCTGGCCTTGCTGGTCACCATCGCGCCGTTCGCGCTGGTGCTGCCATGGCATGGTGCGGCAATGGCCGGTTTCGATGTGGCGGCGCTGGCTTTCCTGCTTTCTACCATTGCGCTGCTGGATGCCGATCCGCAGATGATGCGTCGCAACGCAGCCGCCAATGACGCCAATCGCGAACTGATGCTGGTCCTGACCGGCATCGTTTCGCTTGTCATACTGGTCGCGGTCGGGGTGGCGGTCAGCCAGCAGGGCGGGCCGGACCGGGCCGTGATCGCGC
>Ga0182747_1001874_pt1 | contig 15516 bp, 10 predicted proteins | sample eDN3rd30CBELigBY_FD_128526 | JGI IMG/M metagenome (GOLD analysis project Ga0182747, IMG submission 128526) | Enriched backyard soil microbial communities from Emeryville, California, USA - eDNA 3rd pass 30_C BE-Lig BY (version 2) (version 2) | ecosystem: Environmental > Terrestrial > Soil >...
CCGGGCCGTCGAGACGCCGGACTGGGCGGCCTCGCTCGAGCCGGCGAGCTGGACCGGCCTCGAGGTCACGGAGCTGCCTGATCGGCTGGGAGCCCACCTCGGCCCGGCCGCGGTGTCCGAGGTCGAAGAGCGCGGCGGCGTCAGCACCACCCGGACCCGATTCGGCTCCGATGCCGACGCCGTGGAGTTCCGAGCGGTGGTCGGCCCTGGCGGCCCCGACCACGACCTGCGCGTGCTGGTGGCCACCGATGCCGACCTGGCCGGCGCCGGACCGCGCCGCGCATGATCCGCAGCCTGCTGCGCCGTTCCGGCCGCGGGGGCACCGCCGCGCACGACCAGGAGCCGGCGGACGCCGTCGAGCGCTACGACGCCCAGCGCCAGGTTCGCCAGCGCGCCGGGATCTGCCACGCCCCGTTCACGAACCTGTACTTCTCGGCGAGCGGGAAGGTCGGCCCCTGCTGGATCCAGATGGACGAGCAGTGGAGCCGCGACCGCTCGATCCGGGACATCTGGACCGGGCGCGTCCTCTCCGGCCTGCGGGGCTCGTTGGGTGCGAACGAGCTGGTGGGGGCGTGCCGCCGCTGCCTCCACGACATCGAAGGCGGGGTCGCGCCCCTCGCTGCGGTCTACGACCACGACGACGACGTGATCGAGTGGCCCACGAGCCTCGAGCTCGAGCTGTCGAACGTGTGCAACTTCGAGTGCGTCATGTGCAACGGCGACCTCTCCTCGAAGATCCGACGGAACCGCGAGCACCTTCCGCCGTTGGCCGTGCCGTACGACGACTCCTTCGTCGACCAGATCGCCGAGCTGGTCCCCACGCTGCAGCGGGTGCGCTTCAGCGGTGGAGAACCACTGCTCCACCCGATCCTCTACAAGATCTGCGATCGGATTATCGAGCTCCGCCCCGACCTCCGCATCGACGTGTCCACCAACGGGTCGACGCTCACGCCGAAGGTCCGTCGCCTGCTCGAGCGCGCCACCGTGCAGATCAACATCTCCTTCGAGTCCCTCCGAGCCGAGCGCTACGAGTCGATCCGCGTCGGGTCGGACCATGCCCGGCTGCTGGCCAACATCGAGACGTTCCGGGAGCTCGTCGGGCCCAACGGGGGTCTCGTCACCATCAACACCAACCCGATGCGGGACACGTGGATGGAGATGGCCGACATCGTGCGGTACTGCGACGAGCGCGGGCTGCACCTGTCGTTCAACACGGTGATCCACCCCGCCGAGCTCTCGCTGCGGAGCCTCCCGGGTCCCGAGCTCGATGCCATCCACACCTCCCTCCTCGCCGAGTCGTTCGCCGACGCGACCGACTCGGCCACGCGGTGGAACCGCGACCAGTACGCGAACTTCGTCGGCCAGATCGCCGCGTGGGCGCACGAGGCGCGAGGGCGCGAGGTCTCGGTCGGATGGCCGGCAGCCGCCGATCCTGGATGACACCCGCCCGCTCGCACGGTGGTCTGGGCCGTTGGGTCCCGGCGCTGGCGCCGGCCGTGCTGGGTCTCGGGTTCGAGGTGCTCGGTCGCCCGATCCGAGCGTTGGCCCTGTTCGCCGTGGCGGCCGTGATGGCGCTGCTCGTGCTGGTCGGTGTGCCGGTGGCGCGGTGGGTCGAAGCGGCCGTGGTGACGGTCGTCCGCGCCCTGGTGGCCGTCGTGCTCGGCGCCGCGTTCTTGCTCGTGGCCATCCCGGCGTGGTGCTGGCGCACCGCCACGCGCCGCACGCCGCTCGAGGGCGCCCAGGGCTGGCGGGCGACCACGGCGGGCCTCGGCGGTGCGGCGTCGCTCGGCGATCAGACGGCGGCCTCGGGCGCCACCATCTCCACGCGCGTGCTGGCCGCGGTCGGATTGGCGGTGGTCCTGCTCGCGGCGGACTACGGCATCGGCTGGACGTGGGATCGGACGCACCCGGACCCCCTCGGCGTCGCCGCCCAACCGGCGCTCGACACCGGCGGCGTCGCGGGCGACCCGGGAGCCACCGCCACGACCCTTCCTCCGGACCCGCGCACCAGCGTCCCCGCGATGGCGTCGTCGCCCTGGGCCGCCCAGTACTTCGTGGACCTGCGCGGGCAGGAGTTCGGCTACTGGCCCTTCACCGCCGATCGCCCGGAGGACTACGCGTCCCGGTACATCAACATCGAGGACTGGGTCCGGCGGTCGTGGGAGCCGCCCGATGCGTCGGGTGCTCCGGTCGTCTGGTTCTTCGGCGGCTCGGCCATGTTCGGGGAGGGCCAGCGCGACCAGCACACCATCCCCTCCGAGGTGGCGCGCCTGGCGGCGGCCGACGGGCTGCCCATCACGGCGCGCAACTACGGCCAGCGCGGGTGGGTGCACATGCAGGAGGCGCTGCTCTACGAGCAGCAGCTGGCGATCACGTCGCCTCCGGCGCTTGCGGTGTTCTACGACGGTCCGAACGACCTCCAGGCGGCGGCGATGTTCCGCGACGCCGTGCCCAGCGACCTCCACGCCGACGAGTACGCCCAGATCCTCCGCAACAAGCACATCGACACCACCCAGCTCTCCTCGGCCGACGCCGACGGCGGGTTCGACCTGGTGGAGGCGTACTCCGAGCACTCGGCGGTGCGGAAGCTCGTGCGGTGGCTCGCCTCGCAGCCTGCTGGCGCCGCTCCGTCGGGGGCCGCGGTCCGATCCGCCCCCGTGCAGGACGATGACGGCGGGAGCTCCGTGCGCAACGGGGACGGGAACCTCATCTGGGGCTCGATCGACGACGGCGAGCAGGGCATCGAGATCTACCAGCGGGCCCGGGCGATCTCGCGGTTCGTGGGCGACGAGGCGGGGGTGGACTCCACCTACTTCTGGCAGCCGGTGTCCACCGACCAGCCTGCCGTCGGTTACGCCCGCGAGCACCTGCCGAAGGGCGTGATCGACCTCTCCGACGTGTTCGGCCGTGCGGAGGGCGATGTCTACATCGACACGACCCACACCAACGAAGCCGGCGCCCGCATGGTGGCCGAGGCGATGTGGGCCCGTCTGAAGCCCCAGGTCGAAGCGTGGTACCGAGCCCACCGGTGACCAGGACCGGTCCCGGTGAGGCCCTCAGGCGTGCGGGGTGAGCGCGCCGGTCAGCGCACGGTGCTGGCGGCCGGTTGGGCCCGGCCGATCTGCACCCGGACCTGGTCGGCGCGGAGACGGGCGAGCGCCACCAGGCGGTGGCCGTCGGGCCAGAGCAGGTCGACCGCGACCAGACCCGGCGCGATCTCCTCGGTGGTGAACGCCGGAGGGGGGTCGGCGCGGTCCGCGGTGACGATGTCGCTGGGGAGCAAGCAGGGGAGGCCGGGCTCGGGGCGCAGCCCCAGCTCGACCGCGAGGTCCGCCGGGCTGATCGACGTCACGTGGCCGTCGTCGATCACCAGTTCCACGAGGCGCCCGTCGGCTGCCACGGAGCGGATGGCGGCCTCCTCGTCCTCCGCCGACGGAGGCCGCTGGTAGGCGAAGCGGAGCTGGACGCGGCCGTCGGCGGTCCGGACGGTCAGGCGCTCCGAGCACGAGCCGGACGGCAGGTCGTAGCGGCGTTCCTCGACGGCCTCCTCCCGGTCCCAGCGCAAGACGCCGGTGTCGGGCTCGTCGGCGAGGTCGAGGAGGGTCCGGACCGCGGCAGACGGCTGGCCCAGCACGCGATCGAGGTCGCCGAGCAGCGCCAGGTCCCCCTCGGGCCGGATCCGGTGCACCCGGAGATCGTCGTCGAGATCGAGGACGACGCTGGTCTGGGGGCCGAGGTAGCAGTCCTGCAGCGCGGCGGCGAGCGGGCCGAGCGACGCGGTGGCGTCGGGCGCCCGCTCGTCGGCATGGGACGCCGAGAGGTAGCCGAGGTGGGTGTGGCGGCCGCCGTCGGCACCGTCGCGCCGTGTCTGCTCCAAGCGCTCCAGTGCTCCGGTCCACGTCGCTCGCCAGGGTTCGGGCAGCGCGTCGATCTCGACCTGCCGTGACCGCAGCGTCTGGACCACGGCGTCGAGCTCGGGCGGCGTGAGGTGGTGGAGGCTGGCCGCCTCGGGCGAGAGCACGTCGTTCACGTAGACCCCGAGCCCGCGGCCCGCGGCCCAGCGGAGGTGGTCGGGGAACTCGTGCCAGTTGGTGGTCATCAAGCAGTGGGCGAGGTTGACCCGGTTCCCGTGCTTCGCCGCCAGCTCCTGCATGCGGTCGAGGTGCTCCTGGAGGACGGACCAGCTGGCGCCGCAGCGGATGGACTCGTACACCTCCGGGCTGGTGCCGTCGACCGACACCACCAGGTCGACCCCCGGACGATCGAGCAGGGCCTCGACCCGGGGGGTGAGGATGCTGCCGTTGGTGGTGACGACGGCGCGGATGCCGGTCTGCTCGGCGATGTCGAGCAGCCGCAGACCCTCGGGCATGAGCAGCGGCTCGCCGCCGAAGAGCTGGATCTCGTCGAGGCCGTCGGCCAAGGCGGCGACCTCGGCGAGCTGACGGTCGCCGAAGAGCCGCGGCAGCGCCGGCCGCTTCTCGCGGTGGAGGCGGATCGACGAGGACCAGTCCCCGTTGCACATCGTGCACTGGAGGTTGCAGGCGTTCGACGGGGCCAGCTCGAGGCGGGTGGGGCCGGCGTCGGGCGCGGGGAGCCGGTCGCGGTCGAACCGCACGGCGTAGGTGGTCTCCCGGCCGCCGCGCCCGGCCCACTCGCAGTGCTCGCACCCGAGCGACAGGTCGCCGTCGGAGATCGCGGTGCGGAGCTCGGCGAGCGAGTCGCCGTGCCAGATCTCGTCGAGGGTCTGGTCGGCCACGTTGCCGAGCACCCGGGAGCTCTGGCAGCACGGCCGGGTGTCGCCGAACTGGTCGACGTGCAGCGAGGTGAAGGGCGCTCGGCACGCGAGGGTCGGCTCCTCGGGCGCGCTCGGAGCCATCCGGGCTCGCAGGCGTCGAACGCCACGCGGGATCACCGTTCGCACGGGGGCGACTCGCACGCCCGCCAGGCTACCGGCCCGGTGGCTCGGCGGCCGGGGGCCGGCGCTGGCCAGCTCTCGTCGGTCCAGATGGGTCAGGTGGGTCAGATGCCGTAGAGCGTGCGGGCGTTGCCGCCGGCGATGAGGCGCTGCTGGTCGAGCGGCAGGGGGGCGAGCGATGCCGCCAGCTCCGCCGTGCAGCCGGGGATCTTGGCGTCGGGGTGCGGGTAGTCGGTCGCCCAGATGATGCGGTCGGCCCCGACGATCGGCGAGGACGCGGTGAACGCCAGCGTCGACTCGTCGGCGTCGAAGCTGATGTAGCACTGGCGGCGGAAGATGGCCGACGGCTCCTCGGTGAGCCACGGCACGTCCCAGGGGAACTCCTTGGCCGTGTGGTCCATGCGCTCGAGCCACGGCACGATCCAGCCGCCGTTGGTCTCCAAGAACGCGACCCGCAGGTCGGGGAAGCGGCTGAGCACGCCGCCGGCCACCAAGAAGGTGAGCGTGTTCATCATGTCGACGGGGTTCCCGATCATCTGGGTGAAGAAGATGTTGTCGACGGCCATGTCGTCTTCGTCTTGGACCGGGATGGCCGAGGTGCCGAGCTTGCCGAGGCGCAGGCCCTGCACGGCACCCGGGAGGTCGGCCGACATGAGGGGGTGGAACCCGACCGGGAGGCCGGCTTCGGAAGCTGCCCGCCACAGCGGGTCGTAGACCGGGTCGTTCAGCGGCTTCCAGTCGACCACGGGGTTGGGCCGGACCTGCACGCCGACGATGCCCGGCCGGCCGCCGACGCGGCGGATCTCGGCGGCGGCGGCCTCGGGGTCGCGCTGGGGGAGGACGGCGATGCCGTGGAGGCGCCCACCGCTCTCGGCCACGTGGTCGGTGAGCCAGTCGTTGTAGGCCTGGCACTGGGCGATCACCAGGTCGAGCGGGTGCTGGCTCTGGAAGCTCAGGAACAGGGTGGGGTAGAGCACCGACTGCGAGATGTCGTCGCGGTCCATGTCGGCCAGGCGGGGGCCGACGTTCCAGCAGCCGCCGGTCATCTCGGAGAACTTCAGCTCGCCTTTGTGCGAGGCCAGCTTCTCCTCCTCGGAGAACCCGCCGGCGGCGGTGAGGGTGAACACGTTGGCGGCCATCCGAGCGTCGCCGATGACCACCCACTCCTCGCCGTCGCCGTCGATCTCGAGGTGGTACACCCGGTCGCGGAACTCGGCGGCGGCGTACTCCTGCAACCCGAACGGAGGCTCCACGATGTGGCCGTCGGCATCGACGAAGTCGAGCTCGGTCGTGGGGGCGGTGGGCTCGGTGGTGGTCATCGTGTCTCCGTCAATCGTGGTCGGGCGGTCAGCGGTCGGTGGCGTCGCGGTCTGGTCGCGCTCGGTCGGCGCGTTCAGCTCTCGGCGACGAGCGATGCCTTCTGGTCGTCGAGCAGCGGGTGCGAGGCCCGGTCGAGCATGCTGAGGAGCGTCAGCGGCTCGGTCGGCGGCTCGTGGCGCTGGAAGCGCGGCTGGATCGACGTGTCGACGCCGGCGGCCAGCGTCCGGAGGGCGCCGACGGTGCACGCCTCGGGCGCCCGGTGCTCGAAGGGGTCGAACGAGAAGATCCGGGCGGCGTTCTCGTACGTGATCGCCCGGATCTCGTCGTCGGGGACCCCGGTCGCCTGGAGCGACGTCCAGAGCTGCTCGGGCGAGGTGGGCCAGGTGGAGTCGGAGTGCGGGTAGTCCGCCTCCCAGCACATGTTGGACAGGCCGACCTGGTGGCGGTTCTCCAGGCCGTGGGTGTCGTCGATGAAGCAGGTGGCGAACCGCTCGCGGAACACGTCGCTCGGGAGCTGGCCGCCGAAGTCCACGCCGGTCCACACCTTGTGGTGGCGGTACACGTAGTCCGCCCGCTCGAGGAAGTAGGGGATCCACCCGGTGCCGCCCTCGGAGAGGACGAACTGGACCTTCGGGAAGCGCCGCAGGACCGGCGACCACAGGAGGTCGGCGGCGGTCTGGAAGATGCCGATCGCGGTCAGGTTGAGCATCGTCGTGATCGGCGCCTCCATCGAGGTGATGGCGACCTGGCTCGACGAGCCGATGTGGATGCACACCGCGGTGCCGGTCTCCTCGCAGGCGGCCCAGAACGGGTCCCAGTGCGGGTTGTGGAAGCTCGGGTGGCCCAGCTTCTCCGGGTTCTCGGACCAGGTGACGGCGTGGCAGCCGAGCGATGCCAGCCGGCGCACCTCGGCGGCCATCAGCTCGGGATCCCAGTAGGGGATGAGGCCGAGCGGGATGAAGCGCCCCGGATGGGCCCCGCACCAATCCTCGAGGTGCCAGTCGTTGTAGGCCTTGAGGACGACGAGGCCCAGCTCCTTGTCCTCAGAGTTGTTGAACATCTGCCCGCAGAACTGGGGGAACGACGGGAAGTTCATGGAGGCCAAGACGCCGTTGGCGTTCATGTCGTCGATGCGGCGATCGACGTCGTAGGCGCCCTCGCGGATCTCGGCGAAGCTCGTGGGCTCCACCCCGTACTCGGCGGGGGGGCGCCCGGCGACCGCGTTGAGGCCCACGTTCGGGATGTCCTTGCCCTCGTACACCCACTGGTCCGAGCCGTCGTCTTTGGACACCAGCTTGGGGGCTCGGTCGGCGAAGGCGGACGGGATGCGCCCCTCGAACATGTCCGGTGGTTCGACCACGTGGTCGTCGACGGAGATCAGGATCAGGTCATCGAGGGTCATGGCTTCGCTCCAACGCTGGCGTCGGGCCATCCTCGCGGACGAGGCGCCCGGACGGCGATCTGGCAGATGTGACACTTTCCACCTCTCGGGAGCCGGGCGTCGCGACCCGATACGCTGTCGCGGACCGTCACCCTGGAGCTTGCACCCGTGTCGCGCTACCCGTTTCCCATCCCGTTCGGCTGGTTCCAGATCTGCTGGCCCGACGACGTCACCGAGCAGTCGTCGTATCTGACCCACAACGTCGGCCGCGACCTGGCGGTCTCGCGCGTCGAGGGCGGGTTCGAGGTGCGCGACGTCGAGGGCGACCGCCGGTACCCGACCATCGAGCGCAACGGCCTCGTGATGTTCTGGTACCACCCCAACGACGAGCCGCCGTCCTACGAGATCCCCACCCTCACCGAGTTCGGCGGGGACCGGGCCTGGTCCGAACCGGTCCGCCGCCACCACGCCCGGATCAACGCGCTCTGGCAGGAGCTGGGCGAGACCGCGGCCGACACCGCCCACATCCAAGCCCACCTCGTCGAGTACGGCGCCGAGATGGGCCACGACGGCAAGGTCATGAGCCCGGCCAAGATCGTCGACACCTGTTGGGAGGGGCCGCACGGGTACATGCGCCTCAGCCAGCCGTTCCCCACGCCGTGGGGTCCGGTCGAAGGCCGCATCGACACCGACTCGCACGGTCCGGGCTTCTCCGTGACCTGGTTCCTGGGCCTCATCGACACCGGCCTGATCGGATGCAACATCCCGATCGACGACGAGACCACCGAGATCCGCTTCACGTTCATCTGCCGCCGGGCCGAAGACGACGACGCCAAGACCCAGAAGATGGCCCAGTCGTTCATGGACGAGATCCATCGCCTCGCGGTCGACGACCTGGAGATCTGGGAGCACAAGGCCTATCTCGCCCGCCCCGCGCTCGCCGACACCGATGGCCCCATCTTGAAGTTCCGCAGGTGGGCCAGCCAGTTCTACGTCGACCAGCCTGCCTGAGCACCGCCCGGCGCACGTGAGCCGGGCCTGCGATCCCCTCAGCGGGACTCGTACCAGTCGGTCACCTGCGGGGCGAGGCGCTTCCACATGGCCTCGGCGGCGATGCGGGCGCCCTCCTCGTTGGTGTGGCCGCCGTCGATGAAGACCTCCGGGTGGTCCTGGAGCACGGTGTGGATGTCGATGGTCCCGTCCGGGAGCGACTCCCGGGCGCGCTGCTCGGGAGCGTTGTCGTAGCCGATCGGCTGCCAGAAGAAGAGGGCGGGGACGTCGTGGGCGGCGGCGATGGCGCGGGTGAGGAGCTGGCCGCGCGCGTAGACGCGGCCGGCATCGATGCCGTCCTGCTCGGTGGTCGTGTAGGTGGTCCCTCCATGCGCCGGGTCGAGCTGGCCCCCCTTGGTGAACCCGTCGATCTCGGTCGGGACGTCGTCGTCGGCCTGGGCGGGGGCGGCGCCGGCGGGCTGGCCGGTGACGTCGCCGACGAGGTGGTTGAGGAGGGAGTGGCGCCGGTAGGTCTGCCAGATGTCGTCCCAGCTGGTGCCGTCGGCCTGCGGCTCGGCTTCGGTGGCGATGGTGGTGCCGTACAGCTTCTGGGCGTAGTCGAAGGCGAGCGGGTGGCTGGGCACCGGCTCGGTGACCATGGCCTGGGCGTTGATCTCGTTGGCCCCGTCGTAGAACGTGGCCAGGTCGGGCGCGGGGTGCTGGGCGAGGAGCTGGTCGAAGAGGATCATGTCCTGGTAGTGGGTGAAGCCGCGCTGGCCGTAGTTGACGACCCGGACCGGGGTGCCGGCCCGTTCGGCGAGGCGGGCGATCCAGGAGGGGATCGTGTAGGCGTCGCGCTGGCCCTCGCCCCACGTGGTGGAACCGCCGAACATCCAGATGGTGGGCATGTCGTCGGCGTCGCCGTCGGGCTCGTAGCTGCGCCGAGCCCAGCCGTCGATGTTGACGTACTTCGAGTGGAAGTCGCCTGGCCGGTACTCGGTGAAGGGCCAGTAGGTGCTGGGGGTCCGGCGGATGTCGTCGAAGTACTGGTTGCGCCACGGGTAGGCCGCCATCGCCGGCAGGTCGGCGCGCGGATCCGGTGGCAGCGGTGCGGCATCGCCCTGCGTGACCACGGCGTCGGGGGCGGTCGGCTCCTTCGCCGTCGCCGTGTCCCACGCCCAACCGAGGCCGAAGTCGGCGGCGACGACGAGCAGGAGGCACCCGAGGGCCCAGCTGAGGCGGCCGAGCAGCGAGCGCCGTCCGCCGGCGGCGGCCACGAGCCGGGACGAGGCGTCGTGGGCGTCGACGCGGTGCCAGGATCGGGCGTCGCGGCGGCGGAAGCGGTCACGGCCGCGCAGGCGCGACCAGCACCAGACGGGGATGACCGCGATCAGGAACAGGGCGCCGCTGCCGATCACGAACAGGGCGTGGCCCAGGCCACGAGCGCCGCGGCCGATGGCCCCGGCGACGTCGACGCCCGCGGCGATGAGCACGGCGACGAGCGCGCCGAAGGCAGCGAGGATCATCGCCCGGTGGACCAGGCCGGGGTCGCCGTGGTCGACGCTCCAGGCGTAGATGCGGTCGGAGCGGCCGGCCACCGCCACGATGGCGGCGATGGCGACGGGCACCACCGCCGGCCGGAACCGCTGGGCGCGCGGTCGGGTGCTCACGACGACGACGAGGGCCGTGACCGCCACGGCGACCACCACCACGGCCCCGACGTACGGACGTCCACCCACCGCGGCGATCACCCCGGCAGCGACCGCGGTCGCCGCGAGCCCGATCCATCCCTTCAATGCGTGGTCTCCTCGCTCGCCCCAGGCGCGATCACACTACTGGGGGGCCTTGATCTGGCTCCGGTCACCGGGCAGATCCCCGCTCTGGGGTCTGGTGGACCGGGGCCCGCTGGCGTCACCGCTGTGAGCGGGATCGGCGAACCTGGGACGGTCGCTCGCGTCGGTAGCCGCGGTGACGGCGTCGAGCGGGGGCAGGCCCGGTACTGTCGTGCCGGTGTTGCACCGTCCTGGGTCCAACGGTGTCCCGCGGCCCCGATCGTGCCGGCGGATGGCCACGACGATCCGCTCGGTCGCCGTCGTGGCGTCGGTCCTGCTCGCCGGGGCATGCGGTGGGGAGCAAGCGCCGTCGTCCCAAGCAGCGATCGAAGGCTGGGCTCACGATGACCTCGGCATCTCGAACGCAGAGACCTGCCTCGCCCCCTACATCGACAAGGTCGACATCGGGGGAGTGACGCGAGCAGAGCTCCGGGCCAAGGGCATCGTCGCCGTCCCTCCGGAGGTCAGCCAGCGCGTCGCCAACGCGCTCATGGTGTGCGGTCTGCTGGCCTCCCCCAGATGAGCCGAGGGCTGCGCGCCGCGCTCCTGCCGCTGATCATCGGCGCTGCACTGGTCGCGCTGGGGCACCGGCTCGGATGGCTCGTGCTGATCATGGCGCTGGCGCGCTACCAGCTCGCGTACGCCGCCCCGGCGGCAGACGCTGCGGTCGACCGTGGGATCCGACAGGTGGTCAGGGCGGTGGGTCACGCGTTCACGGCGGTCCTCTTCGTCGTTCCTGCGCTGCTGGCGGTGCTGGTCGGCGTGGTCGGGCGGCTCGTGGGGTCCGATCCGCTCCACCGCACGACGGGGTGGAGCCCGGTCCCCTCCGCCGACGGATCGGGGGCCGAGCGCAGCCGGGGGCGCACCCCCCGGCTGGCCCTTGCTGCCACGGCGATCATCTTGCTGGCCGCGACCACGGTCTGGGTCGTCCGGGACCGTTCGAGCGCGGGGACGGGGAAGACGGTGTCGGCGATCGTGCCGCGGGCCGAGGCGCTCCAGGGGCAGGAGGACATCGATGAGGTCCTCGAGGAGGAGGGCGCGGTGTTCCGCAGCTACCAACCCGACCCGGTCGTCGGCTGGAACCTCCCCGAACGGTTCGACGGGTCGGCGGTCAGCGTCGAAGACCATCGCCGCACCACCGTCCAAGCAGCTGATCGGGGACCGTTGGTCTGGCTCTTCGGCGGATCGACCATGTTCGGCAGCAACCAGCGTGACGACCGCACGATCGCCTCGCGCTTCGCGGCGATCTCGACGGCGAACGGAAGACCGGTGCGGGTGGTCAACTGGGGTCGCCACGCCTTCACCGCCTACCAGCAAGCGCAGCTCCTGCAGCACGAGCTGCGCCGCGCCGACGAGCTGCCGGACCTGGTGGTGTTCTACGACGGTTTCAACGACGTCGCGGTGGGCGTGGGGACGAGCCTCCTGGAAGGGCCGAGCACCGAACCGCCCCGAGCCCCCTCCATCGCTGAGGGCTCGCCGGCCGAGCCCTCACGTGGACGGCCTCGGTGGATGACGCCCGCCCAGCGCTACGACCAGATCGCCGCCGACTACCGGAAGGCAGGCGATCTCGCACGGAGGGCCGCGGCTGCCCATGGGATCGACGTGGTCCGGGTGTGGCAGCCGAGCGCGTTCACGCGGCGCCCCCTCACCCGGGGCGAACGGGTGCAGCTCGCCCGCCTCGGAATCGATGACCAGGCGCTCCAGACGTTGAGGACGGCGCACGAGGAGGTCGGCAGGCGGCTTCCACCGAGCGTGATCGATCTGTCCGGCGCATTGGACGACGCCCCCACGGTGTTCGTCGATGAGGTGCACACCAACGAGAGAGGCGCGGAGCTGGTGGCGGAGGCGCTCGAGTCGGCCCTCGCCGGCCGGGTACGAGACCTCGAGCCCTGACCGGTCCCTGTGCTGCGCCCTCCCTGCGGTCAGTGCGGGGCCGAGCGGGTGGCGAGGAGCCAATCCGCGTGATCGCCCACACGTTCGCTGAGGATCCGGACCTCGGTCTCCTGGTCGCTCGACTCGAACCGCAGGAGCCGATCGCCTCGGTCGACGCGGTGCTCCTCGTAGGACGAGTCCGCAGGGCGGCCGAAGGCGGCGTGAAGCCACACGAAGAGCTCGTCGATCCCGCCGCCGACGAGGTGCTCGACGCCGAGGTCGGCGAGGTGCCCGGGATCGATCGAGCGGATCGAGCCTTCCGGCCCCACGTCCAGCTGGAGCGGCTGCACGTCGGACCACGCGCGCAGGACCGATGCCCGGGCGTCGGCGGTGTCGGCGGCCGGCGGATCCAGTCGGGGCGGATCGAACGCGGGGAAGTGCACGGGGCTCTCGGTCTGCTCGTCGGGCGCGTCCAGGGCCGCCCGCAGCCGCACGAGCTGGTCGCGCCACACCCCGAGGTTGCGCACCAGTCGGGGCTCGAGCACCGGCGACCGGGCCTCCAGCTCCTCGATCACGGCGCGCAGCTGCGGGCGCGGCAGCTTGTACACGCTCAGCCGGAACGGGGTGATGACGGTGTTCACGAAGGTCTCCACCCCCCGCGCCTCGGCAAGCAGGAGGAAGTCGCCGAGCTCGTGCCAGTTGTCGACCATGAGGCAGTACGTCAACGTCACGTCGGTCCCGTGGCGAGCGGCGTGCTCCTGGAAGCGGTCCAGGTTCGCCATCACGGTGCCGAAGTCCGCACCTCGCCGGATCGACTCGACGGTGGCCGCGGTCGCGCCGTCGAGCGAGACGGCGAAGGACATGGGCACGCGCTCGAGCAGGGCCTCCATGCGGGGCGTCCACACCGTGCCGTTGGTCGTCACGTGGCACGACGGCGGTGCCGCGTCGAGCGCGGCGACCGCCTCCCACACCCGGTGCGCCTCCGCGGAGAGGAACGGCTCACCGCCCAGGAACTTGAGCTGGGCGAAACCGGGCAGGAGCCCGGCGAGCTCATCGAAGAACCGGTCGGGATAGGGCGAGGCGAGGGGCGGGAGACCGACCTCGCTGCGGCTCGACGACGACAGCGCGCCGTTGCACATCACGCACCGGAGGTTGCAGCGGTTGGAGAACACGAACTCCGCGTGGACCGGCGCGTGCGTGGTGGCGCGGGGGGCCAGCCAGTCGTAGAGCCGGGCATACATGATCTCGTCGCCACCCTGCGATCGCTGCCAGCGGCACAGGTCGCACCCCGGCGCAAGACCGCCGTCGACGAACGCGGCGCGGATCCGCTGCAGCTCCTCTCCCCGCCACATGTCAGCGATGGACCGTTCCGCGACGTGGCCCAGCACGTCGCGGGAGTTGGCTGAGCAGACCGTCACCCACCCGTACTGGTCGAACTTCAGGGAGGTGTGCGGAGCGGTGCAGGCCCGATCTGCGGACACGGCGGCATCGTGGCTCACGGTGCCGGCCGCCAGCCGCTCCGGGCCGTCACCGTCAGCCTTCTCGTTCGGCTGATGGCTCGATCGAGCGGTCCAGCGCTTCGCGCAGGATCGGTCCCAGCACGGCCGCGCCGTCGGGCTGGAGGAACCGCTCGTGGGGCACGGGGACGTGGACGACCTCGATGGGCTCTTCGACCACCGAGCCCCAGCCCATCGTCCCGTCCGTCGAGGCCGACTCTTCGGCCCACACGAGCAGGAGGGGTCCGGGGTAGGAGCGACCCTCCCACGAGTAGTGGCGGGCGAGCTCCCAGTGCTTCCGCCAGGCGTACCAGAGCCGGTGGCCCGCGGGGATCTCGCCGTGGCGGCGCAGGTCCATCCGGAACAGGACCGGGTCCGTCCAGCGATCCAGTCCTGTGCGGATAGCGAGGCTCTGCGCCGCGGACATCGGCGCGCTGCGAGCCGTCTTGGCGAACCACTTGGCCTCGTCGACCCTGCCGATGCCATCGGGTGGCATCGGCAGGCGGAGCCACGGCTTGTCGAGGACCTTGCGCGGGTCGTAGTGGCGGCCGCGGTAGCCGGGACCGACATCGACCACCGCGAGCAGGTCGACCTGCTCGCCCGCCTCGACCAGCTGCCGTGCGATCTCGAAGGCGAGCACGCCGCCGAACGAGTACCCGCCGAGGTGGTAGGGGCCTGACGGCTGCGCCTGGCGCAGCAACGTCACGTAGCGCAGGGCGAGCATGTCGAGCGTTCGGAACGGCACCTCCGGACCCTCGAGGTATGGCGACTCGAAGCCCCAGACCGGTTGGTCGGTACCGATCAGCGGCGCCAGGTGGCGGAGGCCGAAGGCCGAGCCGTGGAGGTCGTGGATCAGGTAGAGGCGGGGACGGCTCGGGTCACCGGCCTGCACCTCGACGAGACCGTTGGCCGATCGGTCGCCACGGCGCACCTGTCCGACGACCTCGGCGAGCTGGGCGACGGTCCGGACGTCGACCATGCGCCCCATCGGGACCTGGACACCCAGGTCCTCTTCGACGCGCACCAGCGCCCACGCCACGTCGAGCGACTGTGCCCCGAGATCGGCGAGATCGGTGTCGATGCCGATCCCCTCCACACCGAGGATGCGGTGCCAGATGTGCGCGATCGCCGCTTCGGTCTCGGTTCGGGGACGTGCCTCGGGCACCGAGCCGGCGGGATCGTGCGACGGTGGCGCCGGCAGCGCCTGACGGTCGAGCTTGCCGTTGGGCAGCTGGGGGAGCGCGTCGATCGCAACGATCCGCGCCGGGATCATGGGCCCTCGCAGGACGGCGGATGCTGCGGCGCGCACCGCGGCGAGGTCGACGTCGGGCGCCGGGACGACCCACGCCACCAGTTCGTTCGCACCCATCTCGTCGGGCCGCGGCTCGACCACCACGTCGGTCACCTCGGCCAGCGCCAACATGGCCTGCTCGACCTCACCGGGTACGACGCGGTGACCCTGGACCTTCACCTCGGTGTCGCTGCGTCCCACCAGGACGAGGTCACCGGCCGGGTCCACGAAGGCGAGGTCGCCCGTGCGGTAGCTGCGGGTCCCGTCCTCGTGCTGGTCGAGGACCCGGGCGTCGAGGTCGGGGCGGTTCCAGTACCCCGAGCACAGGTACCGGCTCCGCACCACCAGCTCACCGGTCTCGCCCACGGCGGCCGGCTGTCCGTCGTCTCGGATGAGCAGGAGCTCGGTATCGGGGATCG
>Ga0182747_1001881_pt1 | contig 15495 bp, 11 predicted proteins | sample eDN3rd30CBELigBY_FD_128526 | JGI IMG/M metagenome (GOLD analysis project Ga0182747, IMG submission 128526) | Enriched backyard soil microbial communities from Emeryville, California, USA - eDNA 3rd pass 30_C BE-Lig BY (version 2) (version 2) | ecosystem: Environmental > Terrestrial > Soil >...
GAGGTCGAATTCGTCGGTCGGCTTGCGGGTGCGGACGAGGATCGCGCCGCCGGTCACGTTCCGCCCGAACAGAACGCCCTGCGGACCGCGGAGCACCTCGACCGCCTCGAGGTCGAAATTGTCGAAGACCTGACCGGCGTTGATCCCCTGGTACACACCGTCCACGAAAAGGCCGACGGTCGGATCGATCGACGGGATCGAACTGTTAACGCCGATGCCGCGGATCGAGAAATTCGCGTAGCCCTTGGACGTGCCATTGTCGTCGAGAGCGACGTTCGGCATCGTGAAGCCGAGGCTGCCAATGTCGCGAAAGTTGATCGCCTGGAGCTGTTCTTCGCCATAAGCGGAAATTGCGACGGGCACCGTCTGGAGATTGTCGGAGCGCTTGAGCGCGGTCACGACGATGTCTTCGGTCTCGAGAGCGGCCGCAGCGCCGCGGGCGCCGGTGGTTTGCGTCTCGACCTGGTCGCTCTCGGTGGTGGTGTCCTGTGCATAGGCGGCGGGTGCCCACAGCGCCGCTGCGAGCGAGGTGCTGCCGACGAGCCATGCCTTGAAGCAGTCCTTCATTTTCTCTCCCCTTCCTGACCGCTCTGCGGCGGTGAATTGAATTCATTAAGGAGATTGTTGCGAACCCGAAAAAAAGTCAAGTAGTTTATCTCTTTGCTGAATGGCTTGATTTCTAGGGGATTCCATGTAAATTGGCTGGCGAATTTGCTGTTGAAATTAAACTCATTAACGAGTGGTCGACGGTGATGCCACGATCGGAATCGAGCGATTCGGGAGAGTGAAATGGGTTCGGCGGAAAAGGCAAGTCGCGGCTGGATAAGCGGAGCCGGTCCGGGTTCGGCGTTCGTGCGAGGCAAGATTGAGAGCATCGGCGATATCGAGGCTATCGAGTCGGTGCCTGCACGATCGGTTCTGGCAGGCGACACGGTGTTCGAATGCCTGCGCGCGGCGGCCCGGATCGATCCGGAGAAGAAGGCCATCGTTGCTCTCGCCCCCGGCGGATCGGGCGAGGTCGACGCCGTATTGACCTATGGCGACTATCTCCGCCAATCGACCGCCGCAGCCAATTTGTTCAAGAATATTGCAGGCCAGCGTCGCAGCGTCGTTGCTCTCATGCTTCCGATCGTTCCGGAAGCGCTGGTCGCCGCTTGGGGCGCCACGGCGGCAGGGATCGTCACGCCGATCAATCCGCATCTCGAACCCGCACTCGTCATCTCGATCCTGAAGGCCGTCGGGGCGACCACGTTCGTTACCACGACGGCGCATGGCCCCAGCGCAGCCGATCATCTCGCCGACATCGCGGCATCGGTTCCGGGACTCGATGCCATATTCCTCGTCGGCGGCGACGACCCTGCCTCCGATTTCCGCCGTGCGCTCGAGAGCTGCGACGGCGAGGCGCTCGCGTTCGTGCCGGAAGGGAAGTGGGATTCGGAGGCGATGTTCCTGCCTACGGGGGGCACCACCGCCGTCCCGAAGCTTGCGCGTCTCACCCAGGGGGGGATGGCGCTCAGCGGCTGGATCGCAGGCGCCGTCATGGGCGCGGCGGAGGATGAGGTGATCGGCCTCGGCATGCCGCTGTTCCATGTCGGGGGCATGCTGATGCTCGGCCTGCGCGCGGCAGTGCTCGGGCAGACGGTGGTTCTGCTCAGTCCGGCCGGGTTCCGCGATCGCGGTATCGTTGCCAATTTCTGGTCGCTCGTGAAGGGGCAGGGGATCACCTCGCTCATCGCGACGCCGACCACCGCCGCCGCGCTTCACGCGAGCCCGGGCGAGGATCATGTGGGCCACGGGATCCGGACGTTCAGCTCGGGTGGCAGCACGATTCCCCTCGAACTCGGGCGCGCCTTTCCCGAGCGCTTCGGCATCGAGCTCAGGGAAGTCTGGGGCGCGACGGAATTTCACGGCTTTCTCGGTTGCATGCCGAACGCCATGCCGCCCCTCATCGGTTCGGTTGGCCTCCGCACCCCCTGGCACGACATCAAGGCGGTCGAGGTCGACGAGGATAACCGCTTTCTTCGCGAAATGCCCCCGGGCGAACAGGGGGTCATCATCGGGACGGGGCCGTGCCTCGCGCTCGGCTATGTCGATGCGGGGGCTGACCGGCAGTTCTTCGTCGAGGCGGGGCCGGGCGGCGCTTCATGGGGGTCGTCGGGCGATCTCGGGCGGGTCGGGGCGGACCAGTTCGTCTGGATCGACGGCCGCGCGAAGGATGTGATCATCCGGGGCGGGCATAATATCGATCCCGCGCTGATCGAGGAGGCGCTCGTCAGGCGTCCCGACATCCTGCTCGCCGCGGCGGTCGGGCTCCCGGACCGGGAGAAGGGCGAGCTTCCGCTGGCTTTCGTCGAGCCCGCGCCCGGCGCGGTCGTCGACGAGAGCGAACTGCTGCAATACTGCCGCGGCACGATCCCCGAGCGGGCTGCATGCCCTGTCGCGATTGTCGTCCTGCCGGGCCTTCCGCTCACACCCGTCGGCAAGATCTTCAAGCCTGCGCTGCGCGAGCTTGCTATCCGGCGCGCGGTCGGTGCCGCGATTGCCGACCATTATGACGGTCCTGTCGCCGCGATCGAGATCGTCACCGGCAAGGCGCGGCCCGACGTGTCGGTTCGCATCGCCGGCGTCGACGCGCCGCTATGCGCGCGCCTGACGTCGGCCCTCCAGGGGTTTGCTTTCTCGGCACGGGTCGAACCTGCGAGCGCGGAGGCGTCCGCAGAGACCGTGCCTTGACGCTTCACCACAGCTTTTGCCGCCTGTGCCTCAACGGCTGCGCGCTGAAGGTCGAGGTCGAGGACGGCGTTGCGGTCAAGGTCGGCGGCGATAAGGACAATCCCGTGTATCGGGGTTTTACCTGCGTGAAAGGGCGCGAGCAGGGCCGGCTTCTCGCCGATCCCCGCCGCCTGCGGCATAGCCTCCGCCGCAAGCCCGACGGCAGCTTCGAGCCGATCGGCGTGCAGGACGCCATCGGCGAGATCGCCGCGCGCCTCGAGGCGGTTGCCGCCCGCCACGGCAGGGAAGCGATCGCGGGATATCTTGGGACCTATTTCGCGGCATCGGCGGCAACGATGCCCTTTTTCGGCGGCTTCATGGCGGCACTCGGCAGTCCCATGGCCTTCAGCCCGGGCACCATCGACAAACCCGGCAAGAAGATAGCCCAGGCGCTCCATGGCGACTGGGGCGCGCCCGCGGTGGGGTTCGACGATCCCGAGGTGATTTTCCTGATTGGCTCCAATCCGCTGATCAGCTTCACCGGCTTTCCCTATGGAAATCCCGGCAAGTGGCTGAACGAGCGGCTGGAGGCGGGCGCGCGTCTCATCGTCCTCGACCCGCGGCGATCCGACGTGGCGAAGCGGGCGCATATCCATCTGCAGGCGAAGGCTGGAGAGGACGCCGCGATCATCGCCGCGATGATCCGGATCGTGATCGAGGAGGGGCTGGCAGACCTCGAGTTCGTCGAACGTCACGCGGCAGGATTGGGCGAACTGACACGGGCTGTCGCGCCCTTCGGTGCCGAGGCCGTTGCCGCGCGGGCCGGTATCGAACCCGCGGCGATCGTCGAAGCGGCGAGGATCCTCGCCGGGACGCGCCGCGGCTACATCATGGCGGGTACCGGCCCGAACATGTCCGGGCGCGGAACGCTCATCGAGTATCTGCTGCTCAACCTTCACACCTTGTGCGGATATTGGCTGCGGGCCGGAGACCGGGTTCGTCATCCGGGCGCGCTCGCCGCACCCCTTTCCGCGCGGGCACAGGTCCTCCCCACCGGCCCGGCATACGGCTTCGGCCCCGATCTTGGCGTGCGCGCGCTCGGCAACACGGCCGCGGGCATGCCGACCGCAGCCTTGCCCGACCTCATTCTGGGCGAAGGCGCGATGCCGGTTCGCGCGCTCGTCAGCTGCGGCGGCAATCCGGTCGGCGCCTGGCCCGATCAGTCGAAGACGCTGCGGGCCATGGAGGCGCTCGATCTTCTCGTGCAGATCGACCCCTGGATGTCGGCGACCGCGAGGGTCGCCGATTTTGTGATCGCGCCGCGGATCTGGCTGGAGGTTCCCGGTACCTCGCAGATACTCGACTGGTTGACCCGCAACGGCACCGGCTACGGGCAGTCCGATCCTTATGCGCAATATTCGCCGGCGCTGCTCGAGCCGCCGCCGGGCTCCGATCTTGTCGAGGAATGGGAGTTTTTCTACGAGCTTGCGCGGGCGATGGGCCTCGAACTTTCGGTGGCGCCGGGTATGGCCGGCATGCCGCCGCGCGCGATCGACATGGCGGTAAAGCCAACGACTGACGCGGTGCTGGCGCTCCTGTGCGAAGGGTCCCGTGTCCCGCTCGACGAAGTCCGCACCCATGAGGGCGGGGCGATATTTACGGGCGAGCCGGTCTTCGTCGATGCGCCGGATGACGCACCGCATCGCTTCGATCTCGCGGCGCCCGAAATGATGGCCGATCTCGCTGCCGAAGCCGCGCGTCCCTTACAGTCTGGACCGCGCGAATTCAGCCTCCTGTGCCGGCGCATGATGCATGTCTACAACAGCAGCTTCGTCGGCGCCCTGCCGCCTTCGGCACGCACCTACAACCCCGTCTTCCTCCATCCGGACGATATGGCGCGTCTCGGGCTCGAAGAGGGCGATACGGTCGATGTGGTGTCCGACCGGGGTGCCATAACGGGTATTGCGCACGCCGATGAGGCGCTACTGGCGTGCACGGTGTCGATGAGCTTCGGCTTCGGGGCGCTTCCCGGGCAGGATGCGGACTATCGCGCGATCGGGAGCAATACGACGCGGCTCATATCGAACGACGAGATATGGGACCGCTATTCGGGCCAACCGCTGATGTCGAATGTCCCTGTCGACATCGTGCCGCGCCGGGCCTCGTCGCCTCGCGGCGGATAGGCGGGGTCGGGGCGCCGACATTTCCGTCGACGCCCCTCTTGGGAGCTCTTCAAGCCGACCGCTGCCTCAGAAGGCGCGCCGCCGGACGTCTATCGTCTCGAGCATGGCCTCGAGACGGCTCATCAATATCTCGTCCTTGTAGAAGGATGCGTCGGCGACATCGCCTTCGAGGACCATCGTCTGGATGCCGCGGGCCTGCGCCATCTTCGCCATGACCATCTGGCCATTCGCGGCCGAGCGGCAGGTGCGCGTCGCGTGAAAGACGACGCCGTCGATCCCGTAGGTCTCGCAGTCGCGAAGCAGCAGCTCGCCGAGGGTCTTCGTGCTGTGGTTGAAGGGGCAGAGCAGATAATGCTGCGCCATCCCGAGGATGGGATCATCCTCGTCGATCAGATGTGGCTCGTTCCAGAACGAGCTGTGTGTATAGCGGCCGCAGATGACCGCGGCGTCATGATCCGCAAACTGGTTCGCAAGCCAGCCCACCTTGTTCCAGTTCATGATGCCGTCGAAGGCTAAGCGATAGCGCTCGCCGGGAAGCGCCGCGACACCGTCGATGACCCGCTGCTCGATCTCGGCCTTCACGCCTGCGAAATAGTCGACGAGGTCCTGGTTTCCGGGGAGGAAATTGATCGGCGCAATGCTGGCGACCCAGTCCCAGAACACGGCCGGGGTCGGCGTCGCCTTGCAGAGCGCCAGCGCGTCGATCCTGAGCTGGGCTGCGCGCTTGATGTAATGCATGGACTGGCGCAGGCCATCCCAGTCGAACTTGTTGCCGGTGTGGAACTCGAGGAATTCGATCAGCTTGTGAAGCTGCGCCGCGACGTATCGCGAGGCTTCCATCCACTCCTCGCCGCGCAAATAGCCGGCATCGGCCTTGTTTCCCCAGAGCAGCGGGTAGGACACCTTGAAGAAGGGGAGCTGCTTGTTGAACAGCCGGTAGGAAATCTCGTCCCATTGCTGGCCGGTGCTGCAACCCGAATAGGCGTTGACGAAAAGGTCGGGCGGGGGAAGCCGGCTCGCGAGCACTTCCTGGCTCGGAATATCCGGGATGTCGGCGGTGTCGGCCGCGCTGACATATTTCGCGGCCTCCTTGTGGGTCAGGACCGCGCACCCGAGCGTGGTCCGGGCATAGGAGCAAAGCTCCTGATTATAGCCATATTCCTCGCCCATCCGCTGCGCGGGGCCTTCGAGATGCATGGCCGCGAGCCGCGCTCCGAAGGCCTCGCCATGGCACCATTCGATCCCTGCGGCCTGGAAGATGGGATTGAGCGCTGCGCCATTATACCAGACGACGGTGGCGCCGCGCTCGCGCGCCGAGAAGAGCCGGTCCCAATAATCCTTCACCATCTTGCCGCCGCTACGCGTGCTGACGAGCCGGTTCGTCTGCACGGCTTTTTGTGGCACGATCAGCTTGGGCGGGCTATTTTCCGTGATCAGCGACATCGAATATTTCCTTTGATTGCCGGGGGGTCAGGCCAATGCCGGCTGTGCCTTCTTGAGGCGGATGGTTTCGAGCAGCGCCTCGACACGGGTCCGCAGCATCTCGAGCGCGAGACCTTCATGCTCGGTCTCGATCAGGAGGTGCGGGATTTCGCACCGCAGCAACTCCTGCCGCAGTTCGGGATAATAGAGCATGTGCGGCTCGCAGAATTTGGCGAGAAGGATGATCACGCCCTCGGCGCCGCTGCCATGCACCGAGCGCGCGAGATACTCCTCCCAGTCGACCGTCATCTGCGCGCGTGTCGAGCAGGGGACGTTGCTGTTACGATCGAAATACCAGCGCGTGAGCGCGGCGATCGCGTCGACGTCCGCGGGAACGTCGGTCGCGATGAAGCGGAACCCGGTGAACAGGTCGTCGTCGACGATCACCGTTCCGCAATCCTCGATCATGTCGAGCAGCTCCGGCCGCGGCGCATGGCAGAAATGTCCGGACAGGTGCAGCTTGACGAGGCCCGTAGCCGCCGCGGTCCCGGCTTCCAGAAGTTCGATCAGGGCAGTGAGTTTCGCGCTATGCGCCTCGACGTCCATCACCATCGCCGACTTCACGAGGATCTGCATCTGCCGGCCGGAGAGGGCAATTCGCCCCTTCCGGCGGAGGGCATAGATATGGCGAAGCAGCTGGCGATTGCGATTATAGGCGGCAATGCTGGCCTCGATGTCGGCACCGGTCAGCGCGGCGCCGCAAAATTCTGCCAGCGCCTCTCGCAGATCCTCGACCCGCTTGCGGATTTCGGGCGGTGTCCAGGCCTCGTCCATTGACGCGGTATATTGAGCAAGGAAGATCGGTTTGTCGGGAATCTCGAAGCGCAGCGCATCGGCGGCGCCGAGCAGCGCGACGCAATGATCGACGAGGAAGAAGGCGTCATAAATGGCGAATTTCCGGGTCGCGGCCTGGTCGACGATGCTGCGCGTGTAGCCGCAGTAGAATTCATAGAGGAGGCTGCGCCCGAGCGTGATCGGGGCATTGTCTTCCTGGACCAGGACGGGAAGCGCACCGGCTGCGTGGATGATTTCCGACGGGAAATTCATCGGAAACACCCCGATCACCTTGCCGCCGGTCTCCCGCTTCCATGCCGCGGCATAGGCGGCCGGGTCCTCCGCGACCCGGGCGAGGTCTTCCAATATGGCTTTCAATTCGTCTTCACGGTTCATTCTGGTCTCCAAGCGGCGCCCGGTCGGTCGGGATCGCCGGTGCAGGACGGCGGGCGAGGCACGGCAATGCCGGCCTAGGCCGCCGAAATGCCTCCATTGACGCTGATCGCCTGTCCGGTGAGCCGCCCCGATTTGGGGCTGCCGAGAAATACGATCATTTCTGCAAGGTCCTCGGCCTCGGCGACCCCGAGGTGCGCCATGGCCGCGGCCTTCTCGAATAGCTTCTGGCTGAAGCCGCCGCTCATCACCAGCTCTGCGGTCGGCGTGCCGGCGATCAGCGAGGGCGTAAGCACATTGACCCTGATCCCGTCGCGCTTGGCTTCCATCGCCAGCGTCCGCGAAAACATGACGATCGCGGCCATGCCGGCCCCGGCGATGGTTTCACCCGGCGTAGCGGTCTTGGCGGCATCCGATGCCATGTTGACGATGGAGCCGCTCTTCTGTTCGCGCATCCAGGGCAGAACAACGCGTGTGAGATAGACCGGCGGCAGGACGAGGCGATCGAAGATTCCGGATATTTCCTCGATCGGCGTGCGCATCAGAAGATCCGGCGCGTAATTGCTCGCGGTGGAATTGACGAGGATGTCGATCGTCCCGAGGCGCCCGCGCGCCGCTCCGGCCGCACGCGTGATGTCCGCAATATCGCAGGCATCGGCGGCAATGAAGCTGACATCGGCTTCGGATACGGCGGCGAGAACCGCGCTCACCGCCCGTTCGCCGCGATCCCGGTCCCGGCCGAGAAGCACGATCGAGCGCACGCCTTCCCGGGCAAAGCCGATTGCCGAGGCAAGCCCGACCCCCGACGTCCCGCCGGCGATCAATACGCCGTATTCTGAAAAAGCCTTTGCGCTCACGTCGCCGTCCCGTCCGAATATCCTTGTCCGGCATATTGTTGAGTAAAATTCATTAGCCGTCAATGGTGAAACCGCTTGGCGCCAGAATGGGCGGCGCATGCCCCGTCAAAGTTTTGGAAAAATATGAGTTTCGGCAGTTATTGCGGAACGATTGCGGCGGCTCGGGTGCGCCCGCCAGGCAGCCTGGGGTTGGCGAGGGCGGGTGAAGACGGGTCCGGATTCGGAGTGATATCGAAGTTGATGAATTATACTTATTAGTGCTATAGGGGCGCTTGCCCTTGCTCGCAATGCGGGCCCGGGCCGATCCCGTCTCATGGTGCGGACGGCCGGACTTCGTAAGGAAAGGTAACAAGAATGAGTGGTCATGTGATGGGGATCGACTTCGGGTCGACGACTGCCAAGACGGTCATTCTGGACGTTGACGGAAAGATCGTCGCCGCCAATGTTGCGCATATGGGTGCGGTGAGCGGGGAAGGGGTCGGCGCGTCGGTGTCGGCCGCGCTGCGCGAGGCCGGCTTGACGCAGTCCGACATGGGGCGGACCGTCAGCACAGGCTATGGTCGGCGCATGCTCGACATGGCCGAGAAGAATTATACCGAGATCACCTGTCATGCGCGCGGCGCGGTCGCAATGATTCCCGAAGCGCGGCTTATCATCGACATCGGGGGACAGGACAGCAAAGTGATCGCGGTCGACGAGAAGGGTCTCGTCATCCAGTTCGCCATGAACGATCGCTGCGCGGCCGGCACCGGCAAGTTTCTCGAGGCGCTCGCGCGCGCAATGGAAATCGGTCTCGACGAGATGGGGGGCGTGGCGCTGCGTGCGGAGCAGGAACTCAAAATCTCCAGCATGTGTGCGACATTCGCGGAGACGGAAGTGATTTCGCTGCTCGCGGAAGGTCAGTCCAAGCCCGACGTGCTTGGTGCGGTGCATGCCGCGGTCGCTAGCCGGACCCTCGGACTCGTGAGCCGGGTCGGGCGGAACGGGCCGGTGGCGATGACCGGCGGTGTCGCCAGGAACCCCGCGGCCGTCCACCATATCGGGAAGCTGCTCGGCCAGCCGCTTCTTCTTCCGGCACAGCCGCAGGTGGCAGGGGCGCTCGGCGCGGCGCTCCTCGCGCTCGACGACTATCGATCATCGCTCGGCCTGGTTCCTGTGCCTGCGGATGACGATGGCCTGGAGGCGCAGCTTGGTATTGCCGGCAATTGCATTCCTGCGTGCAAGGGAGATCCCTCTTCAAGGCGAGCGGCCACCGGCGTCCCGGGGTAACGCTCATTCGGCAAGGGAATGGCGCGATCGTGCCCTGGTGCCTGCGCGGTGCGTGCCGCTCTCCACGTTCAGGCGCGCAATCCCGGCGGCGCGCCTCCGGCCCGCCGCGTCCTCCTTCTGTCCGGTTCGGGCGGGCATTGTGAGAGTGAGGCCGGGGCTGCCTTTCAGTCCGCCAATCGCACCGCCGCGATAGCGGTGGCCACGGTGACGCCATTGACTGCCGCCCGGCAGCTGAGAATGGCAATCCCGGTCACCTCGCCGTCATCATCGACCGTCCCGGTGCAAATGAGCCGGTCGCCGGCAAAGACATTTGCCAGAAAGCGCGCCTCGAAACGCATGATCCGTTCCGCGCCGCCCAGCGCAGCGGCGACCATCGACTGAAGGTAGCTGATCGTGATCGGTCCCTGATTGATGACCGTGGTCCCGAGGCCCAGCGTCTCGACCGCACGCGGGTCGAGATGGATCGGATTGGGATCGTCGAGCAGGGCGGCGGCCAATTTCATTCCGCTTGCCGGCACCGCCTCGATCGTCAGCGGCCCCAGCGGCATCCCCTTCGTCAACAGAGTCATTGTGCCGGTCCCCTGCGCGACACGATCCAGATCTGCTTGACCGCAGCGATCCGGGCATCCGTCGTGATATCCATCAGCTCCTGAACGATCGTTACGCGATCGAAGGCCGGAATGCGCCGTCCCTGCTTGCGTTCGACCGCGGTGATGCGTGTCGTTATGCGATAGGTGATGTTCGTCGCCAGTGGTCGATCAAGGTCGATGGCGATTTCGCCGAACAATACGTCCTGTGGCGGCGTTTCGAGATGATCCATGAGCCCCTGGATGCTGATCCCCGCGCCATTGAGGGCGATCAGGCACGCCACGGATGGCAGTGCCCCATGCTCCTGGACCCCCAGGACAGCGTCCGTCCAGAGCCAGACATGGTGCGGGAGCAGTTCGAAATGGCCGTCAGGAAATATCGTTGCCTGAGGCGCCGTGGAGATCGCGATTTTCAACTTCGAACGCTCCGTTCATATCCTTGTGCCGCGGCAAAAACGGGACTCATGACGCCTCTCCGATTGCTTGCGGAACCCCGCTTAGGGCCGAGGCATCGGGACAGTCAACATATATGTTGACTGCTATGGAAGCGCGTTGCTAGTGGACCTTGCTGGCAAAGGGAGATGTTTGGAATGAAGACAGCCTTGGTCATCGGCGGTACGGCTGCATCGGGATTGGCGATCGTCGAGGGGCTGCGGCGGCGCGGCTATCGCGTGACTATCTATCATCGCGGCACCCATGAACTCGACGAACTGCTCGATCTCGAACATATCCACGGCGATCCCCATCATCGAGAGTCCATCGAGCGCGATCTCGGCGCGCGCGCGTGGGACGTCGCGGTGGCGACCTACGGGCGGACGCGCTTTCTTGCGGAAGCGTTGCGAGGCCGGACAGGGCATTTCGTCGGTATCAGCGGCCTTCCCGTTGTGGGCGCAACTCTGGGGCTGCCGACGACCGAGGCGACCCCTTATGAAATTCCGGAAAATGCCCCTCCCGGTCTCGCCAAGATCCTGCCGCTGATCGCCGAGACCGAGCAGCGTATCCTTGCCGCGGGGCGCGAGGGCGCCTTTGCCGCTACCATCATCCGCTATCCTTATGTCTATGGTCCGCACGCTGTCGCGCCGCTCGAATGGCATGTCATCAGGCGCGTGCTCGATCGACGCCGGCGATGGATCATACAGGGAGCGGGGCTGGCGATCATCGCCCGCTGCGCTTCGCCAAATGCGGCCGAGTTCGTCCTCCGCGCGCTCGATCGCCCGGAGGCGTCGGGCGGGCAGATCTACAACGCAGCCGACAGCCGCCAGTTCAATTATCGCGAGTGGATCGCCATGATCGGTCAGATATGCGGCTGGGAGTTCGACTTCGTCGACATTCCGGCCGCCATCGCGCCTCTCGGAAGTTCGGGGGTTCCGCTAGCCGGCGAGTTTAGCTGGGTGCGCAGGGGCGATGTCGAGAATGGCGTCCTTCGACATCAATATGTGGACACCGGAAAGGCCAGGAAAGACCTTGGCTATCAGGATGTCGTGGAGCCCGAAGCCTGGATCGAGCGGACCGTTCGTTACTGGCTCGACCATCCGCCGGTCGCCGACGGGCTCAACGGCCGGCTGGGCCCGGCCGACTTCGACTATGGCGCGGAAGATCGGCTCCTGTCCTTCTGGGACGGGGTGATGCACCGCCGGCCCGACCCTGGAGGGGCCCATGTTCGTGCCCACCCCTATGATCATCCGAAACCCGCTGTGCCGGGCTGAATTGTGCGCCGTGGGGATGCGCGGGCCGGGAGGCCGGTCTTGAACGCGTCGTGTTTCGGGTATAAACGCTCTATCAACGCATGTGTTGAAAATCGGGAGAGGCATGGAAATGGATATCGGTCTGCAGAAGCGGTTGTTCGAGGAATTGACGGGCCATGTCCGGAACAAGTCCACGAGCCTGGCCGAAAGCGAGATGCGCTATCCGGCCAGCGCATATTATGGCGCGGAGCAATTGGAACGCGAGAAGCGCCTTTTCGAGCGTTTTCCGCTGATTGTGGGCCACGCTGACGAACTGCGCGAGCCGGGGCAATATATTGCGGGTTCGATGCTCGGGGTGCCCTTCCTGGTCGTCCGCCAGAAGGACGGGTCACTCCGCGCGTTCCGCAATGTCTGCAGCCATCGCGGCGCGCCGATCTGCCCCGAGGGGAAAGGAACGGCGAACCAGTTCGTCTGCCCCTATCATGCCTGGACCTATAGCCTCGATGGCAGTCTGCGCGGGGCGCCGCGCAACGCCTTTCCCGGGCTCGACCGGGCGGAGGCGCGTCTTCCCGAACTTGCGGTGATCGAGCGCCACGGTCTCCTCTGGCTGCGCCTTGATGGTGGAGCGGTCGACTTCGAGGGTTTCGCCGAGGGCCTTGACGCCGAGCTGGCAAGCTTCGACCTCGGTGCTTATGTGATCGAGCGGCGCGAAACCTTCGACGCCGATATCAACTGGAAGAGCGTTCTCGACGGCTTCCTCGAAGTCTATCATTTTTCGCCGCTCCACAGCAATTCCATCGGCCCCTGGTTCTATGCCAACATGTCGTCCTTCGAGAAACTGCGGCTGAATGGCCGGATGGTCGGGGTACGCAAATCGATCGACACGCTCGTCGGAACCGATTTTGCGGAGGATGTGATCCTGCCGCACATCGCGGTGAATTATCAGGTTTTCCCGAATACCGTCATCGTCTGGCAGGGCGATCATTTCGAGATTTGGTCTTCTTTCCCGGGCGACGAGCCGGGACGCTGCCATGTCCAGTTCATGATGCTTGTTACCGCCGAAACGAAGGACAGCCTGAAAGCGCGCTGGGACCGGAACATGTCGATCATTCGGGAAACCGTGATGGGAGAGGACTGGGCCATGTCGGAGAAGGTGCAAAAGGGTCTTCCCTTCATTCGCAACAACGAGATTGTGTTCGGTGCCAACGAGCCCGCGCTCCAGCATTTTTACGCGAACCTCGCCGACCAGCTCGAGCGCGGCAACTAGCGGGAATGGCTGGCACCACGATCGCAGATATGCTGGACCGCGCGCGGGGGCGGCTGGCGACGCTTCACGAAGGCGAAGGTCTTGATGAAATTGCGGCCGCTCTTCTGAATTTTGCCGTATGCGCGTCGGTCACCTCGCTCGATCGCGGCGCGATCGAAGCCGCGTCCGAAGCCGCGCTTGCGGCGGGGGCGACGGCGGAGCAGTTGAGCGAGGTCGTCGCGCTCGTCTCGGGGCTTGGTGTCCATTCGCTGATGGCAAGCGCGCTTCCGCTCGCTCGGGCGGCGGGGCTCCAGGACTCGTCGCGGCCGCTCGATGAAGCGCGGCAGCGGCTGTGGGACCAATATATCGGGACGTCCGCCTATTGGGCCGGCTTCTCGGCATATTTTCCGGGTTTTCTCGATGCGGTGCTCCACCTGTCTCCGCCGCTGTTTGAAGCCTTTCTCGACTATTGTGCGATGCCATGGCGCATGGGAAGCGTATCGACGCTGACAAAGGAACTTGCCGCCATGGCCTGTGATATCACGCCCGGACATCGCTTCGTGCCCGGCTTCGAGCTTCACCTCGCCAATGCGATAGCGCTTGGGGCGGGGCGGCGCGCTATCGAGCAGGCGATCGCGATTGCCGCGACGGCGCCGCCGCACACGGGATATGGGCAATAGCCGTGACGCCTGCGCAAACCGCCGCCGTTGCGCCGCTTGCCGACCTTCTCGTGCGCAGCGCATGCGGTTATCCCGGTCGCAAGGCGCTCGTCATGCCTGGCCTTGAGCTCAGCTACGCCGACCTCCTCGATCGCGCCCGATCCGTCGCGCGCGGCATTGTGGCGCTTGGGGTTGCGGCGGGGGCCCATGTCGGCATTCTCGCCAACAATGGCGAGGAATTGGTAAGTGCCCTGTTCGGCACCTGGCTGGCCGACTGCATTGCGGTTCCGCTCAACGCGCGCCACAAACCCCATGAACTTGGCTATATCATTGCCGATGCAGGGCTCGAACTGCTGCTGACCACGGCCCGCGACACGAGCTACAGCGATTTTCCGGAACTGCTCGCGAGCGCGCTTCCCGGCCTTGATGCGCAGTCCGACCCGGCGCATTTGTCCTTGTCCGATTTGCCGGAACTGAAGGCGATTGTCGTTCTCGAGGGCGAAGCCCGGCCCGGCACCCTGTCGGCGACCCGTTTCGCCGAGCTTGGTAGCGCTGTCGGAAACGAAGCGGTCGAAGCGCGCCGGGCAGGGGTACGCCTTCGGGGCGCTGCGGCGATCCTCTATACGTCGGGAACCACCTCGAATCCCAAGGGCTGCGTCCTCTCGCACGAAGCGCTGTCGCGAGGACCGGTCGACCGCGCGGCGAACCGCCTGAAGGTACGCGATCACGATGTCACCTGGGGAGGAGGGCCGCTCTACCATATCGGTTCGCTTGGGCCCTTTATCGGCGCCATCGGCAATGCCGGTACCTATGTGACCGATCTGGTCTTCGAGCCCGGCCGCGCTCTCGACCTCATGGAGGCCGAGGGCGTGACCGTCGCCTGGCCGTGGTTTCCCGCAATCCTGCAGCCGATCCTCGACCATCCGCGTTTCGATCCCGGACGGCTTTCCGCTGTTGAAAAGGCCTTGATCATAGCGCCCGAGCCGCTCGTCGCGCGTGCGCAGGCGCTGCTGCCGCACACCGAGTTTCTGCAGGCGTGCGGCATGACCGAGACCGCTGGCATTTTCGCCATCAGCGCGGCGGATGACAGTCGGGCGGACAAGGCCCGGCTGCAGGGACGTCCGGTTCCGGGTGTCACGGTCCGCATCGTCGATCCCGAGACGGAGGCGGACCTCCCGGCAGGCCGGATGGGCGAGATATGGGTTCGCGGCTATTGCACGCTCGACCATTATCACAAGGCACCGGAAAAGACCGCCGAGGCGATCGACGCACGCGGCTGGTTTCGGACCGGCGATCTCTACGAGCGGCTCGCGGACGGCCAGCTCAAATTCTGCGGCAGGCTCAAGGACATGCTGAAGGTCGGCGGCGAAAATGTCGCGGCGGTCGAGGTCGAGAGCTTTATCGCCCTTCATCCGGACGTCCAGACCGTGCAGGTCGTCGGTCGTCCCGATGCGCGGCTTGATGAAGTGCCGATAGCGTTCGTCGAGGCGGTACCGGGGGCCGGGCTCGACGAGGCCGGCATCATCGACTTTTGCACCGGAAGCATCGCGCGCTACAAGGTCCCGCGCGCGGTCTATTTCGTTGCGCCGGGCGAATGGCCGATGTCGCTGACCAAGATCGACAAGCGCGTTTTGCGCGCGCGGGCCGC
>Ga0182747_1001886_pt1 | contig 15474 bp, 9 predicted proteins | sample eDN3rd30CBELigBY_FD_128526 | JGI IMG/M metagenome (GOLD analysis project Ga0182747, IMG submission 128526) | Enriched backyard soil microbial communities from Emeryville, California, USA - eDNA 3rd pass 30_C BE-Lig BY (version 2) (version 2) | ecosystem: Environmental > Terrestrial > Soil >...
CGATGGCGGAGGGATGCTCTAATATGCCCCAGTGACAACTCATCACGACGATATCGACCTGCGACCGCAGCGTCTTGACACCTTCTATGACGGCATCCAGATCGTCGCGATTGACAAGGGTGCGGACATCAGGCTCTACGCCCCAATTGTCCCATGACGCATTTTCGGCATAGGTGTGGCGCCGCAACGGCACGATGCCAGGTGTTCGCCGACCGGCATGGGCGCCTGGCAAAAAGCCTGAGGTGCAGGCGAGGAAACCGATGCGATGGCCGTTGCGTTCGATGATCGCGGGCTGGCGCGCAGCGGCGATGTCGATGCCTCCGCCGACCGGAGCGATCCCGGATTCCTGCAACAGGCTGATCGTCCGCAGGAACGCGCGGTAGCCCCCATGCATCGTGTGATTGTTCGCGATCGACATGACGTCAAATCCTGCGCGGCCCATCATCCGGATGCTTTCGGGCGCGCCGGGTGCGAACAGGTCGCCCTTGTCGAAATCATCATTGATATGCGCTTCGACGGGATGGGTATCGCCAGCCTCTTCCGCATAAGGCCATTCGCAGTTGCCGAACGTCACGTCCGCTGCCGAAAGGGCGGGAGTTACCTGATCGAACAAATCTGCCGGCGGCTCGCGCGTCATCAATTGCAGATCGCCCACCGCCAACAGTTCAAGCGGAGATCGCGCACTCATTGCGTGATCTCGCGGTGAGCTTTGAACGATGCTCTCATGATATCCTCCGATCTGAGTGCAAGATCGAAAGCCGGACATCGGCATCCTCTCTCTAAGGGGCGATCTTGCGCCTTTACCCTTGCTGTATTGGATGGATGAGGAAACATCGCGGGACAAGCGCCGGCCGCCTTATGTTTATGCACGAAGGATAACGGCTCCGCATAGATTGTGGCGCCTTTATCCTCGTCCGCCGGCGCAAAGGCCGTGATTACCCCTATCAAGGTGATGAAACGCGCCGAAACATAACGGCGGCGTCCATTGTTCGCGGACGGCAACCCTCTACCCTGTCCGCGAGAATGAAGGAGATGACATGGCTGGCAGGTTTGAAGGTAAGGTCGCGCTTGTCACCGCGGCTGCGGACGGTATCGGAGCGGCGACGGCAAAAGCGTTTGCGGAAAATGGCGCCCGGGTGGTTCTGTCCGACATCAATACGGAATTAGGGGAAGAGCGCGCCGAGGCGTTACGCGCAGCCGGTCACTCCGCCACATTCATTCGCGCTGACGCGACCCGCGAGGAAGAAGTGGAAGCGCTTGTCCGCCGCACTGTGCTGGATCATGGCGGGCTGCACCTTGCGGCCAATGTTGTTGGAGATGGACATCCTGGAGCTTCCGGACCCGAATTCCATCAGCAGAGTCTGGAAGCGTTCGAGTATACGATCATGATGTGCCTGCGTACGACCTTCCTCTGCCTGAAGCATGAGATCGCGCATATGATCGATCATGGTGGGGGGGCGATCGCGAACGTCACGTCGCTCGCGGGCATGCTTTACAACAGCTTTGGCGGGGCTGGTTACGGGTCGAGCAAAGCGGCTGTGATTCGGCTCACCAAATTCGCGGCGGTGAGCTATGCCGATCGCGGCATCAGGGTGAATTGCATAGCGCCCGGGGTCACTCCGACGCGGGCTTACTACAAGAGCGGCCCTGAACATGCAAAGGTGCTGATTGACGAACAGGTGATCAATCAGCCAATCCGCCGTGCGATCGCAACGGAAGAACAGGCGGCAGGGATTATTTGGCTGTGCTCCGATGAGGCTTCCATGGTTACCGGCCATAATCTTCCCATCGATGGAGGTTGGACAGCGCAATATTAACCAGGCGCATTGTCGATCCTTGCCGATTGGCACATAGATTATGCAGGGATGGATCGGGTGGGTCTGTCTGCGATCATCTGAGGGTGGCGAAATGGCGAACTTTCCTGCTTCCAGCGCTCGATTGCTTTTAATGCGCTATGTTCGGCGGCGTTGAAAATTTGGCCATTGCACCTGCAGCGACCATCCGCTCGTTGTATCGTCCTGCGGATGCCGATCCGTCCTGGAGTCATCGGATTTCAGATTTGGCAGCGAGGCCGGCGATTCCGCCCCTCATATGAGCATCGCTTGCCCAGACCGAGATTTTCGGATGTTCTGCCGGCAATATGAAGATAAAATGTGGAGAGGCGATGTCGTGACGGATCTTTCATATAATCGTGCGATGCTTGCATGGACCCTGGCCATGTTGTTTGTCATGAACATGATGAACTCCATGGACAGGGTTCTTTTCTCAATATTGCAGGAAATGATCAAAACCGATCTTAGGTTGAATGACTTTCAGCTCGGCTTGCTTGGGGGGCCGGCTTTCGCCTTACTTTACACCTTTGCTGCATTTCCTATTGCTCGCCTCGCCGATCGCCATAATCGGGTGAACATCATCTCGATTGTTTTCTTTGCATGGAGCTTGATGACGATCGTCTGCGGCCTGGCGAGCTCTTTTCTCCATATGCTGCTTGCACGGGCAGGAGTCAGCGTTGGCGAAGCCGGATCAACTCCGTCTTCCCATTCGCTGATGTCTGATATTTTTCCACCTGCGTGGCGGATGACGGCCATTTCCGTCTTTGCAGCGGCCGCATCGGTCGGCGCGCTGCTCGCCGCGACAGGAGGGGCGGCTTTCGCCCAATATTTCGGCTGGCGGGAAACTTTCTACTTCTGCGGTGCCATCGGTATTCCGCTCGCCATTCTTTTACGAACGACCTTGCGGGAACCGAAGCGTGAAAAAGGAATGCAAGATCGGGAGCGAGTCGGCTTCATCGCGACCATCCATGCAACTCTGAGCAAGAAAAGCTTTGTAATGGTAGCGATTGCAGGCGCGCTCGCTTCATTTGCCGTCAATGCCATCAATCAATATTTCGTCTCGTTTCTGATCCGATCCCATCATATGTCGCTGACCAATGCCGGCGCCATCATGGGAATTGCAGTGGGTTGCATCGGCATTTTCTCGACATTGCTGGTCGGCCCGCTGGTCGATCGATCGCGCCGACGCTTTCCCGGAATGCGGACGTGGTTGCCTGCGGCCGGATTGATTTGGTGTGGCACCCTATATGCAACGGCATTCATGACGGAGGACACGCACATCGCCATCACGCTGTTGTTTTTGGCGGCATGCGGTCAGACTTTCTGGGTGCCCGCAATTTATACGGTGGCACAGGACGTGTCTCCCCCTGCCATGCGTTCCACTGCAGCTGCGCTTATGATCGCGATCGTTTCGATTGTCGGTTATGGCTTCGGGCCGCCGCTGGTCGGGCTGGCGAGCGACACGCTCAGCCATATGGCCATGCAACAGAGCCAGCTCGATCCGCTATTCTGTGCGGTCTCGGTGACTGAAGCATGCGCCGCGGCAATTTCGAACGGGCTTCGCCTATCTCTGAGCGTAGGCGCGTTCGCGTTCATATTGGGTGGGCTGGTATTCCTATTGTCCGGCCGTACGATTGACCGTGACACCTACAGGGAGCCGCAGGAGTAGAAAGGCCTGGGGGTTTCTTTAAAATCAGGTGATACCCGTCGAATCGGGCGGAATTTCCACTGGAATGATGCCTGATTCAAATTTCCGATATTGAGCGCAGCGAGCATTGCGAGACCAATAGGATATTTTTCGCGCCGCTGGCGACTAGGTGCGTCAAAGTCGGATTTCCCTGCTGTGGCCGGCGCGCAGGCCCAGCCAGCGAAATGTCCATAGGATGAGCACTGCAGAGGTGTTCGCGTGACGGAACACGCATAAGTCAATGATTCTGAAATTCATATATCAGGGAAGCCTGCCTTAACCGAAGCGTTGCGATCCGTATGCTCGCGCATCTCGATAACCTTCCCGTTGCGTACCCGGACCACCACATGAAAGCGGTTGATATAGTCATAATCGGGGTAGATGGCATCGGTGTGAATCAGCACTGCGGCTCGGTCCCCCTCGACTGTCATGCCTTTGACCCGTTTGCTGTAACGGATTGGCGGATCTGCCTTTGCTGTCGCCATCATTTGCGGCGTCAACTTGGCGAAAAACGCAAACATGTCATCATATCCGCGGCCATTGACCCACCACCGATAGTTCGGGGCTACCAGATCGCGTGACAAATTTTGTGGACCGGGCTCCAAAAATGCTTTGGCAATTGCGCGTGTCCGCTCTTCATCGATCTCAGACGATGCAGCTTGCCCGAACGGCTGCAAGCCGGGCGGCGCAATCTGCGACGTTTTGAATCGCGGCGCGCGTACTCGGGGATCGGTCCATTCGTGCACACCGACTATCTTGCCGTCCCTGCACTGGAAAAGATGGTGATAGACGATGAACACAGGCGCGCCGTCCCGGATGGTGGCAGTCTCATATTCGACCGCCACCCGATCATCCTCAGCTGCAATGCCGATGATGGAAGACACTCTGCTTATGTCCGGTGTAAAGCGACGCTGGTTGATCGCCATGATCAGGTCGCGGTCGAAATCGCCGCGTGACACGATCCACCATTTGACCTCCGGACAAACAAGGGAATCCAGTTGCGCCATATCGCCGCGATCTGTGGCGTCGATATAGGACTTCACCAACTGCTTGTTACTATCACGACCAGAAGGATCGGAATTGGCGGCGCGCGCGCGGCTGGCAGCAGCCAGCGACGAGGCAAGGAAGGGTGCCGTCAATCCAAACTGAATCAGCCGTCGTCGGGTGTGCGTCATCAACAGGAACATCCTTTCCAAAACCAAGAAGCAGCTTCGCGCGCGCCTGCCATCAGGTCCGTGTAAGCCTATTTCACGCTGCCGTCGGTAGCTGGGCTTCAGGGTCCATCATGCCGACACCCCACCCCGGCGTCGCTCCCACATAAAGGGCATTGATAAGGACCGCGCGCCGAGCCGCTTCCTCATCCTTCCGGATCATAGCAACGAACGTGGCAAGTCCCATCGCCTCCAATCCGAAATTGAGAACTGAACTCCAATGGAGGGCCTCGTTGAAATAGGCGTCTGACCATTTGTCGTTGGACTCGCCGCCCCAGGTTTTCAGTCCGTGAAGTACAGCCCTCTTCCACAGGTCCCTCAGATTCTCCTCGCCTGTCTGGCCAACGATGATCTTTTCGTATGTTTCCGGATCGGTAGTGACGGCTTCTTCGAAATTCGAACGCCACTGCCTTAGATAGAGAGGTGTGGGCAAATCATAATCGACGCGCATGAAATCGCGGGTATTGATCCGCACGGCGCTGGGCTTCGCCGGCCGCTGCGGCCGCCTGCGGCCAACCGGCGGATCTTCGGTCTTCACGACTTGCACGCCGGCATTATAGGCCATTCCATGCACTGGCCCGGTAGTGGAATTGTCACGGATGAGTGCTGGCAGCACGTTAAGGCAACTCTCTGCGCCGCCCCGAAGAGCTGTCAGCCGCTGCGTCATCTTGTCGGCCATATCCTGCTTGCCCTTGGCAAGGAACGCGGCAGCCTGCGACATTATCGCGCTCTGGTCGGCGGGGGCGCTATCCCATTTCCGACGAAGGTCGCGCAGTTCGATCCCGCCCCAGACGCTGGAAGCATAAATTGCCCACGCTTGCTGGCCGATATCGTCGGGGGACACTTTCCCATCCATGATGGGCCCTGACAGACGATCGGTCATCCAACCATTGAAGCCCAGCCAATAGACTTCCTGGCTGGGAAGTTTGGCCGCGACTGGCGCGAATTCGGCGACCAGCGTTTCCATCAGTTCGGGTGCTTCCGGCATGACCTTGGCCAAGCTGGGAATCATGGGCGCTTTACCACTAAATCGTGACATCGACGTATCTCCGGGCCTTTTAATTGATGAAGTGCTGGACTTGGCCAAGGCAGCAGACGGCAGACTCAATGCTCCCAGCCCGAGCAGCCCGCTCGTTAGAATCTTCCGCCGGTCATATTCTGTCATTTGGCCTCTCCATAGTGATTACACCCTTTTCTACATTTGTGCAGCGGATGACGCGCATTGGCGACAGCATCATCCTTGGTGCCGTCAGAAACGGTAATTGATCGCGACGCCATAGGTTCTCGGTTCGCCCCAGATGGATGTCGCGAAGCCGAAACTGCCAAGCGCGTTACTCTTCGATACGGCATAAAGCTTGTTTGCGATGTTCTTTATAAACGCCTGCACACCGAAGCCCGTGCCCAGAACATTGCTCGCCGACAACTGGGCGTTCCAGATACTGAACGCGGACTGAGTGTTGAATGGATCGATCCGGTTGTTGAGAGTGGCGTCCAACTGGTTGAAGTCCTCGAAGTAGATCACGCTCTGGTAAGACCAGGTCACCGACGCAGTCAGTCGCTCGGCGACTTTGGCATCGATGGGAACATGATAGGCGGCGGTGACGCTGCCTGTGTATTTGGGTGCCTGCGCTAATGCATTGGCAGTCAGGTCGGCAAACTGTCCTGGGGCAAGTTCAGTTTGGAAATTGGTGTATTTCGCATCGAGATATGTTCCTGAAGCCGACAAATCGAGTTGCCCCAAATGAATATCGCCCTGGATTTCGATGCCCTGAACTTTGGCAGCGGACGCGTTACGGATATAGGCTGCCGGAACGTTGTCCACAAATGCGGTTATGCGTCGCTGAATGCCGCTATATTTGCTACGAAAGGCTGAGATATTGGCGCGGATCGGTACGCCGCCCAGACGGAATTCGCTCTTCGCGCCGATTTCGATATCGTCAAGTTTCTCTGTATCATATGGCACGGGCGGCGTCGTGTTGACGCCGCCGCCATTGAACCCGCGACGGGCAGTGCCATAAACGAGGATGTTCGGGGCGACGTTATAGTCCAGTCCAAAAGTCCAGCTAGGCTCGCGAAACTCGACCGAAGCACGGAATGTACAAGTCACGATATCCACTGCGGGGTTTGTCGCTGGAAAGCTGCATCGTCCGCCGGTAAAATCGACGCTTCGAACATCCTTGGTCTGCCAAGTGTAACGAGCGCCGGCCGTTACATTCAACCTGTCCGTAACCGCATAGGTGGCTTGGGCGAAGATGGCTTTGTTCTCGTCGATGTTCGTAGTGTCTCTGACGATCGGATCGAGTGGCCCCGGGGCGGCCGATCGGAAGAAATTTCCGCCGTCGACCCGGTCGTTGCTGTAATAAGCGCCCACGATCAATTTGAGGCGAGAAATATCTGCCTGGACCTGCACTTCATTCGAAACATGGCGGGTTTTGGAAATGTAATTGGATTGGAGGGAATCGAAGATCGTTCCGTCGCCATCCGACGTCCGATTGGCCTTTAGATGCCAGTAACCGAAGATATTCTTGATGGTGATCTGATCGTTGAGCGCGAAGGACGTAATATTCGTCGCTCCCCATGAATCCGTCAGCGACCGCCCTTGATAGGGGTTTGCTGTCTCGAACGGCCCGAGCTTACTCTCCGTTGCAAAGAATTGCTCAAAGCTGGGCAGGCCCAGGGTTGTCGTCAATGGAGGGCGATATTTGCAGGCGCCGAGGGTCAGCAACTGGCCGATACTCGGAGTGCCAGGGCAAGGCGAAATGGCTGTAATTTTTTTGTAGGAAGGCTCTTCGTCGGCATAGAAGCGATCGATCGTCAGGAGATTTTCGAATCCTTCGACGGGATCGAACAAGAGCGAGATACGAAAGCTGCTATAGTCTTCGCTGTCCTGGTTCCGCAGCGTCGGACCCGGGATGTTGCTCACATATTTGGTCAGGCCTGCCCGCTTCTTGAATTGCCCCGCCGCACGTAGGGACAAACTGTCGGTCAATGGCACGTTGAACATGGCCTGTCCCCCGATCATGTCGCGGTTACCCGCCTGCAGTTCGACGAAGCCTTCCGTCTGATGTGTTGGGCGAGCTGGCTGGATCAGGATGGCGCCCGCCGTGGTGTTCGTGCCGAACAGCGTTCCCTGCGGGCCTTTCAGGACCTGAATGTTCTGCAAGTCGTACAGCGCGCGGTTGGCGGCATCCGAACTCACAGGCACTTCGTTGAAATAGAGAACAACGCCGTTAGAGCGTAAACCTCTGAGCGAGAAATTTGCCGATTGGCGGCCCGAAGTGCCGGCACTGACCCGCAGGGTGGGAACAAGAAATTGGACCTCACTGAAATCCGTAATCTGCCTGCTTTTCAGTTCTTCTCCGGATACTGCGGAAATCGTGACCGGCACATCCTGTGCCGCCTCTGACCTCCGCCGCGCCGTCACCACAATATCTTCAAAATCGCTTGCTGCGGTTTTCCCCTCCAGCGGCCGCGTATCCTCCGTCGCTGTTGTGCTGTTTTCATTTGATTGCGCGAAAAGATTGCCGCTCATCATTATCGAGCAGCCGAGCAGTACAGTTTTCACCATCATGGCGGCGCCAAGGCGAGCACTACGGTCATTCGATGCGATGTATGCGTTCGTGGCGGTCATATGTGGGCGAATATTGTACTCAATCACTATAAGTCCCCTCACAAAATCATTTAAATAACTAATAATAAGTTGCTATAGTTATTACAATATATTTACAAAATAATACTTGATCCAATTATGGATTTTCGGCCAGACCTGAAAAAGGGGCTGTAAGTGCAAAGCCGTTTCCCAACAACCGCAAATCGGGCAACGGCCGTTTTATCTCCGTTGTTGCAAGGCGCGAAGCGATCCGTAACCTGATGGCTGCCGTAGAGCGGAGCTATTCCCACCATTTAGGAGATTTGCATGAGCGTAGAAGCTGAGGCCAAGATTCGCGAGTTTCTGTCAGTGTTCCACACCGGTAGCTTGGATACGAAACAGTTGAGTAGCTATTTTTCCGAAAGCGCGACCTATTTGCATAGGGCCAGACACGCCGAACCTCTGCGCGGGCGTTCTGCCATTATAGAGGAATTGGAACAGCAATTCACGCGGTACAGCGACTGCGCTTGTCAGATACATGCCATAGCTTCTACCGATCGTCAGGTGTTTACCGAACGGACAGACGAGGTGGTGATGCGCAGAGATGGCAAACGCGTGTCCGTTCTTCTGTGCGGCATATTCGATCTGGATATGGAATACCGCATTACCAATTGGCGTGAATACTGGGATATGGATGACGTTCTAAAGCAGACGAGCGATGTCGGCGCTTAATGTAAACGGACCCTGAAGGCCACTGCCTGCTGCCAGCGATGCAACCATCATCGCGGCATGGGCGTGCCTTTCCCATTTATTTATCGAACGATTCCTATTCCGATCCTCAACCGGGTTATCTTCCGGTCATAATCGAGCAGATTTTCGCCATATCCGGCAAAGCCCTGGCCGAAGATGTAAAGATTGAGGTTCGAATTGACGATGCGATCGAGGGGATAGGACAGTTCGGCGTCAATAGCGCCTTTTCCCGACGAGAAGTTGTAGCGGCTGTTGGTCGTCAGGCGCAATCCGTCGTCCTCACCGATTTCGGCGAAAAGCGATGTGTTGCCGCGATAGCGCTTGATATCGGGATTGTCTGCCAGATTACCAGCATAAAAGGAAAGGCGGGGACCGAGGGAAAGTGTATATTTGCCAACCGGCATGGTTGCGACCGGTTGGATATACACGGTGTTGAGGCTGCGCGACGCCAGACCATCGCGGCCATTTGATTCATGCCGAAAGCCCGCCTGACCGCCCAATGCGATCTGCTTTCCCACCGGTGCGGCGGGAAGCAGGTAAAAGATTTCGGGCATGTAGTCGATATTGCGGAAGGGCGAAGAGTGCGCGCCCAAATCCCAGAACAATCGCTGCGTGTAGGCGAAGTGGATGCCATTGATTAGGGGATTACCGCCGCCGACGGCCCCGGGATCGCCGAACAGTTGATATTTGAAGCTGATCTGTATGCGCCCATCGCTGTTCGTGCCTGGACCATAGACAGCGTAGATGGGCGCATAGCTGGAGAGATTGCCCAGAAATGCATTGCCGTGATCCGGCTTGGCGGAAGGTGGCTGGTTGCTGGCTGGCCCAACCGGAATCGGTCCGGCAACGGCGGGCTGCGTTGTGTCCGGTGTCGTTATCATTGGTGATGCTGTATCGGGAAGCGCGAAGGCGTAACCCGATGCCCCGGCGTCCATGAGCGACAGGATCACGGATTTCCGGCTGCGACTACCGGCTGGAAGACTCATCAGATACTGAGCCTGTACAAATCCTCTCGGTTCGATCTCCTGTGCCGATGAAGGATTGGAGCGCTTCAACATTACCGGAAGCCGCCGATCATCGATCGTCAACTCGGCGGAAATCCGGTCGGGCAGGTTGTTTGTCTTTGGTTGCAGGGCGGGATTGAGAACGGTGATTTCGACGCGGATGCTGTCGAGTGCCATCGGTTCGACATTGCTGATAAGCATGCGCGGTGCGGGTTGAGCCATTGCCTGGGTTGCACCCAGTGCAAGTGGCGTCATGATGATCATAAAGGGAAGCTTCATGGTCTTCCTATGAAGAATTCCCCCGGAGAAAGCCAACACGTTCCGGCGAGCATGGTCGTCCAAAAGCTGTCGAGCTTCTCTGTGCGGAGCCCGTGTTCGATCCTTTGATTGTCAGGGAGAGGCACAGCCAGAACTGCATTTGCTCGAATGGGAGTAGTAGAGTGCGCGGCACCTACCTTTTCGGCCGACGGCAAACAGGGTTTGCCGGGTTCGCCCATATATCGAAAATGGACCGGAAGCAGGTATGTCCTGCTCCCGGTCTGTCATATCAGAAGCTGTAGCGTGCTTTCACGCCCCAGATGCGCGGTTCGCCGAGATAGGCGGAACTGATCGGGAAGCTCTTGAGCAGAACGCTAGCCGATGCGTAGTATTTTTCATTGAACACGTTCTTGACGAACACGCCCAGATCCAGACCCGACGACGCCACATTGCGCCACGTCAGTTGCGAATTGACCAGATTGTAACCCGGCAGTTTCTCGCCGTTCTGGCCGCCGAAGTCGGCTGTGCTGAACAGGTCCGCGTCGAACACCAGATCGCCGTCCGCAGGATGGATCGGCAGGATCCAGTTGATCGCGAAGGTGCCGGAGAAGCTTGGCGTGAACTTGTTGATGTTCTCCGGTGAGAAAGTGATCCCGGTCGGGATGCCTGCGGGCAGAACGACCTTGTCGATCTTCACCTTGGTGAATGCGCCATTGAACGAAGCCGTGAAGCTGGGCGCCGGGCTGACGCTTGCTTCAAATTCCACGCCATAGATGGACTGATCGGAAATGTTCGCGCCGAACGCCGTATTGGATGGCGTATCGGGCGCCTCATTGGGTACGATGCCCGTGACGTTCAGGAACTGCAGCGCATTTTTGTACTTGGAATAGAAAGCCGAGATATTGAAATGGCCGCGGGCCTCGCCGGACCGGAAGCTGATCTTCGAACCTGCCTCCACGTCGGTTACCGTTTCCTTGCCGGTTTTCTGGAAAGCGCGCAGGTCCGGGCAAACGCCGTTGCCGTATATGCAAAGCGGATCGTTGCCGCCTGTGGTGAAACGGGATTCGAACGCAGGGGTGTTGACGTTTGCTCCGCGGTAACCGCGACGGCTCACGACATAGAGCAGCCAGTCGGGATTGACCTTATAGTCGAGGCCGATGGTCCAGCTCGGTGCTTTGCCCTTGTTCTTGATGGTGCCAACACCATCAATGATATTGAGCGCGGCAACCTCGCGGCAGGTGTCATTATCGACATAGCCGGTCCCGATGGCGCCGCCACAGGCGCTGACCTTGTCCCAGCTATAGCGCAGGCCTGCGTTAAACGTCAGCCGATCGGTGATCTTGTAGCCGATCTGGCCGAACAGGGCTTTATTCTCATTGGTGACGTGCGAGGTGATCGCATTTGCCGGAACGCCGCCTACGGAGAAGGCGGTGAACTGCGAACCGCCCGGACCATAGGACTGATCCTTGTTATAATAAGCACCGACGATGAAGTTGAGATTGCCCACTTCGCCGAGAATCTGGAACTCGTCACTTAGATATTTGCGCTGCCCAAGCTGTGATGCGTAGAAAAGCGTGAAGGGCACTTCCACGCCCGGCCCGACCGGCAAGGACAGGTTGGTGGCGCCGGTATTGATCAACTGATCGCTGTAATTTTTACGGAAGCCGAAAATATTGCGAACAGTGATATCGCCAAAGGTCAACGATGTGTTGTTGATGATGGAGGTCGCCTTGCGATTGGCATAGCCGCCGTTCACCCCACCGTCGAATGAGCCATATTCGTGCTGCCGCTGCAAGGCGAGCTGCTCCTGAATCTGAACATCGAGCGGGGCAAGGCCGGGATCTATCGCGGCCATCGGGAAGTTCTGGCGTATGAGGTTCAGGCCACCCGCCAGTTCGTTCGCCTTGGAATATTCGTAGATGGTCAGGCTCTTGATCCAGTCGGTAGGTTCAAGCAGCAGGGACACGCGAAAGCTGTCCTGATGGATGTCATCGAAGCCCGGTCCGCTGTCGATCGCATGGATACGCGGGTCCTGCCGGCGGATCTGCCCGGCGACGCGCAACGCCACCTTGCCGTCCACGATCGGTATGTTGAGCGCGCCTTCCAGTTCCTTATGGTCATAGCGGCCGTAAATGCCCTGCACATAGCCGCTGAGATCGTAGGTCGGCTCCTGCGTGTTGACCAGCACTGCGCCGCCCAGCGTGTTCTTGCCGAACAGGGTGCCTTGCGGCCCCTTGAGGACCTGAACGCCCGACACGTCATAGGTGGGAATGTTCGAACCCACGATCGGCAGCGGGACGTTGTTGACGTACATGACGACGCCTGGCGTGCCTTCTCCCTGCGGCAAGTTGCCAATACCGCGCATGGTCAGCGCCATGGTATCCTTGCCGCCTTCCGATGCGATGGTGAAGCCGGGCGTCACGGTGCGTAGGTCCGATGCGGTCTGCACGTTGCTGCGCGCCAGCCCTTCGGCCGAAAACGCCGTCACGGAAACTGGAACGTCCTGCAAGCGCTCTTCGCGACGACGCGCGGTGACGACGATATCGCTTGCAGCGCCGGCCGCATCGCCCTGCGGAACAGTTTCATCCTGTGCCCACGATGGCGTGGCGCTGAGGCACGCGACGCTGGAAAGAAGTGTGGCAGCAAAAGTCAGTGATTTCATGATGATCCCTTTCAGATTCGAAGAACCGTTTCCATGTGATTGGATCGCCCCTGAACGACCATTTCTCGACAATCGGGCAATCGCTTAAGCCTGAACCCGCCTCTTGTGCCTTTCGTAAGATAGGGGAATGCAAGTTGCTGCGAACTGCGACAAATTGGCAACGGTCCGACAAGATGCATAGCTGCCCGGTGGTCCGGCTGGCACTATGCTGGCAATTCCCCGAAGGCGAAAAGCGGCACATTCATTTGATCCGTAGGACGCCTATTCGTGGCCCGCACCGCCATGATTGCTCAATGTCTAGCCCTCATGCCCGCTGCAAGATCAGTTCGGCGGCACGCATCCCGATTACCATAGCGGGGGCGTTCGTGTTCCCGGAGACAATCCGTGGCATGATCGAGGTGTCGGCGACCCGCAGTCCCGTGACGCCTCGCACGCGCAATTCCGGGTCCAATACGGCCGCATCGTCAGAACCCATGCGGGCTGTGCCACAGATGTGATAGGCGGTGCCCCCCAGAGAAACCGCGTTTTGGAGAATGTCTTCGTCGCTTTCGATCCTCGCGCCCGGCAGCGTTTCTTCCGCTATCCATTGCGCCAGCGCCGGCTGTTTGCCCAATGACCGAAGCCACCGGAACAGCGACACCGCACTCAGGCGATCGATCTCGGCGGAAAAATGATTGGCATCGATGAACGGTTTGGCCATCGGATCGGGCGATTGGATGCGTAACTCGCCTTGGCTTTCGGGGCGGGTGAAATAACCCAGGATTGTCATGCCAGGGAACGGATCTATGTCGACACCTTTCTCTGTGGCGGAAATTGAGTAGAGGCCGACCCCGATCTGGGCATCTGGATGTTCCAGTTCGGGTCGGGTCTTGATGAACCCGCCAACTTCATGCGCCGAATGGGTGAGGGGGCCGCGCGACAGCAACGCATACGACAGGATCGACCTGAGAAGTCCCAGACCGCCGAACCGCTTGTTGAGGCTGTTACCGGTGACCCGATATTGGGTCGACAGATAACGATGTTCGCGAAGATTGCGGCCGACTTGCGGGGCGTCGACGACGACGGGAATGTCGTGGGCCTGGAGGAGGGGGGCGGGGCCGACGCCGGATAGTTGCAGCAATTTGGGAGACTGGATGGCGCCGGCCGACAGAATGACCTCCCGCCGCGCATAAATTTGGCGTTCACCGTTCTTGTTGCGGATCACCACGCCGGTCGCACGGGTGTTTTCGATCGTGACCCGAAGCACATCGGTTTCGGGAAGCACGTCCAGATTGGCGCGATCGCGAACCGGCGTCAGAAATGCGCGGGCTGCGGAAAATCGTTTGCCATGCCATGTCGTTGTCGGCTGATAGCCCATGCCGCCAGACATGACCGCGGGCATATCGTTGACGTCATCCACGCGGGGGACACCCATCTGGCCTGCCGCGTCGAGAACGGCCTCGCACAGCGGATCACCCGAGGGATGGATGGTGATATTCAGCGGCCCACCAGAGCCGCGCCATGCCTTTGCGCCGAGTGGATGATTCTCCAGTTCCGCAAAGCAGCGGCCGATTTCGGCCCAACCCCAGCCGGGGCATCCAAGAGCTTCCCAACCGTCATAATCATAAGGGGCGCCGCGGACATAGACCATGCCGTTGATGGAACTCGATCCTCCAACAGCGCGTCCTTTGAGCCATGTTTCGGAGGGCGCATTACCGCCGGGCGCCACTTCATAGTCCCAGACATGAGGGTTGCCGGGCGCCAGCAACTTGCCGATCCCGCGCGGCATGCGGATCAACGGGCTGGTATCATCAGGTCCGCTCTCGACGAGCAGAACCCGAACCGAAGGGTCAGCCGATAGACGGTTGGCCAGCACGCAGCCGGACGAGCCTGCGCCGACGATGATATAATCGTAGCTTTGATCCACGATGACCTCTTTTATTGAACCCGGAATGCTGGCGGGCGACGGGGTTAACCGGCGGGGAAGCCAATGGCCTTCATCTCGGTGAATTCATTGAATCCTTCTTCGCCCCATTCGCGACCAAGGCCGGAGCGCTTGTAGCCGCCGAAGGGCATGTCGGGATGGAAGCCGCCCGGTCCGCCGTTGATCTGAACCTGCCCGGTACGCATCTTCAGCGCCATCTCAAATGCGGTGGCCTTGTCATTGGAGATGATTGCGCCACCAAGGCCATAGTCGCTGTCATTGGCCAGCCGGATGGCCTCGGCATCGTCGTCAAAACCGATGACGGCGGCGATTGGTCCGAAAACCTCACGTTGACCGAGATGGCTATCATTGCTCACATCGTCGAAGATCGTCACTTCGAAGAAATAACCCTTGTCCAGACCGGCCGGGCGGTCTCCGCCAACGACCAGACGGGCGCCGTCCTCCAGCGCGCGCTTACAGAAATCCTGGGTGCGGGTGATTGCCGTCTCACGGATCAACGGACCCATGAAGGTGGTGGGATCATAGGGGTCGCCGACCTTGATCTGACGCGCGGCGCC
>Ga0182747_1001887_pt1 | contig 15458 bp, 18 predicted proteins | sample eDN3rd30CBELigBY_FD_128526 | JGI IMG/M metagenome (GOLD analysis project Ga0182747, IMG submission 128526) | Enriched backyard soil microbial communities from Emeryville, California, USA - eDNA 3rd pass 30_C BE-Lig BY (version 2) (version 2) | ecosystem: Environmental > Terrestrial > Soil >...
CGTTCCAGGCACTTCGCTTTCCGCGGGCGTTGCGGGGAGCCTCCTCGGCGCTTTCAGCGCCTGCGGGGTCTCCCCTGCCCCGTACTCCCGCAGGAGTCTTCGTGCCTTCCACTCCAATCAACAGAGTTCCACAATCAACATTTCCCTTTAAAACAGCCTTTAATTAAAAAGAGAAGACCAGTTTCGAACTGGTCTTCTCTTTTTTGATTATTATTGGTCCTTTAATTCCTCTTCGAAAAAGAATGTTTCCGGGTGTTCCTTAACGATATAAGAATATCTTTTCATGTTTTTTACATATTGTGATTTTAGAATGGTGACGACTTCGCCAGTTTCAATAATATTTACAGATTGTCCGTTTTTGTATAGATTGGTTGAGTTTTTCACTTTTACACCCCTTTACCTATTCCTTATTAAGTATATCATAAAATCCTTAATCCTATTGCTATCTTATTGGATAAGTAAACTCAATTGGAAATCATAAAGTCCACTTCCTTTCAAAACAAAACGTAATGTGTTATGCTTTAAAGAAAGTGAGGTGTCATTTTGACAAATTATAAGGCAAGAAAAAGTAACCTCAAAGAATTACTAGCTAAAAACGGTATGGACTTGGAAAGTTTGGAAAGGAATACAAATATTCCTCAAACTCAACTCAACGACTATCTGTCAAAGAAAGTAATGAACTTAAATACTGCAATGACCATTTCCAAAGAATTGAATTGCCGGATTGAAGATTTATATATTTGGTCTTCAGAGGAGAAAGAAGCATAGAAGCATAAAAAAACAGACTCAACATAGAGTCTGTTTTTTGTATGAAAAAAATAGCACGCATTTTTGCGTACTATTTCTATTGGAATTAAGGGTTTAAGTCACATTCCTTTAAAGGAATTACTTTCGTTTTCTTTGTTAATTTATATCCCACCCAAACAAGTAAGAATAATGGCAGGCCGATGTAGGAGACTAATACTCCATTCCAATCGATATGATCACCCATAAATGCTGAATAGTTTTGTCCTAAGACAACAAATCCACATACAAGAAAAGCAAAGATAGGGCCAAATGGGAATAGTTTTGATTTATATGGTAATAAGCTTAAATCTTTACCTTGGGCAATAAATGCCTTTCGGAAACGATAATGACATACAGCAATCCCTAGCCATGCGATAAAGCCGGACATGCCTGAAGCGTTTAACAACCAGACATACACTGTTCCATCACCAAAGAATGAGGCAAGGAAAGCAAGTGTTCCCACCAAAGTTGTTGCAATGAGGGCATTTACTGGAACTCCTCTTTTGTTTAATTTTCCAAGGAATTTAGGAGCTTTACCTTGTCGGGCCAAATCCCAAAGCATACGAGTTGATGCATACATTCCTGAATTTCCTGCCGATAAAACTGCGGTTAAGATTACTGCATTCATGATTGATGCAGCGAAAGCAATTCCTGCCTTTTGGAAAACCAAAGTAAACGGGCTTACAGTAACGTCGCCATTTGCTAAATTGTCATTTGTATAAGGAATAAGAAGCCCGATGACTAAAATCGCCAATACATAAAATAATAAAATACGCCAGAACACCTGCTTCACGGCACGTGGGATGGCTTTTTTTGGATCCTCTGTTTCACCAGCTGCTACACCTAAAAGTTCAGTTCCTTGAAAGGAAAAGCCTGCAGCCATAAAGATGCCTAGCATTGACAAAAATCCACCGTGGAATGGTGCATCACCAATCGTGAAGTTCTTGAAGCCAGGTGCTTCATTACCCATGATACCGAAAATCATTAACGTACCAGTAACAACAAATATAATAACTGTTACCACTTTAATTAAGGAAAACCAATACTCTGCTTCTCCAAATCCTTTAACAGAAAGGTAGTTTAAGAGAAACATAATCACTAAAAAGATGCCGCTCCAGATAAATGAAGGAGTATTTGGGAACCAGAATTTCATGATCATCGTTACCGCAGCTAATTCTGCAGCAATTGTTATGGCCCAGTTATACCAATAGTTCCAGCCGAGCGCAAAACCAAGGGATGGATCGACAAATTTGGTGGCATAGGTACTAAAGCTTCCTGCAACGGGCATATAGGCACCCATTTCAGCTAACCCTTGCATCAGAAAGTAAACCATGACACCAATAACAAGGTAGGATAGGATGGCTCCGCCAGGTCCTGCACTATGGATTGCGCCGCCGCTAGCAAGAAAAAGTCCCGTTCCAATCGTTCCGCCAAGCGAAATCATGGTGAGATGACGAGATTTTAACCCTCTTTTTAAGTCCGATGGAGCTTTTTCTAGTGTTAAATCACTGGTATATTCAGATTCTTTTAATACTCTAGCTGTTTGCATAGTCTTGACTCCTCTTTTTTCTTTTTTTCGTGAAGGAGTTTGGAATACAAAAATGCCATCGAGGAATAATCGATGGCATTACAATACCCCGCATCATACCTTCCGAAAGATAGCTCAACACGATTAGCTGGTAGAAATAATCGTGACAGTTCTGTTCCTATTTGAAGACAGACCCAGCATGCTTTTTGAAGAGTAAAAGCACACTTCGGCAGTTTTTCCTTTTAAGTAGAGTCATGAATGTCTCTCACATCTCGTCCACTTTACTAATAAAAACCGCGACCTCTACCTCATCGGTTTGATGAGGATTTATCATATGAAATTAAATATATTAATATAATAAATGAATTTTTATAGAATTGTCAATATGTAAATTTCTAATCAGAAATAAACAGATAATTTGTTTTTTTTAAATTAATTTTTTTATTTTACTTTAAGTGAGAGTATCGGTATTATTTTGAATTAGAATTGATGCCTGTTCGTATTAGGAGGATTTTTACCATGCAGATTGTTGGAATGATATTGGGATCTCTAATTATTGTGGTTGCCTTTAACCTTTTCTTAATCCCACATGAAGTATTGAGCAGTGGATTAAGTGGAATTTCAATGATATTAGGGATGATCTCACCGGTGAATACTGGAGTGGCAAATTTCCTTTTGAATTTCCCTTTGTTAATTATTGGATATAAAATGTTAGGAAAAAGATTTATCGTGAATTCGATCTTTTCGGTTATTGTTATCTCGATAGGACTGTATGTAATTCCCGTATTTGCGATCGCAGATGATAGAATTCTTTCATCTATTTTTGGTGGTGCGTTAACGGGCTTAGGTGTCGGAATCGTTTTCCGTTGTTCCGGATCGACTGGGGGATTTGACATTATTGGCATGATCGTAGCAAGAAAAAGGGATTTTCCAATTGGTACTTTACTTTCAGGCATGAATGCGGTAGTTATTATGATTAGTGGATTTTTGTTTGATTGGGATTCTGCACTTTATACCTTAGTATCTATTTTTGTGACAGGTAAAGTAGTCGATGCAATCTATACGGATCATGCAAAATTAACTCTAATGATTATTACAGATAAAGGCGAAGAGATGAGGAATCATTTACTAAAGAATTTGTATCGAGGCTTAACTGTTTTGGACGGTGTTGGCGGATACTCAAATAACCAGCGGAATGTATTGATAACAGTCATTTCCAGATACGAACTTAATGAAGTGAAACACTTAATCACGGAAGTTGATTCGCGTTCCTTTGTTAATATTACAGAAACGATTGAAGTAATGGGGCTGTTTCATCGGCCAAGTCCTTAAATAAAGGGTTGCATCTATTAAATGGATGTAACCCTTTTTGTTTCATCGGGATTTTCCTCGTTTTTTTATCCATTTCAATAACACATGGATAACTTCTTCAAGATCCTTCCCAGCTGGAGTTAATTCATATTCCACTTTTTTAGGTGAAGTGGCAATCACCCTTTTAATAATCAATCCTTCATTCTCTAAATCACGCAAGCGTTCGGTTAACAATCGATCAGAGATTCCAGGAATGGAAGTAAAAATTTCATGGTATCGCTTCGGGCCTTCCATAAGTGAAAAAATAACAGAGCCCATCCAACGTTTACCAATAAATTCAATCGCATTATGAAAATTGGTACATATATGCTTAATTTCCTCTTCAGAAGGAGTCATACACTTTTGGTTGTTCGGTTCATTCATATAATATCCCTCTTTTTTACTTTTCTAACGATATCATATCATAGTTTATTTTCTTGACGAAAGGTACTTACTAATAGTAAGATGGTTTTGTACTTACTATTAGTAAGTTAAATTGATTAGGGGGAAATCTCTCATGCAAACTACTTTAACGAAAAGTTTATCTGATGTTATCAAAGAACGTCACTCCGTTAGAAAATATGATTCAACATATAAAATTTCTCAAGATGAAATAAAAGAAATGTTAAAAGAAGCAACACAAGCACCATCCTCAAGTAATCTACAACCATGGCGTTTTATTGTGATCCAAGACCAGGAGTTAAAAAAGGAACTTAGAGCAGTGGCCAATAATCAAGAACAAGTCGAAACAGCTTCTGCTGTTATTGCTGTCTTAGGTGATAAGGAAATGTATAAAAGCGTGGAAAAAGTATACCAAAGTGCCTTTGAAGCTGGTTTTATGGATGAGGCTAATATGAATCGATTAATTGAAGGTACCAATAAAACCTATCCATTTGCTTCAGAAGAAGTCTTAAAAAATATTGCTTCATTTGATGCTGGTTTAGTGTCAATGCAATTGATGTTGATTGCAAAAGATCGAGGATATGACACCGTTCCAATGGGTGGATTTGATAAGGAAAAATTTGTGAAAATGTTTAATGTTGAAGATCGATTATTTCCAATTGTGTTGATTTCAGTAGGGAAGGCGGCAGCACCTGCTTTTAATACCACTCGTTTGCCGTTGGAAGATGTTTTAATAGATTATAAATAAAAGAGGAGGCGCATGAAAAATTTTCATGCGCCTCACGGTTTAGTTATTGATATACTTTTCAAATACATACCCGAAATCTTTGACTATATATTGCTTTTTGCTGTCTTCTAACCATTGAAAAGCCGCTTGATTAAGCATTTTGAATTGTACAACCAAATTACTGTCTGCACTTGTCACACGACCTAGAGTAGTAGAGGCAACATCTAAGCTTTGTTTAGCGAACTGAAGGGAAATTTCATTTTCATGTGATATTTCTGAAATTTTAATTAGGGCTTTATATAAATCTTTAATTTCCTCAATATGTTTTTTATGTACATCAATGGAGAAAGGCACGGAGCCAATTTTAAATTTAATTTCGACGTCAAGGTCTACCGTTCCAGCGGTTTCGAGATATACGTCTGAGATTCGGTTGGTAGCATAACTATAACGATGGAGCATCCGTTTTTTGCTAGTTGCGCTTGTGCCATCTAAATGGATAAGAGCATTATTGGTAAAGCAATATTCATCTGATTTGGATTTAATAAGAAAATAAATTTTTTCATTGTCTTCATGCATGACATAATCGTCTGCGTCTACCTTGTCATAATTCTCGGGTTTAATAACAGAGCCCACATCACTTAATCCTAAAATATCGGCAGCTACTTTTCCAAACATGAATATCACCCTCACTTTTTTAATTCTCCATCCTTCTTACGAATGGGGGACAATAAAGTTTCATCACTACTCAAAAAACTTTATACGTTAATATTCACATATATAGAAAAAAATTACAACTTGATACTTCCCCTATTATAATGGAAAATACACTATATACATATTAATAATGTAATAGAAGGAGTTGAGGTTATTGCGGCCGATTATTTTAGGGATCTTAGCGGCTTTCTTTTTTGCATTTACGTTTATCCTCAACAGATCGATGGACCAGTCAGGTGGCAGCTGGATTTGGAGTGCTTCTTTAAGGTATTTCTTTATGGTCCCTTTTTTACTTATTATTGTCATTGGAAGAAAAAATCTTAAACCCTTGCTTTGGGATTTGAAAAAAAATCCAGGTGGCTGGCTATTATGGAGTTCGGTTGGCTTTGGATTATTTTATGGTCCTATTTGTTTTTCTGCAGCATATGCCCCAGGGTGGCTCATTGCGGCCACTTGGCAGGTAACCATTATCTCAGGGTCTTTGCTTGCTCCCTTTTTTTACGAAAGGGTTATGACTAAAAAAGGTCCAATCCTGCAAAAGGGAAAAATCCCATTTAAGGGCTTGGGTATGTCATTAATAATCCTATTAGGAATTATCTTGATGCAAATGGAACAAGCCAATCAAATTTCAATTGGTGTGATTTCCCTAGGTATTCTTCCCGTGTTAATTGCTTCATTTGCTTATCCGCTAGGAAACCGAAAAATGATGGATATATGTGGCGGACGGCTGGATGTCTTCCAACGTGTATTAGGGATGACCTTAGCTAGTCTTCCATTATGGATTATTTTATCGATTTATGGACTATTTACGATTGGTACTCCAAGCAAAGGGCAAATAATCCAATCCGGACTTGTTGCTATAACTTCAGGAGTCATTGCCACCATTTTATTTTTTAAAGCAACTGATCTTGTTAGAGGAAATATGCAGAAACTTGCGGCTGTTGAGGCGACACAATCTGTGGAGGTATTATTCGCTGTAATTGGAGAATTATTATTACTAAACAGCGCCTTCCCGACGCTGCTATCTTGGTGGGGGATGGGATTGGTCATGGTTGGTATGATCCTGCATAGCTTTTTTTCACATAAAAGTAACCAAAAAATTATTCAAAATGGTCAATCGATAAAAATGAATAGTTAGAAATGATTAATCCTTATCAAATAAGCTTGATAAGGATTTTATATTGGTTTTTTAGTGTTATTACCCATTTAAATAGGGACTTAAGACATCAATGGTTTCTTGAATCTTCTTAGCATTTCGCTTATACATTGCTTTTGATTTTTCGCAATCGGTCTCAAGCGAAAAAATCTCTAAATCAGCCTGAATTTTTTTTAAGGTAGCCAGAAGTAGTGGACGTTGTGCGGGAGCTGGAACTTGAATTTTATCATCGTATAGATCTACCGTAAGTTCTCCGTATGAATCCACTTGTCCTAGGAATACATTATCAAGGGTTACGTCTAGTTTTTCTAACTCTGTATATAACCAGCCTCTGCCTTTTCCTGCACATCTTAACGATTCATCAACAATATTTCCATCCATGATAACCGTTTGTGGTTCTTTCTCATTCGGCATTTTCATTTGTAAATCTTTGGGTGTGAGTGGTTGGTTTTCTCTTTTTAATAATGCACTTAAATTTCCGCGCGGTTCTAACACTGCAAATTCTACATCAGCAAATTTAAAAATATTCTTCTGTCTTAGAAGAGCCGATAATTCATCGATGGTATATCTTTCTTTTTTCAAGTTTTCTTCTAAAATTTTTCCGTCCTTAATAACAACAGTACTTTTTCCCTCAGCAAAATCACTAAACTTTTTACTTTTTATAGCTAAGAAATTCACTAGAAAAGTTACGAATCCAAAAACAACAAGTGCCAGTGCACCATGGAACATATTACCTTCCAAACCCGTTACGACTTCTCCAGCAATACTTCCAATGGTAATACCTGCAACATATTCAAAGAATGACAGTTCAGATATTTGTTTCTTACCTAGTACTTTGGTGGTAATAAATAAGAGTACCAAGAAGACTATCGAACGGACTATTATAAAAACCCAATCTGGCATCATTTCTCACCTCAAGATTTATGACCCTTTGTATTGGGGTTCATGTCGTTCAAGTTCTAATACACGATACTGGAGGTCTTTTTTTACTTCTCCAACCGTTAACATGGCTTGATTAAATGTAGCTTGTGCTTCACTATCTAAAGAATTTAGCGCGAAGGAAGCAAGTTGTGCTTCGATTCCATTCATAGTAGCTAGACATTGCTTAACATTTGAAGCGATAGTCACAAGTAAACTTCCTTTCATAAGGGATTCAATATATCAAAAAGGGGTTGGCAAAAATGCCAACCTAAAACTGCATTTTATTGATTATACTGAGGCTCTTCCTTGAGAATCTCTTGAAGGCGCGGTTCAACGCTATCAAGAACAGATTGAGTCTGTTGTGCCGCTTGTTGATAAAGTTGCTTTGCATTTTGGTTATCTGTGGCTAGTGCAAAGGTTTCAAAACTTGCCTGAGCACTTTTTAGTCCTGCCAATGCTTGTTTTACTTGTGTTCCAACTGTCATAAGTAATCCTTCTTTCGTGAAATAATTGAAATACAAAAATAGTATGCGGATAATTCCAGTGGTTATGTATTAATATAATCGAAAAAAATTACCATTTAGCTAAAAAAGGTTATAGAAAAATTCATGATGTTTATGAAAATTTTTGGAAGAGTTCTCGTCAAAAGTATACAGGAAAATAATGGAGGGATATTTTTGCTATCGATAAAGAGAAGTGAGTCGACTGAGGAAAAACATGTAAAACTGGTCGCGTATACGATTATCTTGTACATATGCAGTATTTTTGTGCCGTTTATTGCGGTGCCATCATACCAAAGTATGGTTTATTATTCTCGGTCGCAATGGTTTTTTTCAACGCCATTTTCTGCTTATATCACTTTTATGGGTGGGATGATTTATATCGCAGTCATTTTAACTCTCTACCTTATTTTTAGACAGCGATGGGAAGGTATTTGGTTTAAAGTGGTTTTAGGGGCAATGATTCTAGCTAGTATCCCCGCATTTATCTCAAGCTTAACCAACTATTATTATTTGGATAACGAGGGTATTCATTATAATACAATGAAAAGCCTAAAAGAAAAGGAATATAGATGGGATCGTATTTCAAAAGTACATATTCTATACAGAAACCACCAAGGTACAACCAGTTTTTATCAATATCGATTTGAGATGCCAGATGGCAGTGAAATAACGATTCCTAGTAATGATAAATTGGTTGAACATAAATGGCGAGTGGAAAATAAAATAAAAGAAAACAAAATTCCTACTACTGATAATTTTAAAGATCCAATAGTGGATTAATAAAAAAGTCTTCCTTCAAAACCTCTGAAGGAAGACTTTTTTTCATGTAAGCACATGTTCTAAAATAAGTGGCTGCAATGCTTTTGTTTGATCAAAGAAGATAAAACTGTCGTACCGCTGCCCCATGTTCGAGGGAACATAATTACCGAAATGTTCGTATTCTGGCCTGTAAACTACACCGATTGCACGGTGACCAATGGTGGTCGAAAACTCCTGACGGTTCTGATCAGTAAAAAGTAAATATTTATTAGCCGGACTGGTCTTATGCATTAGTGATTCCCAACTGCCTAATTGAGCAGGGGGTACCTGCATGATTTGAACGTCGTTACCCCATTCAGTCGATGCAACTACCGTACCGCTATAGGTTCCAAACCCGACGATGTACACATTTTCCGATCCTTTTTGTTCCCTAATTATTTGTCCGACATTTACCATTCCTTCTTCTTTCATGTCCGTTGCCCTGGCATCACCGACATGGGTATTATGCTCCCAGATGATTGCTTTTCCACGATCTCCATAAAAGTTCATCACGGAGTTGAGCGCTTCTACCATGTGGTGGTCACGGACATTCCAGGATTTAGAGTCACTTTTTACCATTGTCCTGTAATATTCTTCAGCATTTGCAGTAACAAGGGCGTTTACCTCCATATTTAAGCTGCTCTCCTGATTGTCTTCAAATTTCCATTTGTTTTTCTGGATGGAGGCGAGAAGTTCGAGTGCTTCTCTCGTACAGTCTTCAGAGAGATATCCTGCCGAAACAGCATAGGATTCATGATTGCGGTTGAAGGGTTCAAAACACGAAAAAGCTTTTTTCGCGGCTTGCAGGCTCCTGGAATTCGTTTTTTCTAAATAGCGAATAATTTCATCCATACTTTCCCAAAGACTATAGACATCCAAACCATAAAAACCAACTTTTTGAGAAAGATTAGTTTGTTGATTATAATCCTTCAGCCACTCAATAAGTCCGGTCATTTCTTGGTTTGCCCACATCCAAGTAGGCCAGCGATTAAAGCTTTCCAGTACTCTCCGTACGTCGTTCGTCAAATGGTTAAATCCCTTAATGTATTGATTGATACTCTGGCATGAGGGCCAATCACCCTCAACTGCAATAAAAGAGAAGCCTTTTTCTTTAATTAATCTTTTGGATAGCTCTGCTCGGAGTGAATAAAACTCAGAGGTTCCGTGAGAAGATTCCCCAAGGAGGACATATTTTGCATCACCAATTGCATCAATTAATGGATCGAGATCATCAGTTGTGTTAAAAGGTTTCGCATATTTATTAATAGCTTTAAGCATAAGATGTTAAGCATCCTTTCCATTATACTTAAAGATAAGTTACCCCTCACTTCAAACACTTACATATCCAAAAATTCACATATTTGACACTTCTAGTCCGTAAATTAAAAAAGTCCCGTGTTATAATATAAGTGTAAAAGATAGAAATAAACATTCACATCTTAGGAGGCTCAACCATACGTGTTCGTTCCGATTGTGAACGAGTAAGTAATGAGTCTCTATCGATAAACCGAAAATTTGTTTCTTTTGGGAATTTGAATTCCATTAATTCCATGTGAATTAATTCCTTCAACGGAACAAACACACATTAGCTGATTGATTATTGGATCTTGATATACTAATGTCATGGTTGGGTCTCCTAAGATGTAAATTAAATTCAGGAGTTACTTCATACATTGAGGTAACTCTTTTTTCATTTTGTAAGGAAATAAATAAGCATTTGATTATAATTAGCAGGATGAATCCGATATAATGGAAGTAGGAAATTATTTTTGAAAGGGGCCAGATAATGTCGGGAACACAAGAATTGACTTTAATCGAACAGCAGGAAGCAATTATGGCAAAAATTCAGCATCGTAGATTAACGAAGAGGAAGATCATTCAAAGAATTCTTTTAATTACACTTGGTGCAGCCTTAATGGCCGTAGGATTAGAAATATTCCTTGTTCCTAATAATGTAATTGATGGTGGTATCACGGGAATCTCTATTATGCTTTCGTACGTAACAGGTTGGAAATTAGGGATGTTCCTCTTTATTCTTAATATACCTTTTTTCTTTATTGGTTATAAACAAATAGGGAAAACCTTCGCCTTATCCACTCTTTATGGAATCATCATACTTTCGATTGGAACCACTTTACTGCATCCCGTCCCAGCTTTTACACAAGATATTCTACTTGCAACGGTATTCGGGGGGATTGCTCTTGGTATTGGAGTCGGATTAGTCATTCGGTATGGAGGCTCGTTGGATGGTACCGAGATTCTAGCGATTCTATTTAATAAAAAGCTCCCTTTTTCTGTTGGGGAAATCATTATGTTTTTTAACCTCTTTATTCTAGCGTGTGCAGGTTTTGTATTCACTTGGGACCGCGCAATGTATTCGCTTATTGCCTATTTTGTAGCTTACAAAACAATTGATATTACCATTACAGGGCTTGATGAATCCAAATCGGTGTGGATCATAAGTGATAATGCAAAACAAATTGGAGACGCAATCATGAATCGTCTCGGTCGTGGTGTAACATATATTAATGGTGAAGGTGCATATTCAGGTGATGATAAAAAAGTTATTTTTTGCGTGATCAATCGTCTTGAGGAAGCAAAATTAAAGGAAATTGTGACTGAAAATGATGATAGTGCCTTTTTAGCAGTAGCGGATATTGCGGAAGTCCGTGGTGGAAGATTTAAGAAAAAAGATATCCATTAGATGCTGCAATCACAATTTCATTCGAATAATCTGATGGAAACAAAGAGCGAAGTATGTATTTTGTCGTTATGGGGAGATTTTTAAGAAGAACTTATGTAGTTTCTTATTGTATTATGTCGGTTATTGCGGAATCGGCGTGGTGATTAGTCGGCGTTTTGTCGTACCTTGCGCTTACCTAGGAAATAAAATTACAAAATATGAATTATTTCCAGAAAAGATGGCAGAAAATCCTGCCATCTTTTTGTGTGGAAAGCGCTTTCTTTGCCAGTTTTAGAATAAAAGCTCGAAAACTTCATTCAATTCATATGCTCTTTTTTCATCCTGCTCTTCTTTAGCATAACTAATTTCTTTCGGAAGTATTTTATTTAGAAAATTGATTTCTTTTTGATTTAAATCTCGAACAAAGGACCCTTCAGAGGTATATTGGCCTTCGGTTAGTTTACGGTAAATATGACCGCCTTCCGAATGATCATCTGTGTAATTTGACAAAATTTCTCGTAAGTAACCCAACGTCTTATCCATTATTTCACCGTTCCTTTCACCTCATATTTTTAGGGCGAGACCTTATTAATATTCATCTGATAAGAAAAAAATTATTAACCGTATTTCTTCAAATAAAAAGCCACTTCACCATTAGAGGAGAGAGGCTTCAATAAATTAAAGTTTTGAGCAGGTTATTATTCGATGGCTTAAAACATCCTGATACTTTAATATGATATTCCCATGTTCATTTAAAATTTGAAATAATTCAGGTTCAAAATTGTTCGAGAAATGAAATTCAGTGGTATTATTACCATGACTTATATTCGTTTTTTCTGTTTTAATAACAATATCTTTGAATCCTGCCTGAATAAATAAATTTCGCCAATCATCTTCCAACAATAAAGAATCCAGAGCATAAAACTTCATTATTTCAGATTCCTCTTGAGGACTTAGTTTTGAGTTAATGGTCATTTCATTGGCAATCAGCCGTCCGCCTTTTTTTAAAACCCGAAAAAATTCACTAATCGCAACAGGTTTGTTAACAAAGGCTAATACAGATTCTGATAAAATAAAATCAAAAGTATCATCTTTAAAGGGAAGTTTTTCAACAGACCCTTGGATTAACTTGATTGGTAAACCTAATGACTGAAATCGATTTTTTGCTTTTTCAATCATGATTGGATTAATCTCCACACCAACTACCTTTGCAAAATAATGCTGATAAAGAAATGCTGCTGTTTGGCCTGTGCCGCAGCCGGCATCTAGGATACGTGACTTATTTGTAATATCTTCATTGGACAAAATATTTTTTGTTAATGGAATTCCACCAGGATGTGCTCCACCCACCCCAAATTTGGCTAAGAAGTCAAAATAAGTTAAACCTCCCATAAATAAAGACACCACCTCATTTATCTTGTAGCAGTTTATGTAAAATATAGGTGAGAGGTTCTTTCAAATTAGTCTGAATAATAAAAGGATAAATAAGTGTGTAATGTAAACTGAAAAGGAACCGACATACCAGTAAATAACTAATTAAGTTCTTATTTCTTGCTATATTCTCTTTTTAATAAGCGCAAATTAAAGAAATGGAAGGGCAGGATCCTTTCCATTTCAATTTGAAGGAGTGCTTTAGATGAAAAAAATGAAAGCTCAACCGTTTCTCAAAATGTTTGCAAGAAAACGTAAAAGTAGAGGAGCAATGTGGGCCTCTCTATTAGGCATTGGTTTAAGTGCTGCTGTTTTTGGAGTGACAAAGGGAAAACGTAGAGACGTTGCACTTCCTTTTAAAAATATGGTAAAAAATTTCACACCTAAAACCAATCTTAATCTAATGGATAATGCTGCATTAACAGAGTTTTCAGAGGAGCTATTAATGAGTGCATTAAATAATAAAAAACAATAAGAAAAAAGTCCGCACATTGGCTGCGGACTTTTTAATATGGTGGAGCTGGGACTTTTTTCGGTATGTAATTAATATTTTCAGAAGAGTATACACTTATTATTAACAGATGGCCTAATGTCCTTGCTCGAATTAATACGGGTTGATTATAGGTATTCTTAAACTCGAAATCGGCTCCATACCAACTAACCGTTGCGTCACGTCCAGGTGGAATATAAGGGACCTTTCTGGAATGAGAAAACCGCTCTACAATCTTGATGCCTGCATTATCTACAGCGTTATATAGGGTTGAGGATACTTGGCAAATTCCACCGCCAATGTCTTCTGAGAATTCTCCTCTTACGATGACCTTGGCACGTAAATAGCCCTTCGCAGCTGTTCTTTTACCAACTACCCTGTTAAAGGAAAATGTTTCACCCGGAAAAACCACCTGGTTGTTAATTGCTTTTGTTGCCAGTTCTATATTGGTAGATCTTTTTTTATTACTGGGATTAAAAGACGTAACATAACGCCCAATTCTCATACTGCGAATATCACTAAGTAATTCGCTATCCACCTTTGGATAAACTGCATGGAAAGGTAATTCCATGACCTTTGCTTGTCTAGAACTAAAAATATAAGCATAAAATTTCTCTGTAAATGCTTGATGATTGATTTGAGACCCGGCTTTTTCTGGAATAATACCACCATATTGATCCAAGCTGGCATTTTTTGGTTCAATGGAAAATTGTTTGTTTAAATTATCCAAAAATCTACTGTACTTTCTAGAATTTAATAATGGCAGGCCGGTTTTGGAATAGGTGAAATCCTCACGATTAATCGTAGTTACTGTATGGCCGTCCTTGGTGATAGTTAGACGATCTTGTACATTAGTAACCGGTTGGGTTAACAGGAAATATCCCATTAACAATGATAAAATCATACTTAGCAACCCCCTCACTATAATATTGGTAGAAGTAAGCTAATTCATGTAATCACAAAACAGATTCAATCATTTTTGAAAAATTAAAAAGTAATTTCCTTTTTTTTCTTTACAACAATCAAAGAATATAATATTCTCATTATTGAGAATGATAATATATAGGAGCTAATTTAATATGATAAATGAATCAACTGTTGACGTTATTTTGCATCCTGTTCGAATGAGAATCATCCAGTATTTAATTAACCAACAACTTACAGCGCAGCAATTAAAAGAATTTCTACCAGATATCCCGCAAGCGTCATTGTATCGCAACTTAAAAAAATTAGTTGAAGCAGAAGTCATTCATATAGTAGATGAAATTCCAATAAGAGGAACAGTCGAAAAAGTTTACTCCATTCATAATCCTAACAAGGTATCCATTGGACCTGAAGACTTAAATAAGCTTTCAAGAGATGAACATATGAGCCTTTTTATTAAATTTATGGCCAATTTAATGGGCGAATATGATCGATACTTAGATCAGGACAGCATCGATCTAGTTACCGATGGTGTCACATTCCGACAAGCATCCATCCACTTAAATGACGAGGAGTATGTGGAATTTATAAACGAACTTTCAGCTGTTTATCAAAAAGTTATTAAAAACGAACCAAAAGAGGGGAGGAGAAGAAGGACAGTAGCTACAATCGTGATTCCAGAGAAAAAGAAATTTAAGAAAAATGATATGTAAGTACAAGTTGATTGGAGTGGAAGGCGGCGAAGACTCCTGCGGGAGTACGGGACAGGGGAGACCCCGCAGGCGCTGAAAGCGTTGAGGAGGCTCCCCGAACCGCCCGCGGAAAGCGAAGCCGGCTGGAACGGAAATCAACTGACTAGTATAATGTAGTTAGCCAAACAAAAAAGACTGTCGATTTTTAACCTCGAATCCTTCGAGATTGTCGACAGTCTGAAATGGTCATCATTTTGATGATCATTTTTTTTGTTTCTGCTGAAAAATTTGTTGAAATATAGTATATTAATAGATGATAACAACAGGATAGAAAAGTGCTAGCAGATTGCTAA
>Ga0182747_1001889_pt1 | contig 15428 bp, 12 predicted proteins | sample eDN3rd30CBELigBY_FD_128526 | JGI IMG/M metagenome (GOLD analysis project Ga0182747, IMG submission 128526) | Enriched backyard soil microbial communities from Emeryville, California, USA - eDNA 3rd pass 30_C BE-Lig BY (version 2) (version 2) | ecosystem: Environmental > Terrestrial > Soil >...
CGGCGGCAAGTGGGCTACCCAACACCATAGCGGATAGCGGTAATGCTGCCGCTGCCTTGGTAAAGGATCGACGGGAGAGAGACGCATCACGGTGGTTCATCGATTTCCCTTTCCGTAGAACTGAATTATGCGGTCGCAGATGCACCGTTGCTGTTGCGTACGAAGCAAGGTGGGATCCCGAATGCCCGAACGCGACGTCGGGAATCAACGAGCATCAGCCGGTTGCGCGATTCGGCTTTTAATGAATGCTGACGACCCCGCGGGCTTGCGGTTTGGGCGTCCCCAGTCCATTTCGTACAACGATGTTTGCAAGGTAACAACCGGCGTGGAGATTGTCAATGAGCACCATGCATTCTGGCGACGTGGTTATCGGTCCTGGTGGCGTGGATCGAAGGCATCGCGCAGGCCGTCACCCATCAGATTGAACGCCAGCACGGTGATGAAGATGGCGAATCCCGGGAAGACGGTTAGCCACCAGGCACCGAAGAGCAACTCACTTTGGCCATCCCGCAGCATGTTCCCCCATGACGGCGTGGGAATCTGTACGCCCAGACCGAGGTAACTCAGACTGGCTTCCAACAGGATTGCGTACGAAAGCCAGAGGGTTGTTTCCACGATGATGATGGCGAGCGAGTTCGGGAAAAGGTGCCGCAACATGATTCGCCACGGACTGGCTCCGATGGCCCGTGCCGCCGTCACGAATTCCTGCCCCTTGAGCGCGAGGAACTGGCCGCGTACCAGCCTGGCTGCCCCTGGCCACGAGGCGACGCCGATGACGATGATTGTGGTGGAAAGGCTGGGACGAAACAGCGACGCCGCGGTGATCAGCAGCAGGATGAGCGGGATCGCCAGCAGGATATCTGTGGTGCGCATGATGACCGCGTCCACAAAGCCGCCAAAGAAGCCCGCCGCGGCGCCCAGAATGATGCCGATGGTCATCACGATGGCCACCGCCGCAAATCCGGCGGCGAGCGAAACCTGGCCTCCCTTGACCAGGCGGGAATAGACATCCCGACCGTTGCGATCGGTTCCCATCCAGTGCTCGGATGACGGGGGCAGGTTCCGGGCGCCGAACGTGAGTTCATCGTAGGCGTGGGTGGAGATCAGCGGGGCAGCTGCGGCAAGGATGTAGAGCAGGATGATGACCACGAGCCCCGCGACGGCCAGCTTGTTCCGGTAAAAGCGCCGGAGGACCTGATATCGTCGCTGCGGTTGATCGTCGGCCAGGCTCGGCGATGCCGATGACGTGGTTACGGGATCGAGGGTGGTTGTGGATTCGTTGTCTGTCGTCATGATGACGCCGAACCTCCACCGATGGCGATGCGGGGATCTACCAGTGCATAGACAAGATCAACCAGGACATTGACGACCATGATGGCGGCGCCGATGATCATCGTCACCCCGAGAATGACAGGATAATCGCGCCGACCGATGGCATCCCAGGCCAGCAGACCGATACCGGGCCAGGCGAAGATTTGCTCAATGATTACGGCCCCACCCAGGATACGGGGAAGTTGCAACCCGATCACAGTGATCATCGGGATCAGGGCGTTCCTGAGGGCATGACCGTAGAGAACACCGCGATGATCGATGCCCTTTGCTCTCGCGGTCGTGATGTAATCCTGATTGATCACTTCCAGCATCGACGAGCGCATAAAGCGAACGAAGTAGGCGATGTTGGGCAAGGTCAGCACGATGACCGGCATGATGAAGAACTTCCAGCGTTCGGACCACGGTTCTCCAGCCTGTCCGGTGCTAATGGTTGGCAGCCAGCCCAGTTGGACGCCAAGCCATATTTGCAGGAGGAGCGCCAGCCAGAAATTCGGCAACGCCAATCCGATGAACGAGCTGACGGTGACCGAGTTATCGAGCACGGAATACTGGCGTGTGGCGGAAACGATCCCGATCGGGATGGCGATCGCGATCCCGAGCAGCAGTGAAATACCCTGGAGTTGGACGGTGCCCCAAAATCGCTCCCCGATGAGCGCGAGGACAGGTTTGCCGTTAAAGGAGTAGGCAACACCGAAGTCACCCGTGACCAGATTGCCCACCCACACCAGGTACTGGATTGGCAGGGGCTTGTCCAGACCCATGTTCTTGCGCGTCTGCTCCAGGAACTCGGGGCTGGATGGTGCCTGCGGACCGAGCATCGCCGTGGCGGGGTCTCCCGGTGCCAGATGCACGATCAGGAACATGACCAGGCTCAGGCCCAGCAGGAGCGGGATCAGGAAAATGGTGCGGCGGGCAATATACGCCCAGATTGAACTGTTCACAACGGGGGCTCCGTGCGGACCAGGGATGGGACCGGCCCGGCGATACATCCTTCCAGGATAGCCGGGCCGGTGTGCGAACGATGGATCGGGCCACGTGATTTATTCGGCCGCTGTCCAATCCTTGAGGGTGTAGAAGAGACCTTCCTGGCCACTATCCGTGTACCCCGTCCACTTCTGGTTGATGGTGTGCAGGAAAGGCCGGTACCAGGCGAACATGAAGGGAACCTCCTCGACGAGAATCTTCTGGATCTCGGCGTAGATCGGCTTCGCTTCCTCGACATCAATGGTCACCCGGGCCTGCTCCAGCAGGGCGTCCAGATCGGGATTGCTGTAGCTGGAATAATTCGAGGTGCCTTCGGTGTGGAAGTCCTCAAACAACTCCGAGGGTTCCGCCGTGACACCGGCGAAGTCTCCACCGCAGACCTCGAATTCCTTGCGTTCGGTCACGGCGCTGACGAGTGTGGCCCACTCCGATGTCTCGGGCACCACTTCGATACCGATCTCCTGCAGGGCCTGCTGGGTGTAGATCAACCAGTCCTCGCGCTGGATGTTGCCGGCATTGACCACGAACTTGATCTGCGCGCCTTCGGCACCGGCGCCCTTGATCAGCTCACGTGCCGCATCGACATCGTATGGCAGGGGCTCGAGCGTGGTGTCGAAGGCCCATGACCCGGGGGCGATCGGTCCGACCGCTGGTTCTCCAAGACCCAACAGGGCATCCGCGGCGAATTGTGCCCGGTCGAGCGCCATCGTGATGCCACGACGCACATCACGGTTGGCCAGCAATTCATGCCTGGTATTGAACATCCAGCCGTTGGCGGAGTTGAAGGGTGGCACCATCACCACCAGGTCCGGATTTGCTTCCAGCTCTGCCTTGCCGGATGGCGACGGGTAATTGGAGCCGTCGATCTCGTTGTTGAGCAGTGCGACCACCAGGCTCTGGGCATCGGCGATGACGCGGTGGGTCACACGCTGGATGGCGGGTTTGTTTGCTTCGAAATAATGCTCGTTGCGAACCATCACAAAGTCGGCGCCGGTCGTCCAGGATTCGAAGGCGAACGGTCCTGCACCAACCGGATTCTGGAACCACGGGTCAGATGCGAGGTCCTTGCCCTCCAGTTGTGCCTTGGGCACGATCCGCACGAAACGCATGTTGTAGAGAATCGCCGCATCGGGTTCGGCGAGTTCAATGGTGACCGTCTTCGGGTCGACCACCGTCACCCCGGAAACGGAATCGGCGGAACCGTCGATATATTCCTGGGCACCAGCGATGGAGATGTATTTGGCTTGCCGGATGGACGCGGTTGCCGGGTTCAGCATCCCCTCGATCGTGAATTTGACATCATCCGCCGTGACATCGCTGCCGTCGGAGAACCTGGCATCCGGGTGAATGGTCAGTGACAGCGTCAGACCATCAAGGGTGAAGTCGGATGCGACACCGGGAATGGGTTCATAGGTCACCGGATCGATACGCAGCAGTTCGTCGAACAGCTGGACGCAGCGCCAGTTCTCCTCCGAGTCGTTTGCCTTGAACGGGTTGATGGTTGGAGCTTCGCCGAGGGTGCCGATAATGATGCTGAGTTCTTCCTGGGCTGCCGCTCGTTGATAGGCCGCTTGGCGGGAAGGTGAGGCGAATGCTTGCGTGCCGAGAAGGGATGCCGCGCCGACACCGGCAGTGGCGGCCAGGATTTGTCGCCGGTTTGCCATCTTCGTCAGTGTCTTGCGACTCAGGACCTGGAAGCGCTTTTGACCTGAAGAGTCTCGATAGTTGGACATGGGGGATCATCCTTTCGTCGAATTCCTCGACCAGACGACAACTGATACTTCTCACAGGTTGAGAAAATCAGGAACGATGGACCCGGCAGCCACATCGGGCTGTCTGCTTGCTTCACGCATGAACGATGAATGGAAGGTAACAACCGGCGTCGGGATTGTCAATGAAAAGGCGCCCCCACCTGGCAGGGGATGCGTGAGGGTGAACACTGTATACGAAGTGAAAAAGCAGTGATACAATTGCCACTCATATACCATATCTCGATTGACGCATAACCCCTGTTGTGTAAGGAATTTCATGATCATGACGATATATGTGGTAAAAATGACTCTTCCATATAGTTTGTGAAAATCATCACGGGTTATTGCCATAGGAATATGTGGAGAATCAGGATTTGAGCGTCGGAAATTGCGGCAGCCAAGACCTCATCATGTTATGCTTATGCCCAAATGACGATGCCCGGCACTCGTTCACTGGACACCGCGCAAACGGTGTGAACAGCGGGGGAAACCGGGGAGATTGCATTGGCCTCGCGATTGGTACGGGGCATTCGCATCCTTCTACAAGATGCCGTTGTTCGCCTTTGGGCGAAGGCGCCATCAAGGAGCCACACGGAAAGCACTATGAGCGACCTGAGCGCGTTCTTTGGACCAAATGCCGGTTACGTGCTGGAGCTCTACGATCGATATCTGGATGATCCGGATTCGGTCGATATCGAGACCCGGCAGTACTTCGACACATTCACTCCCGCCTTTCCATCCGCGTCGGCTACAGCGACAGGACCAGCAACCAGCGCTGATGTCGCCAGGATTGCCGCAGTCGTCGGATTGGCCAATGGTATTCGCGAGTACGGGCATCTCGCTGTCCAAACCGATCCTCTTGGCGGGCCTCCTCCCGGTGCGCCCGAACTGGAGCCCGCGACCTATGGGCTCTCCGAGGAGGATCTTGCATCTATTCCGGCAGAAGCGGTCGGCGGCCCCCTGGCTGAAGGCGCTGCCAATGCCGCAGAAGCCATCCGGCGTCTGCGAGGGCGGTACACGTCCACCATCGGTTTCGATTGGGATCATGTCCAGATCGCGGAGGAGCGTCAATGGCTGCTTGAAGCAGCCGAGACCGGTAAGTACGACGTTAAACTGGACGAAAAAGACAAGAAGAAGTTGCTCGATCGACTCACCCAGGTGGAAGTCTTCGAGCGATTTTTGCATCAGACCTACCTCGGACAGAAGCGTTTCTCCGTCGAGGGAAATGACATCCTGATTCCGATGCTGGATCAGGTGATCGACGACTCTGCCTCGGCCGGGGCGAAGGAAGTCGTGATGGGCATGGCCCACCGCGGCCGTCTGAACGTGCTTACCCACATTCTCAGCAAGCCCTATGGCGCGATCATTACGGCGTTTGAGGGTGGTCATCACCACGATGAGGATCCCTTCCGCCTCTCCCGCTCCGGGGATGTCAAGTACCACCTCGGTGCCCGGCTTTCCCGCAATGCGGAAACTGGTGAGCGGCTGAAGGTGCCGATTGTGCTCGCGCCGAACCCCAGTCACCTTGAGGCCGTCAACCCCGTGGTGCTTGGTATGGCTCGCGCCGCTCAGGATAACCGGGATCACGCCGGTCCTCCGGACCAGGAGAAGGCTCGCTCCCTCGCCATTCTCATCCATGGCGATGCCGCCTTCCCCGGTCAGGGAATCGTGGCAGAGTCCCTCAATCTTTCAGGCCTTGCCGGGTACAACACCGGTGGCACGGTGCACATCATCGTCAATAACCAGATTGGTTACACCACCGACTGGCGGGATTCCCGCTCCACGCTTTACGCCGGTGACCTGGCCAAGGGCTTCGAGATTCCGGTGGTGCATGTCAATGCGGACGACCCGATCGCCTGCCTCTCTGCGTCCCGGATCGCGACGGAATACCGGAAGCGGTTCGGCAAGGACTTCCTTATCGATGTCGTTGGGTATCGCCGGTGGGGTCACAATGAAGGCGATGAGCCTGCATTCACCCAGCCATTGATGTACCAGACCATCACCAAGCATCCGACGGTGCGGAAGATCTGGGCCAATGCCATTGCCGGCGAAGGGCTCGTCACCGAGGATGAAATCTCGGCGATTGAGAAACGCTTCCACGACCGGCTGATGAAGATCCGGCAGGGTATCACCGAGGGGACGGAAACTTACGAGGAAGACATTCCCGAGGAAATCCGGCCGCGGGAGGAAGTCCAGACCGCGCTCAGCCCGGACCGCCTGCGGGAAATTCAGACCGCGCTTCACACGTTCCCTGATGATTTCAACCTGAACGGGAAGCTCAAGCGCCAGATGACCGCTCGTTCCCAGGTGTTGGACAAGGACGGCGGCAAGGTCGACTGGGCTCACGCCGAAACCCTGGCGTTCGCCGCGATCCTGCAGGATGGCACACCCATCCGGTTGACTGGTCAGGATGCCCAGCGTGGTACATTCAGCCAGCGTCACGATGCCCTGCACGATCTGAAGACGGGCGATGTCTACATTCCGCTGGAACACATCCCCGGAGCCAAGGCCTCGTTTGCGGTGTACAACAGCCCGCTTTCCGAGAATGCCTGCATGGGCTTCGAATATGGCTACAGCGTCAACGCGCCGGAGGCCCTGGTGTTGTGGGAAGGTCAGTTTGGCGACTTCGCCAACGGGGCCCAGATCATCATCGACCAGTTCCTCACCGCCGCACGGTCCAAATGGGGGCAAACGCCATCCCTGGTGCTCCTGTTGCCGCACGGTTACGAGGGGCAGGGTCCGGAACACTCCAGCGCCCGGCTTGAGCGGTTCCTGCAACTTGCGGCGCAGGACAACATTCGCGTCGCCAACTGCACCACGGCCGCCCAGTACTTCCACCTGCTCCGGCGTCAGGCCGCCCGGCTCGACAGCGATCCCCGGCCACTCGTCCTCATGACGCCCAAGAGCCTGCTGCGTCATCCCCTAGCAGGGTCCTCTCCGGAGGAATTCATCAACGGCACCTTCAAACCCGTGCTGGACGATGCGAAAGCCGCGGCCCGTAAGGAAAAGGTCACCCGGATTGTGCTGTGCAGCGGCAAGGTTGCGGTCGACCTCGAGCTTGCGAAAGAGCGGGATGAGGCAGAGAATGTCGCCATCATTCGCGTTGAGCAGTTGGCCCCATTCCAGAACTCCGCCATTTCCAGCGTGGTGGAGAGTTATCCAAATGTCGAAGAGTTGATCTGGCTGCAGGAGGAACCCCGGAACATGGGCGCCTGGCGCTTTATGCGCGGCAAGCTCGTGGCCCAGTTTGGGGACAGGTTCCCGATTCACTATGTGGGACGGCCGGAGAGCGCCAGCCCGGCGGAAGGTGCCGCGGATCTGCATGCCGCCGCCCAGGCCGCCATTGTGGCTTCGGCATTCTCCAAGGAACTCCTGGAAGATGCCTCTCTGCCGCCAGAGTTGCTTCTCGCCCGGAATGGCGCGAGCAAAAATGGAAAGACGACAGCCAGCGTGACCAGGGCGAAGGCCGCCACGGCAGACTAGGTCACGCAATCTCTGGCGTTGGCCACCACCATTGAGGTGGTGGCCGGCTGTCAACGCTCCTGACCACCGGTGTCAACGGGTGGCGGGGAATAAACTTGGACCTATGATGCGCATGGGGCGATCACCTCTCCATGCGCTGGTATGTGTGAGACGTCAGGTCGACCGTGTAAAAACGGAACGGCCTCAATATCCGGGAGTTAGATACAAGAATGGCTATAGAGATCAAGGTTCCTGCGTTAGGCGAATCATTGGTCGATGCAGTTGTCGGGCAGTGGCTCAAGGGCGAAGGCGATGCCGTCAGCCAGGGTGAAACGATTCTTGAGCTGGAGACAGACAAGGTTAACCTTGATGTCGCGGCCGAGGCCGATGGCGTGATGGGATCCATCCAGAAGCAGGAAGGCGATGTCGTCACTGTTGGCGAGGTGCTCGGCATGCTGGAAACCGATGGCGCCGTGCCGGCCGCCTCGAATGGTCACGCCCCTGCGGAGGCTGAAACAGCGCCGGTGGCGGCAGCCGAATCCGCAGCTGCAAGTGCGGACAAGAACCCGGCGGGAACCACCCCGGAAACCACCGCTCCGACAGGTGACGATTCCAGCGCTGGTCGTGCGGCACCCGCTGTCCGCCGCATGGCGGAAGAGCACAATATCGATCTGGCGCATGTCGATGGCAGCGGCCCCGGAGGCCGGATTACACGGGACGACCTGATGGGATTCCTGGCCAGCCAGAACGCGCCGCGCACCGCCCCCACCCCGGCTCCCGTTGCCCAGCCAGCGGCCAGCCCGGCACCGAAACCGGCCGCCGCGCCAGTTTCCGCTCCATCCGCTGCCGCCCAACCGGACCGCGAGGAACGCGTCCGCATGAGCCGCCGTCGCCAGACTATCGCCACCCGGCTGGTCGAGGCACAGCAAACCGCCGCCATGCTGACGACGTTCAACGAAGTCGATATGTCGGCGGTGATGGAGATTCGCGGTCGTCGCAAGGAAGCCTTCAAGGAGGCGCATGGCGTCAACCTTGGCTTCATGTCCTTCTTCACCAAGGCTGTTGTCGGTGCCCTGAAGGCATTCCCCGAGGTCAATGCTGAATTGGACGGGACCGAACTGGTCCTGAAGAAGTACTACGATATCGGTATCGCGGTTGGCGTTGAGGAAGGGCTTGTTGTCCCGATCGTACGTGACGCCGATCGCAAGAGCTTCGCCGGGATCGAGAAAGATATCCGCGAGTTGGCCACCAGGGCGCGTGATGGCAAATTGACCTTGCCTGAACTCACCGGCGGCACCTTTACGATCACCAACGGTGGTGTCTATGGTTCGCTGCTTTCGACCCCGATCCTGAATACCCCGCAGGTTGGTATTCTCGGGATGCACAATATCCAGCAGCGCCCGGTTGTGGTTGATGGCGAAATCGTCATCCGCCCAATGATGTACATTGCCCTCTCATACGACCATCGGGTCGTTGACGGCGGTACTTCCGTGCAGTTCCTCGTCAAGATCAAGCAGTTGCTTGAGGACCCGGAAACTCTTCTGCTCGAAGGATAGTGCTTCAGCATACGCACACAATGCGCAGGAGGGCCTGGCGAATTCGCCAGGCCCTCCTGCAGCTTAATCCCATCCGTCATTTCGGGCGAAGTCGGGATATCCTGGCTGACGGCGACTGGAATAGCGGATATAATACCGAATCCGGATGAACACAGGGTGGTGCGTCGGCGTAGTCTCGGTGCCCTGTGCCCGAGATATCGACCGCAGGTCGATCCCGATTACCCGCCACGAATCAACCGGATTCCGTATAAACTGGTCCCTGATGGCAATTCACACTCGCTCGCCAGCTGGCGGCTCTGGTAATAATCCCAATTGCTCCAGAATCGCGAACCGGTCCGGCACACCCCAGTGCTCAATCATTTTGCCCTCTTTGAAACGGCAGATATCGATCACCGTGATATCGATCGACTTGCCGGTTGGCGGCATCCCCATATGCGGTCCGAGTTGTGTGCCTCGGGCCCGGCACCGGCCCCAAACCGTATCGCCGTTCGTGACCATATCTTCTATTGTCAACGTGAAATCCGGAAATACCGAATGCAAATAGGTAATCGCGCCCCGCACACCCAAAGGCCCGACTCCCATACCGGACTGGTGCTCGACGATGTCGGGTGAGATGATCTCGTCAAGCGCCGTGAAATCCTGATTCGTGAAGGCGTCGTCGATAATGCTTCGGAAGCGTTCCCGGTTCTGCGATGCGGGATCCGGCGACATCTGCTGGCTGGACATACGATCCTCAATTCATTAGAGTATAACTACAATGAATAATGACACGATACACCCGATGGACGACGCCGTCAATCCCCCCAGACGATATGAATCTCCGTTGCGTGCCGGACGCGCATTGGAAACGCGCACCAAGATTATGGAAGCGGCAAGAATGCTTTTTCTGCGGGATGGCTATGTCTCCACTTCGATCGTGAACATTGCTCGTGAGGCAGGCGTTTCCCCGCAGACGATCTATGGAGTATTCGGCAACAAACGGGAGTTGCTGTCATCACTGATGGATGTGTCCATTGGGGGTGATGCCCGGCCGCTTGGTGTCCTGGAGCGGGAGGAACCGCAGCGGATGCGGGAGGAAAGGGACCAGCACGAGCAACTGAGAATGATGGCACGCGGAATTCGCGAGATCATGGACCGTGCTGGTCCGATGTTCGATGTCATGCGGATTGCCGCTGCCACCGACACAGAAATTGCCACGGCCTATGCCGGATTGCAGGCGGTCCGGCGCCAGAATATGGGTCGCGTTATTGGCTGGATCTTGGCGAATGGACCGCTCAAACCAGGACTTTCCGGGGAGGAAGCGGCGGACATCCTCTGGTCGCTCACCAGCGCTGATGTCCACCGTATGCTTCGCCGCGAGTGCGCCTGGCCTCCGGAACGGTACGAACGCTGGTTGGGAGAAACCCTCATCGCTGCGTTGTTACCGTGAACCGGGTAATCCGCCGGGTATTCCATGATCCCGGTTAAAACTTCTCATGCAGGAAGGGGAGGGCTGGTGGGAAGAGCGCGCGGAACTGCGCAGCCATTTCGGGACCGATATCGCCCCACCCCCGGAAGCGTATGGTTTCCGGATCGGTGCCATTGAACACCACGCTTGAGAACCCCTGAATGCTGATCGAGCCGGTGGGCGTGCCACCTTGCTCCACGTCAAGCACGCCATTTCGTCCACGAAGCGTCCAGGTTCCGGTATTCCACGGAGCGGCCGCGTCGGTAATCGCGATCGTGACATCGCCATCGCCCACCGGGATTCCGGCCAGTCCGTCGATCGAAACGACGCGCCCCATGGGAGCGCCCCAGGCATCCGTGCCTCGCGTCGAGACCTTATCGCCCATATCGTGCCACCACAGTTCGGGATGTTCGCCGGGCAGCGCTGGGATTTGGGCTTTTTTTATCTGGTCGGTATGGCGTCCAATCCATTCCAGCAGCCGATATCTTGCGGCTACCGTGGTGGCGTAAAACGTGCCGACGTGCATCGGCTTGTACTCACCGGGGATTCGGTAGGTCATCGCTCCGGTGATATCGCCATTCTCACGCACCAACGTCAGCCACCATTTGTTGCGATCCTTAAGGGCAGCCAGATTGCTTGCTCCCTGCAGCGAGAATCCGTGACAGGTTGACTGGTAAACCTGCAGGAACTGTATCCATGCGTCGAACCCGTCAGCGATGACCATATGCTCGATGGTCGCTGCATGTTCCAGACGCATCAAGGGTGCAAGATCCGCAGGATTCACCTGCAAGTAAATAGGCGCGGGGAAGGAGACGTACCCGAGCCTCTCGTAAAACGATTCACGAAAGGGGTAGAGCGTCGAGACCGGCTGGTCATCCTCCCGCATTTGCTCGAAGGAGCGCGTCATCAACGCGCGAATGCGTCCACCACGTCGGCCCGCTGGCATCGTCGCCACGCCTCCGATGCCGCCCATCGGCAGCACCTTGCCCCGCACATTCATCGTCATCGGGAGAATACCCACCTTGGCCAGCGGTGTCTCGCCATCGAACGACATAAAGCTCTTTGAACCGGCGAGATACTTGTCCTGCTCCCTGTCCTTATCGGTGGCTTCACGGGGGGAGGCATCGAAGGCATACACCGAAAGCAGGAATTTCGCGGGATCATCATGGGGTACCTGGCGAATAGCGAACGACGTGGATTTGGGCATTGGTCCTCCTGTGGTCGGCAAAATTGCACCACGAAAGTGTACCGGGTCGAGCACATAAAAGTGGGCGACACGCATCGCCCACTTTTATGTGCGTTTGATGAAGTGCCTGAAACTAGAAGGTGAAGTAGAGATCGATGCCGAACAGCGCTCCGAGCAGGGCGCGGACGATAATGGCGACGATCCAGGCGACGAATCCGGTGACCACGGCCCGTTGCAGACTCATGCCCAGGGCGGCGCGAATAGCCAGCACGGTGGTGATCAGCGTCCAGATGCCGAGCACGAAGAGCACCAGCCAACCGAAGAACCAGATGAACCCCAGGAACGAGAAGATGTTCGGTACGCTGGCGTAACCCAGCGTGCGGAGCAGGCTCTCGACGGTACCACTGGTGGTGGGAGTTCCGGTAATCCGGGTTCCCACGAAGTAGATGATCGCCGCGGAGACGATCCACCCCAGCAGCGAAAGGATGATGCCGCCAACGAGGCCTCCGGCCCCGTAGTTCACGGCACCGATCCCGGCCGATATGGCGACCGCCGCGACGATGATCGCCGCCTCCGCCAGGGCGCGTGGATCCCGGGCGACTTCCGCATAGGTGCGGGTGTTGAAGGTCGCAATTTCCTTCGATCGTTGAATGATCCGGTCAAATGATATCTGGTCCATACTCTCTCTTCCTTCTGATAAGGAACATTGGTAACTCTGTATTAAGAAAGGAGATATGAACTACCAACTCCCTTCTTCCATACCCAGTGTACGGAAGAAGGGAGTTGAAAACAGTATGGCTAACCATACATTCGGCCGGGGGCAACCCCTCGGTTTAGTCTGTCAAGGTGTTTCGTTGCGGTTGCGTCCAGAACAACACGGCCAGGACGGTGGAAACTCCCATGATCAGGACCCCAACCGGCAAATGCCAGACCAGCGCGTTCGCCGCACCCGACCGGCTGCCGGAATACCCCAGACCGATCTGGGCGAAGATCAGGAGAATCAACAGGCCACTCAGGATGAGCTGATTCCGATTGACTATGCCCTTTTGATATTGCATGAAGGCGAGGACAATTTGCACCACCGCGAAGATGAAGATCACATTACCGAGGTATCCGTGATCTTCGATGAGTCGCGCCCGGCCGCCGAAGAATCCTTCGCCGATCACCAGTGCGGTGATGACCACCAACGCACTGAGCACCACAGAGACCCAGCGTAACGCTGTCATTTGCCCGTTCCTGGTTTCGGAGGTTGGGATGCTGTTTTGCATGTGAATAGGCTCCTCAATTACGACGATTAGTCATCCATGACTATATCATATGAGGCCTAACCAAAGAGATCACCCGTGCATTTGTAGCGCTTCCTGCCTGACCCCTGCCGCGAAGCGTTCGAGCCGGAATGCCTCGATCTGGTGGGAAGAGGACCCGGTTCGGGCCAGATCGGCGAGGATCTCGCCTGTCGCCGGGCCAATCCCGAAGCCATGACCGCTGAACCCGGCTCCAACGACGAGGCCCTCGATTCCCGGAATGCGTTCGAGCACCGGAATTGCATCCGGCGTGCGGTCGATGAGGCCGCCCCACACCCGGTCCACCCGCAGGTCCCGCACACCAGGGAGGACGTCGATGGCGCCGGCGATCATCGCTTCTGTCTGCCCCGCTGTGGGCATGGTGTTGCTGGCGGTGTGGAGTTCCCCATCCCACGGCACGCTTTCGCCGATAAGTCGGAAGCGTCCGGATGCTTCCTGCCGCCCCGCGAAGTGGGCGCTTGCCACACCCAGCACCGGCCCCAGGGTTGGCTCGGTGATCTCTGTGGTAAATACCGGGCAAAGAACGACTTGCAACGGGAGGTCCAACCCCAGCGGTGTTAACAAGCGCGGGGTGTAGATGCCTGCAGCGACGATTATCGTCCCGGCATGGAGTGTCTCGTCTTTCGTCTGGACACCGGTCACGCGGTCGCCCTCGACGAGGATGTTCGTCACCTCGGTGCCAGTGCGGATTTCCGCGCCGAATCGTTGGGCAGCCCGGGCATAGGCCTGCACCGTCAGGTGGTTATTGGCGTGACCGTCGGTCGGGCACAGGGAGGCGGCAACCACCTTTGGGGTGATTGCGGGCGCGAGATCGCGCACCTTTTCGCTTCCGGAGATGAACTCCATGGGGATTCCGGCCGCATTACCCGCATCAACCACGTGCTGGATCACGGGAACTTCGTCTTCCGAAAATGCCAGCCGGAGATTGCCATCCTGGCGGTATTCGATATCGCTGTCCAGCTCCTCGGCAAGATGCTCCCAGCGGCGGATTGCTGCCCGGGCAATCGGCAGTTCGGCCGCGTGACGACCGGATTGCCGCACCCCGGCAAGCGTCCAGCCAGAGGCCATGCTGTGGAGCTCACCCCGTTCGATCAGGGTGACACGTACGCCGCTTTTGGCGAGTTCGTACGCCGCTGCCGTGCCGCTGATGCCTCCGCCGATAATGATGACATCCGGGGCCTGTCCCATGATTCTGTCTCCCTGACCTGAATGGTGAACCGCAACATCTCTATGACGCAAGTTTCGCAGACTCGATCCGTACCGGAAAGACGCCTCCTCCCGTTCATTCACGAACTGCCCCGGCCACACATTTGGGTGGCCGGGGCAGTTCTCACGTATATATGCAAACGAGGGTTTAGTTCGCCCGAGGGTCAAGCACATCCCGCAAGCCATCGCCGACCAGATTGAAGGCAAAGACCGCCAGCAAGAGCGCGGCACCCGGTGCGAGGCTGAGCAACGGTAAATCCGCCAGCCGCACCGTGCCGTCCCGGATCATCTGACCCCAGGTCGGTGTGGGGGGCGGCACCCCGAGTCCGATGAAGCTCAGGCTCGCTTCCAGCCGGATTGCGGACGCGGTCCACAGGCTGGCGAGCACAATGAGTTCCCCGGCAATATTTGGCAGGATGTGCCGGCTCAGGATCACCCGCGTGTTCTGTCCAATGGCCCGCGCCGCCTCAATGAATTCCTTCTCTTTCAATCCGAGTACGGGTCCATACGCGATCCGGGCAAATCGTGGTGTGATCGTCAGGCCAATCGCGATGATCAACTTCTCGAGACCGGAACCCAATACCGCCATCACGAGCAGACCGGTAATCAGGTCCGGGAAGGAGAGCATGATATCGACGATCCGCATCAGGATCGTATCCACGATCCCTCCCGTATACGCCGCCACGACACCCAGGATGGTACCAAGCACGGCTCCCAGCGCCACGGAGAGCACGCCGACCATCAGGGCAACGCGCGTGCCGTAGAGAATGCGGGAGAAAACATCGCGGCCGTAATCATCCGTGCCCAGCCAGTGCTCGCCGGAGGGACTCTGCAACCGGTTAATCGTGCTCTGGGTGAGGGGATCGTGCGTCGCGAGAAGCGGCGCAAATATCGCAACCAGCACGATCACCACGATCATTACCAGACCGACCAGGGCCGATTTGTTGCTTTTGAACGCCCGCCAGGCCCGCTCACGCTGGGTCACGAGCCTCGGTGTTGGCAGGTTGCTGTTGCTGCTCAGGTCAGCGGACGCTGCGGTATTCACCATTAGCCGTACCTCACACGTGGATCAACCATCGTATAGATCAGGTCCACAATGATATTGACCACGACAATGATGAGCGCGTAAACGATCATGATTGCCTGGATCATGTTGTAGTCATATTGCTTGGTGACCCCCACCAGCAGTTTGCCAAGCCC
>Ga0182747_1001892_pt1 | contig 15419 bp, 12 predicted proteins | sample eDN3rd30CBELigBY_FD_128526 | JGI IMG/M metagenome (GOLD analysis project Ga0182747, IMG submission 128526) | Enriched backyard soil microbial communities from Emeryville, California, USA - eDNA 3rd pass 30_C BE-Lig BY (version 2) (version 2) | ecosystem: Environmental > Terrestrial > Soil >...
CACCGCACTCGTGAACATGATCGCCAGGATATCGTTGTTCAGCATCGCCGATTCATAGGCAATCTGTGGCTGGAACGCCACGAACGCCGGGACCGTCATCGCCAGGAACCGATCCCGCGGGAAAATCGTCCGGGTCGTCAGGTACGCCAGCAGGACCGTCACCATGCCGAAGGGAATCGTCGCCAGCCGAAAGAAATAAATCTGGGTATCGATATCCAGCCCCTGCACCGCCTGGAAGACGGGCACCATCAGCAAGTAGAACAACGGGGGATGATTGCCGGTATAGATCCAGCCAGAAGGGAGATAGGCCCCTTCATAGGTAACGGCCCGCACCGGCTCGGCATAGCCGCCCCACCAGTCCTTGGTAATGTATTGACCCGCGTATTTGTAAAACGCATCAGGGATCATATCCCAGCCCGCATACGTGTCATCGCGGGTGTATTCATAATCGAACACATCCGGATCGGGGATCAGCGGTACCCGCCCCTCCTCTGACACGACTTTCAGGTAGGCATAGTGTGTGACTTCATCGTGACCGGAATACGGGGGGAAGATCAGGGTGATCAGGATGCCCTTGAACAGGAAGATCACCAGCAGAACGGCGAGAAAGCGCTGGGCAGTCGAAGCGTTCCGGATTGTCTGCATCAATCGCGAACGGAATGATTGCCGCGGCCGGGTGGGTAGGGCGTCTGGCATCCCGGGCGTGATGCCACTGGCCTGATCCGCCTGCAAAGACACGTGATAGAGGCTCCTCGTTCGATCGTTGATGTCACAAAGGCCCATGTCCGCGGGCTCGATTAACCAGTGTACACGCGCACCACCCGAGGCGTGCAATTTCGCATGCAATCCTTTACGCATCCGCCATCCAAGAGCCTTATCGTCGATGGACGACATTCAAGGAAGTCTGGTTCTTTGCCCGGGAGCACCGGGGAAGGAATCCGGAATCCCCGCCAGACATCGTCGTGAGCCATGGAAAGCGGTTCACGCACGCTCGCCGTCAATCACCCGGCACAGCAACGGTCGCCGGTGCTCTGGTGGGTCCGTAAAATTCCCCATAATAGGACGCCGCCGGTTGACCCTTCTGGCGGTTCAGGACCACACCAATCAGACGGATATCTCCTTGATGAATTGCATGGGAAGCGTGACGCAAGGCGTCGGTGCGGGTTTTGCTGGAATGACAGACCATCACCACGCCATCGGTATGTCGCGCCACAATCAGGGAGTCGCTCGCCGAAAGCACGGGCGGGGAATCGATAATCACCATATCCACGTCTGACTTGATCACCTCGATCAACCGTATGAATCGGTCTGATCTCAGCAGGTCAGACGGATTTGGCGGGATTGGCCCACTTGGGATCAGCAGCAATCCCGGAAGCGCCACCTTGCGCGCCACGGACTCCCAGGAGAGTTCCGGATGCATCAACAACGTCGTTAACCCGTGTCTGTTCCCAATACCAAAAATACGATCCTGGGAAGGTTTCCGCATATCGGCATCAATCACCACCACGAGCAACCCGGCTTGCGCCATGACCGTACCGAGATTCGCGCTGACGGTGCTCTTGCCTTCACCCGGCGACGGGCTGGTCACCGTCAATGAGTGGATTGCCCGCGAAGCCGAAGCAAACTCAAGGTTGGTGCGAAGCAATCGCATGGCTTCTGCTGCGCCGGATTTCGGCTGAGACAGCGTAAATACCTGATGCCCACCCGCTTCCAGTCTCGGCAACTCGGATACCGTCGCCAGAACCGACGCCCCTGCCAGCCCCTGCACATCTACCTCAGGTTTGACCGTGTTATCCAGGAATTCCAAGGCGGCAACGACACCGGCACCGAGCAACGCCCCCACAAAAAGCCCCAGCATCAGCGACCGTTGCGGCTGCGGCGAGAACGGTCTACCAGGCGGAACGGCCGCATTCAATGGCTGAATCCGCACGCTCGACGCTGCCATTTGCGCATCCAACGTCACCGCATTCGTCTGCAACGTCACGATGGAACGAGTGATATTGGCACGCTCCGCGGTCAAGTCATCGATCTGGTACTGGATTTCAGTATTTCCGGCGTCCTCACGGGCCCTCAGTTCCAGGAGTTGCTGATCCAGCACATCCTGTCGCAGTTGCAATGCCTCGATCTGGGCATCCATCCCACTGCGCGTGGATTGGGCCCGCTCAGCAATATAGTCAGAAACAAAGCCCTGGAACTCACTGACAACGGTATTCGCCACCAGAGCCACCGCTTCCGGATCGGTCCCTGTCACACTAATCCGGATAATTGCCGAATCCGGAGCCACCGACGCCGTATACCCGGTCCCAGGCACCTTGTCTCCCAAGACTTCCCGCACCCGATCCCGCATTGGCTGCGACATGGCCATGTGCTGGTAACTCTCCGTCATCCGCTGGGTCGTAATGATCGCGTTGTAATCGTTGATCGAAGAGGAGAGCCCCGGGCTCAGCATCAACGTCGCACTAGCCGTATACAAGGGCGTTTCACGCGCGCTGGAAACGTAGGCAGATGTACCGGCAATGATCATGAGAAGTGCGACGATCCACCATCGCCGCGACGCAATCCGCGTCAGTTGCCTAAGATCAAGATCCACCAGCATCTCCGAACATATGGGCACGTATATTGAATTCGCAAATTATAGTATAGGGTTGAGGGATTCGGTCGCGAAATCCTCAGCATCGTCACGTTCGTCCATCACCCGGAGATTCACCAGGCCATGATTGACATCCACTCCCATCTCCTGCCCGGTGTCGACGACGGGTCCCCCTCGCTGGACGTCTCCCTCGCCATGCTGGACGCATACATCGCCAGCGGCTTCCGCTCCATCGTCGTCACCCCGCACCTCGTGGGCCCACTGGAACCCGATTACCAGGCGAAAGTCCGGGACGCCTTCGCCCGGGTCGAGCCGCACGCCCGTCAGCGCGGCCTCGCCCTCGAGCAGGGATTCGAAGTGCATCTCAACCCGGATCTACCAGCCTATCTTCAGCGCCGGGATCCCATCACCCTCGGCGGCACCAATGTCGTCCTCATCGATCTCCCCTTCACCGAATGGCCCCTGTACGCCGACGCCACCTTCTTCGCCATCCAGGCATCAGGATTCCACATCGTCCTCGCCCACCCCGAACGTTACCCAAGCATCCAGGACAAACCCGCCAAAGCTGAAGAGCTCGTTGCCCGCGGCGTGACCCTCCAGGTCACCATCGGCAGCTTCAGCGGCGCCTTCGGCAAACGCGCAAAAAAAAGCGCCGAAACCCTCCTCCAGCGCGGCCTCGTCCAGATCGTCGCCACCGATGCCCACTCCGCCGGCCACCGCATGGCCGCCATCCCCGCCGGCATGAAGCGCCTCAGCGAACTCGTCGGCGCCTCCCAGGTTCGGCGTCTCACCGTCGAAGCTCCGGCGTCCCTCCTCAACGGAGATGCCCTCCCACCACCAGCCCGACCCCGCCCGCGCATCTGGCGTCCTCGATTCACCACGATCGGCAGGTAAGCAACGCCATCAAACGACGGGCGTACGTTCGCCTGTACGTTCACACACGAATTGGTAAGGCTAACCACTCGTAATCTCGCGAAACGACATGTACACTAGAAGCAGCTGGGGAGTTAGTCCAAAGGTGGGGTTCTGAAAAGAGCTCATACCTTGGGCGAGGGGATGGAGAGTCATGGAACACAGGTTACGCAGCGCGCCTCCACACCGGAGCGACGTTTCATCGTCGCACCCAAAATACACTGCATCATTCACCTCTCCCGAACCGGGTTGGACGAATGAGGCGATGCCGGCATGAACTCCTTGGCAGATTTATCCCAGAGCGAAGAGCCCCTGGTCGAAATAGACCCTTCAGTTAAATATCTGCGAAACGTCGAATTCATTCCCACTAAATCTACGTGGCCTGTCAGCCGATCGACCCGAGTGGCAAAGCGGACCCTCGATATCGTGGCGTCAGTCGCTGCGTTAATCGTGCTGTCTCCAGTTTTTCTTGCAATCACCCTGTTGATCAGATGGAAAACACCTGGCAACGCCATCTTTGCCCAGCAACGATGCGGCCGACATGGCCAGCCATTTACTTGTTACAAGTTCCGAACAATGGTTCCGAATGCACACTGGATGCTGGAGCATGACGAGAAGTTACGCAACACCTATCTCCAAAGCTGGAAACTGGTGGAGGATCCCCGAGTGACTCCTTTAGGGCATTTCTTGCGAAAAACCAGCCTGGATGAGCTTCCACAATTTTGGAACGTGTTAAAGGGCGACATGAGTCTCGTGGGTCCACGGCCAGTCCTCGAGAAAGAAATGCATCAGTGTTACGGTGATCAGGCTCACGTCGTCACCTCAGTGCGGCCAGGCATGACCGGTCTCTGGCAGGTCTCCGGGCGCTCCTCTCTCCCATACGAGGAACGTGTGAAGCTGGATGTCCACTACGTACGTGGTCTGACATTCTGGGCCGATATTGCCATCATTCTTCGTACCATTCCGGCACTACTTGGCAGCGAGGACGCGCACTAATCCGTGTAATGGACGACTCATTTCGTAAAGAGGCTGAGAACGAAAGTGCGTATCCTTCATGTAACCGAGTGTTTCGGAGCTGGTGTCGGGCAAGCTATCCGAAACGCCGTCACCTTGCTTCCTGAGCATGATCATCATTTACTCTGGTCAGGTGAGGAAGAGCCAGAAGAAGAGCTGGGACTTCAATCAAAGACACCTCTTAAGTCATCACTCTTGATGCGTGGCTGGCAAGTGCGAAAGCTAGTTAGAGAAATTCGGCCCGATATTCTTCATGTTCATTCTAGTTGGGCTGGTGTATTTTGCAGGGTATTTCCACAAGTTATTCCTGTTGTTTATCAACCTCACGCCTTTGCTTTTGACGACTATTCTCGGCCGAGATTCGCACGATTCATGTTTCGGCTGGCCGAATCATATTTTGCCCGTCATACCGATTTGATAGTGACGCTTTCGCCAGCTGAGGAATGCGCTGCGAATGCTCTATCAGGTGAGACACCTGTGACACGAATCCCAAATGCGACATTATTGCGACCGCAGAAGTCGGCAAATCGTCAATTCCCCAAACTGAGCGACGAACGCACAGTGGTTATGGTTGGGCGAATCAGTCAACAAAAAGATCCTCATTTCTTCTCCCACGTTGCCCAAGCAGTACATATTTCGCAACCGAATATCCGATTCGTATGGATTGGCGATGGTGATAGAGCCATGCGCCAAAATCTGGAAGCCGCAGGCGTACACGTCACCGGTTGGCTCCAACGTGAGGAATTAACCACCGCTCTTGAAACTGCAACTCTGTACTTCCACTCTGCCGCATACGAAGGGTTCCCTCTCAGCGTACTCGAGGCTGCCGCATTCTCTCTTCCAATAGTGGTACGGCGGATATCAACTTTTGAAGATATCGATGTCTTATCGGCTCATGGTGAGGATGAATGCGCAAGGTTGCTACTTGAACTCTTCCAAAATCCAGAGAAATGGTGTTCTGCCTTGAATCAGGCACAGTTATTGGATACGTTGATGCATCCTAAAAATCATGCTATGGCTCTGAATGAAGTTTATGAATCACAATTGAGAGGCCGAGATTGAAGATCTATTATCCTGACCGGTTCATCACTCGGCATGTTGGTGGAAACTCCACATATGCGAGAAAGTTGAAGGAGGGAATGGAGGATCATTATATAGAAACAGGTCTCATACCATCCAGTTTCCACCCATTTTTTACCCTGATTACCGAAACAGCTTTTGGCCTTCGCAGACTTGATAATTCCGTCCTTCACTACACTGGTGATACCGGGCCTATACTGCCGACTCGAACCCCATCTGTAGTAACAGTACACGGTGTCTCTCGCCACCTCAGTCCAATGAGCAGAAAGCCAACACAAGAGCGCATTTGGCGCGAACGAGTCAAATTAGCAATTCGGAACTGCGATCGCATCATAACTGTATCGGGCTCTAGTGCAGATGAAATTTCTGAGACTTTCGGTGTAGACCGTCAGGATATAACCGTCATCCATCACGGAGTGGACGCTCATCATTTTGCAAAGTCTGTCCAATTATCCCAAGAATTCCAGCAAATTATTCCCGGTAAATATATCCTCTACTTAGGTAATATCGAACCCAAAAAGAACCTCATCGCTCTTATAAGGGGCTATCGCCAGTCTAAAGTTCAAAAAGAGGGAATACAGTTGATTATTGCAGGCCAGCCAGCATGGGATTATGAAGAAACACTTATTGAAATCGGAGTGACACCTGGCGTAGTCTATCTAGGGTTCGTGTCGGATGACGATCGAATAGCATTGATGCAGAATTGTGAATTGTTTATTTTGCCGAGCCTTTATGAAGGTTTCGGATTTCCGGTTTTAGAGGCGCTTGCCGCGGGTGCGGTAGTCACTTCGACTCGAAGAGGAGCGCTTTCAGAGATTGCAGGACCTTCTCTGGAGATCGACGGGGTGGATTCCGAAGCAATCTCTCATGCGATTCATACGGGTCTTGGTGACAACAACGCGAGGCTAACTGTTCTTGAGCGAGGGTGGGATTGGGCCAACCAGTTTAGTTGGCCCGAAAGTGTCCGTAAGCATCTGGCCGTATACAAAGAAGTCTCCTCACATGGTCAGGGATAACCTATATAAGCAATATTGTTCTAATCCTGAACCCCTGTTCCATTCAGATTGGAAGGTGCTCTCTCTTATCCAACGTAGTGTAGCGAATTGTCCACATCACTTGTCAGCGAAGCCGTTAGCGACTTACCGAAGCTTATTAGGAGTGACTAGAACATGAAAATTGTGTTTCTAAGCCATTCTGTAGAAGGAAGCATTTTTAAGGTTGGAAGTCATCATTTGTCGCGAGAAATGGCGAAGATGGGGCATAAGGTAGCACATATATCTACGCCATTATCGCTTCCCCAATTCCTATCCTACCGGCCTCAGAACTTAAATGATAGGTGGAAGCTATTACGAACTACCCCTATGATAGACGCTTATGGAAGACTGAGTAGTACATTTCTCCTGCCTATCCCCTTGCGCCTCGCTCCTCAGCAATACCTATTCAACAGACATGTTAAATCCATCGGGTTTCGGGATGCTGACCTAGTCTTCGTTGATCAACCCCTAATGAACTATGGGACCTCCTTCCCAAAGGCAAAAGTAATCTATCGACCAACGGATGTGCATCACGAAGGAGTCATACATCAACGGGAGCGATCTCTAGTGCGATCCTCAGCGGCCCTTGTAGCTACGTCCAACTGTGTTCTCAAATCATTAGAACCTTACCACCCGACAAAACCAACATTGGTACTGGAAAACGGGGTCGAATTTGCACGCTTCAATAGTGTTGTCCGCAAGCATCCGAGGACTAGAAAACGAACAGGAGCTATCTATGTAGGGGCAGTTGATTATCGATTTGATTGGGAAGCCATCAAAGTTATCGCCGCCCTGTTGTATCCTGAGCAAGTAAGAATAGTTGGTCCGGGGAATAATTTACCTGCTTCTTCAGCTTCCAATATCTCTATCGAAGGAGCGGTGCCATATTATCAAATTCCTGCCGAGTTGGCGGCTGCCCGTATCGGCTTGTTGCCCTTTACGGAGGTGGCAACCAATGAGGGTCGAAGCCCAATGAAGTTCTATGAGTACCTTGCTGCAGAACTTTTTATATTGGGTAAAAAGACAATAGAGTTGGGCGCGCGATCAGCTGCAGGAGTATATCTATATGATCGTATTTTCGATATTGAGGACTGTATCGCATCGATTGACAATGAGAGGCATACAAACACTTCCGGTGCTCAAGTTGCGGTAACTTACGATTGGTCCGCCCGCGCTCAGCGGTTACTTCAGTTCTGCGAAGCTGAACTGGGAGTCTCTGATGCTATATCAAGTACATTCTAGAGATGACGCTAGAAAGCCAGCCAATGAAATTAAGGCGCAGGCAACAGAGTTCGACGTAGCAATTGATCGCGTTTGGTGGTTGCAACCCATCATTGCTTCAGGGTTAATAGTATCGGTCACCTTCTATGTAGCGGCAACAACTGGACCAAAGGAATACGCGGTGTGGTTGACCAAGAAATATCTTGACAACCACTTGATCATCCATTCTCTTATCGGCTATGGCGCATTTGTGGTCGGCATCCTACTGGCATACTGGGGAAGTCTACTGATAAGTTCGTCACCAGAAGAGAAAAAAAGCCAGCGTCGTACTATCCGCATGAATAGAGCAAGAGTAATTTCGTGCGATCAGTTCGCGCATCAACTATTTGTTCTTGCTGTATTCGGCTATGTTATGTGGGTAGGTTCAGCAACCATTCAGGGAGCTGGTTTTGACGATATTCTTCGAGTCATGAATTTGGAACGCGGCGCAGTCTCAAACTTGAGGCGTCTCAGCACTCCTATCGCTGGGCTCACCACGCTAACCCAGGTGGCAATAGTTGCCGTGGCGATTCGCTTATTCCTAATTAGGATCGGATATCCTCAAAGAAGCTGGGAGTTATTTGCATTGGTTTTGTTGGCTATCGGGCGCGCGTTCCTTTATGGAGAGCGGCTAGCGCTGATCGAAATCGGTATCCCCATGCTCGCTATTGCTGCTCTTGTCCCTTCTACTAATAAGAGTACACAACTGCTGAAGCGCTACCGCTGGCAGCTGCTGCCAGCGGTAGCAATCCCTATCTTCTGGTCTGTGTACGCTATCTTCGAGTACTCACGAAGCTGGCTCTATTACCGCACAGTAACAGATCTCACTTTTATCGAGTACATTAACCAAAGGCTCGCCGGGTATTACGTGACTGCCATAAATAATGGCGCACTCTATCATTTAATGACGGCAAATTTTCCGCATGGTTCCAAATACCCCTTTGCCGCACTTTGGAACGCTCCCATTGTCGGGGCAATAATTGGCACACCGAAGATATCTGGCGTGCCAGTGGAATCATGGTGGCCGCAAGTACTTCGACAATATGCAAACCCTGAATTCAACAATCCAAGCACTTTTTTGATCGTAGATGCCGACCTAGGAACGCTAGGAGCTTTTGTATACTGGCTCACATTTGGACTCATTATTGGATTAGTGTATGCTGCAATCCAAAAGAATTCCCTTACTGCGCTTATTGCCTATGCTTGTAGCTATGTGGGTATTCTTGAGATCGTTCGCATTCTATATTGGGCAGATGGGCGATTTGCGCCGGTTGTCGTTGCAATAGTCGTTTTTGGGTTCAAAATTCGTCGTACAAGGTTTTTCAAGGAAGAAGCGTCCTACCCCATCTCCAAGACAAAAAGCCCAATTGACTCACAAGAGGTATCAGCCAAATATGCCTAGGTACATTATTTCCCGAACAGCGCCATCGGCAAACGTTGGAACTGTAATATTAAAATCCATGAATATCCTATCGCAACCCGACCCAAGCTTCCCCTAAAAGGGTTGAATTCTGGAATACATCTGACTGGCAGATAGTGAAAGGCTCATAGGGTTGAATCTGGTAAAAAAGGCTATCCCTGACTTCATGCGTCCAGCTGCAAGAACAACCTATGTGGCCCTAAATCGTGCGATTTACGGCACCGCACGTCGTGGCTATGGAGCTATGCGATATCGTGGGACTGAAGTGTTATGCCCATGTTGTGGCTGGACGGGGCGGGAATTCTTACCAAACCGCGGACGGTCGAACTGTATCTGCCCAAAGTGCGGCAGCCTCGAACGACATCGATTCCTTTCCCTCCACATTGCTAAGCAAACACGGGCGCTGGGTGAATCGCCTCGCATTCTTCATTTCGCGCCTGAATCAATGTTGTCGCATCAACTTAAACAACTCCCCGGCAGCAGCTATGTCACAACAGATCTGGTTCAAAGTGGTGTTGATATCAAGATGGACATCACAGACATTCAGTTCAATGATGGAACGTTCGACTGCGTGATATGCAGCCATATACTTGAGCATATCCCAGATGAGGTGCAGGCTATTTCCGAATTACATCGCATACTCGCCCCAGGTGGATTCGCTCTCATCTTGGTACCAATTTATCGAACACCACACGGCACCACTATAGAAGATTCCAGTGTCATGACTGCCAAAGATCGCTTGCGCCTCTACGGACAAGTCGACCATGTCCGCAAATACGGGTGTGATTTCGATAAGCGGCTTGCCGTGGTAGATTGGCAGATTGCCAAATATTCACCCCAAGACCTTGATGAAGAGCTTGTCCGCAAATACGGGCTTGTAAGCCAAGACGGAGTGCGGCGTGAGATCATTCATCAATGCACAAGGTAATGTTCCCATCCTCGCTATTATCCATTACATCTACAGAATACGATAGGTCGGATTCAACAACTCGGTATCGCCTTGCAGTCGCGCTGACACATTGATGCTCTCCCTCATTGTGATCTACTGTCGGATGACTAAGGGAGTTAAATTGGTGGTTTCCTGTATCTACCCACGGCATAAACTCACGTCTTGCATCCATGTCAATGGTACGGATTGCGACGGCGTATTGCCGAAAACATCCGGAACGATCGTGCGGGGAGTTTAATCCTAAGTGTCATCTGAACCCCCATCCCATGATGGATTTGTAGCGTATTCATTCGACACTGTACTAACTTAGGAGTTAGAGGGCAAACATTTTCGCTAGGGATGCTTTGTGAATGGCATTCAGATGAGAGAAGAGCACTAAAGGCTAATGAAACTTCGGATTCCATCATATATCCCCATGACAAACAAATCCCTCAAAGCGCTCAACCCGCTAATAACGCCTGACAAGAAAGCTTTACCATCAATAGATTTAGATGCATAATTGGCTCTTGGCGCCACTGGGGTAACACATGAATCCAGTTCCGCGACCACGTATACGTCGCGTTATTCACAAGTTACTCAGTTCGCAAGGTGGTCAAGTCCTAAGCAACGGCTCGTGGAACGCACTACAACAAGTTGTTACTAAAAGCTCCAACGTCGTAATTGGTATGCTTCTAGTCGTTACACTTTCCCAACGCGATTTCGGTCTATACTCTTATGTCGTATCCATCGTAGCCATAGGTCTCTCAGTAATGAGAGCAGGTCTTAGCGAGCTGGCAGTAAAAGCCTTTGTTCACAGAGGCAATCAAGTCGCATCAACGATGATGGAATTGATAATTGCTCGAGAGGCTTTCGCGCTGATTGGCTATATCAGTATTGGTGTGCTCTCATATTTTACTTCGAGCAACTTGGCATTGGCTGCGACTCTGCTCGCGTCACTGGCACTATTTGGCAGAGCACTTGATGCACCTGAGTTCTGGTTCGTTGCAAGAATGGATAGCCGAACCCCGGCTACCATTCGTATCGTGGCCAGCCTAGTAATGTTAGCCATTCGAATTGGATTGCTGATCTGGTATCCGAGCTTATGGCTTTTCTTGACGGTGTTTGCCTGTGAAGCTCTAGTTGTCGGTATACTGATAATCTATCGGTATTGGTCCGACATAGCCTCCCCAGGTTTTGCACCACCGAGTGCCAACAGCATCGTTTCATCGATTTCTGAATCACTTCCTCTCCTGTTGAGTGGTATAGCAAACCAGGTGAATCTCGGGGGAGATGTCGTGATATTGAATACGCTCTTGGGTGCAACCAGCGTCGGGATATATTCTGCGGCATCGAGATTTAGCGAACTCGCCTATTTTCTCCCCGTTGTCTACATGAACGCAGCATTCCCTCACATTATTAGACTTCGTCGTGATCGTGGGGCAGAGCACCGAGATTATCTTGGTATGATGCAACGTGGGTATGATATTGCATTTTGGTCTGGCGTTGCCGTAGCAGGGGTGATCGGATTAGTAGGTACGTTTATCATTGGCCAATGGTTCGGCCCTGAGTACGCAGAGTCGAGAAGCGTTCTCCTCATTCATGTAGCTGCATGTCCGTTTATTTTTATGGCCGCAGTCTACTCTAAATGGGTCATCGTAGAGGGAATCCTATGGACATCGCTTTTGCGCCATTCACTGGGCGCGGCAGTTAATATTGCACTATGCATGTACCTGATCCCTATACACGGCGTTAAGGGCGCCGCCATCGCCACGATATGTTCATATACTTTTGCATCGTATGGTAGTTGCTTCATAGGAGGTACCAAGAACCGCCAAGCAGGAATGGCAATGACTCGGGCAATGGTGGCTCCGTTTAGATATGCCGCGTTGTTCATACACAAAGATACAAGGACCACCGAAGGGACAACCCAATGAGTTACATAATTGGGGATCCGCTTTACCTGCGGAGCGGTTGAGCAGTTGAAGCTAACACGTTAACTGTATTCCTAGCATCGAGTCCTACACTTGGCCACGTCCCGCTTCCAGCGCACAACGAAAGTGCGTCAGAATGCGGAGCATCTGTTTCAAATTGTGCTCTGCACTAGAATTGGGGATCATTTCTCGGTTGGATTATTGCAACACAAGCGCTGCTCTAGCGCTTGTGTTGCAATGGTTGATGGTATCAATAACCTCTTGCCTATCCCAGAAGTACAGCGAGCATCCCAAGAGTTTAGGGCATGCTGAGTAAGGAGCCTTGGTGATCGTGCACCTCTCTATACCTTGTATGGTCAAAATAGCTATTGATGACCAATCTTCGATGTTGACTGAGATCCGTGAACATCTCGCCGACGTCTTTCTGGTCTATTCAAAAGACGAAACTCCAGATGCTCCGAATGACGCGAGTTTTCAAAAGCTGCAACTGACTCTCTCTTCAGGATTATCCCACGACGGCATGCGCCATATGGAATCCGGGGTCTTTGGGAAACCGGGGGCCATGCTTGATACGACCTTCCGAACGCACCTTAGTCGAACAGCAGATGGCGAATTACGAATACAGAGCCCTACCTCCGCGCTTGAATGGTTAGTATGGGTTGTTCAGCTAGCACTTCTCGAGCAACAGGCTTCGTTTATCCATTGTGCTGGACTTGAAAGAAACGGGAGAGCCATTCTCTTCCCCTCTTGGGGCGGAGTGGGAAAGACTGCCATTACTAAGCGCTTCGTGAGTGATGATGGGTGGAGGCTTTTAGGGGATGATCTTGTGATCGTCGCTCGTGATGGGACCTGCTACGGATTTCCTCGTGCGATGGTCCTTTATCCTTATCACAGCAGTGTCTTTCCTGAGGTGTTTTCAAGAGGCGAGGGCCCGATCGCTCCGGTAATTGCCAATGAAATACTCACTAAAGCAGGTCTCACAGTAAAGCCAGTCCTCCGTCGTGTGCCAGCCGCCTTACGGTGGGCCCGGCGGCACAACCCACAATCAGTTCGTATTGCACCTTCCAAGGTTTTCAGTCCTGACGCACTTGCAACTACTGCGCAACTAGATACTGTGGCATGGATTGAGCGTGATGCAACGATCACGGAGCCTCGCATCGACATTGACGACGAACTCTTTGTCACACGTATCGTCGGTACTACCCTGAGCGAATTCAATCGACATTGCACGAGCTTAACTCCAACATTATTTGGGCTCGGTGTATTTTCCTATGCGCAGACCTACGGGAGTTGGCATAGTATTCTTGAACAAGCATTCCGTGGAAAGCGTAAATGGATGATCTCTATACCGGCGAATCTTCCAGTGGCAGAGGTTCCTGGAGCCGTGAAAAGTCTGCTAGATTCGGTAGGCTTTTACGAAGGAACCTAATGGATGGAAGTTCTCGTGCGGCAAGTGTTCGGTCATAGATTGGCAACAGCATTTACGTGTCTCGCATCGTCTCTTTCTCACTCGATTCAACTGCAAATAGTCTGCCGTGCATGCATTGAATCCGCCTCCGGTCCAAACACAGCCATCTCGGTTGGAAGCTTGCAGCCCTTTGCCTTCTTTCCGCCCCAAACTGGCCAGACCGGAACACTTCGACTGATGTGGCGCACTTTCTCATTCTGGATGCGTATATATGATAGGGGCTAACAACCGTCCGTCATTCAGAGCGTAGCAATGGGGTCGCTTGCGCTTTTCGGTCACGAGGTGACCTCACCCTACCGGAGCCCCGTGTGCAGCGTAGCGAGAGCACATTGAATCAGCGCGTAGCGTCTCCACCAGCCCCCACCTGATCAAAAGGAAAATGTGTAAATGAGCATGATCATGATCGTCTTGGGCACCACGCCTCCCGCCGTCACCGGTCCCTCAACGCCCCGGCCTGCCGCCACAGCGTCACCGTCGCATAACGCCCCACCTGTTTCGCATACGCCGCCACCGCAATCGGCCACCGGGGCACCGCGTTAAACGGCGCCCCCGTCCGCAAGGTCGCCGTAATCGGGTCCGGCCAGCGCCGCGTGAACGTGCGCATGATCCCGCGCGGGTTCGCCAGCACCTCGTCCAGCACCGGTCCCGGTGGCTTCGGGTTCGTCGCCCATTGCCGCCCCACCGCACGGAGAAGCCAACCCGGCAAACGTCGCTCCCGCACCCGGGTCGGCGCGCACGCCAGGTCCGCCCCCAGCAACACCTCCGCCAACCGCAGGCAGATCTCGATTTGCTCAATCTCCCGCCGGCTGCCGCGCAACACCCGCGCCCAATCCGCAGCCGAGGTCAACCGCTCCGCCAGCAGCGCGATGTCGCCCAACCGCAACGGACGCACCGCCGCGTGACGCAAGAAATGCAGGCACAATGCCCGCATATGATCCGCCGCATCCGGCACCAGCACCCGACGTCCGCCAATCGTCACCGCGACGGTAGTATCGAAAAACGCATCGTCCACCGCCTCACCCCAGGCCGAAAACCGAAGCAGGTCCACCATAATCGTCGAGGTCACCCGTTCCTGCCGATGGCGCCGCGCCGTCGCCGCATCCCCGTGAAAGGAAAGCCGCATGCCGTCCAACGCCTCCCGCGCCGCCACATACGCCTCGTCCCGCACCACCAAGTCGATATCCCCGGCCGGCCGCACCAGCCCCGCCGGATACAACCGCGCCACCGCCAGCCCCTTGATCAGCACCGGCGTCACCCCCGCCGCGTCCAACCGCGAAACCACCTCGGCGATATCCGCTTCCACCCGCCCATTGTGCGCCGCCTGCCGCCGGAATGCCTCCTCCAGCGCCGTCCCCGCCGCGCCATAATCCGCCGCCCGGTGCCGCAACCGGGGCCACACCAGCCCCACACTCCCGGAGCGGATCAACCCCGGCATCACCGTCACCAGTTCCTCCAGCGACAAATCCACCTCCCGCGCATCCGCCCGCCAGCACTGCCGATGCACCTCCAGCAGGATGTCCCCAACCGCACGAGGTGCTATCGTCATCCCGGAACCTCCCTCACTCCGCCGAGCAGGAGCATCGTCACATGCGGACCGCCGTTTACTACACCGTCACCATGACCCTCGTCGCCGCCATCACCAGCATCGCCGTTCTCTGGTGTCACCTCAATCACATCCGCGTCGGCCAGGGCCGAATGCTGTTTCACCTCTGGGGCACCCACGGCGTCCACGTCTTCGACATCCAGGTCCTCGTCGCCGAACTCATCATCGTCGTCCTGCTC
>Ga0182747_1001893_pt1 | contig 15409 bp, 19 predicted proteins | sample eDN3rd30CBELigBY_FD_128526 | JGI IMG/M metagenome (GOLD analysis project Ga0182747, IMG submission 128526) | Enriched backyard soil microbial communities from Emeryville, California, USA - eDNA 3rd pass 30_C BE-Lig BY (version 2) (version 2) | ecosystem: Environmental > Terrestrial > Soil >...
CAAGCGGCATCGTCACCAGAGACGCATAAGACAAGGGACCAGGACCGATGAAACTTTCCTATCGTATCATGAGCGCGGCGGGCGTTGCCGCCATGCTGGCGACCACGGCATGCACGACCGACCCGCAAACCGGAAATCGCCAGATTTCAAAGGCCGCGATCGGCGGCATCGGCGGCGCGCTCGGCGGCTATCTGCTGGGCGATCTGGTCGGCGGACGCCATGATCGCACGGAAAAGATCCTGGGCGCCGGCATCGGCGCCATCGCGGGCGCGGGCATTGGCAGCTATATGGACGCGCAGGAACGCAAGCTGCGGGAAGAAACCGCCGGCACCGGCGTGGACGTGATCCGCGATGGCGACAATCTGCTGTTGCGGATGCCGTCAGGCATCACCTTCGGCTTCGACAGCGCCGCCGTGCAGCCGCAGTTCCAGCCGACGCTGAACGATGTGTCATCGGTGCTGGCGCAATATCCCAAAACCTATATCGACGTGTACGGCCACACCGACAGTGACGGCAGCGACAGCTATAATCAGGGCCTGTCCGAACGGCGCGCCCAGTCGGTCGCCGATTATCTGACATCCCACGGCGTCCAATCCGCCCGCATCGCAACGCGCGGCTTCGGCGAGACGCAGCCCATTGCGTCGAACACGACCGAGGAAGGCAAGGCCGCCAACCGCCGCGTGGAAATCAAGATCGCGCCCGTCACCGAAGCCGACGTGCGGTCCTGATCCTGTCAAAGGCCCCTCCATGGAGCGAGGGGCCTTTTTCCCCACATGCTTATGGAATGGGGATCCATGGCCTCAAAGACATTCGATCATAATCATGTTGCCCGGGATTTCATGGCAGCCGTCAATATGAGCGCCAAAGAGCTGGAAGAATGGCTCGACACGCCGGAAAGCAAGGCGGTCGGGTGGAAAGGCGCAGACGGCAAAGCGCGGGAAAGCATTGGTCACGCCAGCGGCCGTCGCATCGTGGCCTTGCTGGACACACCCTTTGAGGAACTGACCAACGACGACTTCGCGCATATGCGAAAGGTTATAAATTACGTGAAGCGCCACACGGCGCAGCAGCCGACGAACATCTTCACGTCACGCTGGCGCTATTCCCTCATGAACTGGGGGCATGATCCGCTAAAAAGTCTTTGACGCTTCAAAAACTCGACTTCAGCCCATCGATCACGAACTGCGCCGCCAGCGCCGCCAGCAGCACGCCCAGCAGGCGGGTAATCACCGCCTCGATCTTCTGCCCCAGCAGCGCCATGATCGGCCCCGCCGCCAGCAGCGATCCCAGCATCAACGCCAGCGTCAGCCCGACCGCGCCCAGAACCACCAGCCGCTCCGTCATGCCCTCGGCGCGCGACATCATCAGCATCACCGTCGCGATGGAACCCGGCCCCGCGATCATCGGCATCGCCATGGGAAAGACGGAAACATCCTCCACCTGCGGCGTTTCGGCGACCTTCTGTGCCCGGCTTTCCCGCCGTTCGGTCCGCTTTTCGAACACCATGTCCATGGCGATCATGAACAGCATGATCCCGCCCGCAATGCGGAAGCTGTCCAGTTCGATGCCAAGGATATGGAGCAACTGCTTGCCCCACAGGGCGAAGATCAACAGGATCGCCGCGGCGATGCCCACCGCGCGAATCGCCATGCTCCGCCGCTGTGCCGCGCTCGCGCCGGTGGTGAGGCTCGCATAGATCGGCGCGCAACCCGGCGGGTCGATCACCACGAACAGCGTCACGAAGGCGGAAAGGAAAAGCTCGCTCATGATGCAGGCGCTCCCACCCTGTCGTCGATCACCGTCTCATAACCGGCCCCGGTCCACATTCGCACGGTGACATGGCGGCTGCCATCGCCCGCCACATCGGCGGACCAGAGCAGGCTTTCGTCCTTCGGCGCGGGAGGCGCTTCGCCCTTGCGCCCCGGTGGCGGAGCGGCAGTAACGGCCGGCCCCTCACCTGGCCCGCGCCGCTTGCAGGTCGCGACCTTGCCGGTCAGATATTCCGGCGCTTCGCGCGGACTGGCCAGCGTGTCGCCATGATCCATGATCCACTTCCACGCGCCCTTCTTGTCGCGCTGCCAGATGGTCGTGAAATAGCCGACCGACCCGTCCGGGCGCTTCCAGTTACCTGTGCTCGCCGCCAGCCGCCCGTCGCACGACACATAGACGATAGACGGCGACCATTGCACCGAAGCGGGCGGATCGGCCTGTTTCTTCAGCCACTCCTTCGCCAGCACGCGCTGCGGCACGAACAACACCGCCTCCTCCGCTGAGGTTTCGCGAAAGGCAGTCCATTGCCCTTTCGCCTGCGCCAGCCGGTTGAAGGCGATCTCCGCTGCGATCACGGAACTCGGATCGGGCTGGAATCGCATTGGCGGGCTCGCGCCGACCAGCGCGAACGCACTGACCAGCAGGAGCGCCGCGGGTGCTTTCACAGCCCCTCCGGCTTGGGCAACCCCGCCCGCGCATGAGCCGCGACCAGCGTGTTTCGCAGCAGCACCGCGATCGTCATCGGCCCTACCCCGCCAGGCACCGGCGTTATGGCGCGCACATGGGCCAGTGCTTCGGCAGTGGCGACGTCGCCCACGATCCGGCTCTTGCCGTCTTCGGTATCGACGATCCGGTTGATGCCCACGTCGATCACGGTCGCGCCGGGCTTGATCCATTCGCCCTTCACCATCTCCGCGCGCCCGACAGCCGCGACCACGATGTCGGCGCGATGCACCACGCTCGCGATGTCGCGGGTGCGGCTGTGTGCGACGGTGACGGTGCAGTTTTCCGCGAGCAGCAACTGCGCCATCGGCTTGCCCACGATATTGGAGCGCCCGACCACCACGGCCTCCAGTCCGCTGAGGTCGCCCAGCTCGTCCTTCAGCAACATGATGCAACCCAGCGGCGTACACGGCACCAGCGCCTCCTGCCCGGTCGCGAGCCGCCCCGCATTGACGACATGGAAGCCGTCCACATCCTTGTCCGGGCTGATCGCGGCGATCACGGCGGCCTCGTCGATATGCTTCGGCAGCGGCAACTGGCACAATATGCCGTCGACCCGTTCGTCCGCGTTCAGTTCCTCGATCAGGTCGAGCAGTTCTTCCTCGCCAATGGTCGCGGGCAGCTTGAACTCGAAGCTCTCCATGCCCGTCGCGACCGTCATCTTGCCCTTGTTGCGGACGTAGACGGAACTGGCCGGATCCTCGCCCACCAGCACCACAGCCAGCCCGGGCTTGCGACCGGCCTGCTCCGCAAAGGCAGCCACGCCGTCCGCCACCTGCGTCCGCAGCGTGGCAGCAAAGGCCTTACCGTCGATGATCTTGCCGATGGTCATGCTTGTCCCTGTTCCTCGATCATGGCGGAAAGACGCTGGAGCGCCGCCCCTTCGCCGCCACCCTTCATCCGCAGCCGCTTTAGCCGGTTGGTGTCACCCGATTCCACTAAAATCGCGCTTTTGGGCCAATCCAGTCGCTTGCCCAGCAAAGCGATCAGCGCGGCATTGGCCTTGCCCTTTTCCGGCACGGCCCGCACGCGGGCGCTGAGCCAGAGCACGCCTTTCTCATCCGTCCAGACGCCGCCAATCTCTTCCCGCGCCGCGCCCGGCGTCAACCTGACGCGCAGCAGCAGGTCATCACCGTCGCGACTCCAGGCGGTCACACCAGCCCGAACAGGGGCGGCAATATCGCCTGCCGGATGATGAGAATCGCCAACAGCACGACCATCGGCGACAGATCGAGCGCGCCCAGATCCGGCATCACCTTTCGGATTGGATTATAGATCGGCGCGGTGATCCGGTCGAGCGCGACCATGATGGTGCGGACCACGTCGCTATAGGTGTTGATGACGTTGAAGGCGATCAACCAGCTCATTATGGCCTGGATGATGATGACCCACCACAACACGTCGAGCAGGATGACGATGATCTGATAGAGCGCGTAGGCCATGAAGTCTCCAATATGCTGGATGTTTCCTCTAGCCGAGGCAGGCGCCCCGTCACAAGCCGCCAGCACGGCCTATTCCACCAACGGTCGGCAATTTTCGCCGGAAAACCTGCCTTAGCGCCGGACCAGCGTGCCCGCGCCCCGATCCGTGAATATTTCGAGCAGCATCGCGTGCGGCACCCGCCCGTCCAGAATGACGGCGGCGTCCACGCCCCCTTCGACCGCCTTCACGCAGGTTTCCAGCTTCGGGATCATCCCGCCTGTAATCGTGCCGTCCTGCTGCAATCCCTTGATCGCCTGCGGATCGAGGTCGGTGAGAAGATGCCCCTCTTTATCCAGCACCCCAGCCACATCGGTCAGCAGGAAAAAGCGCGATGCGCCCAGCTCGGCCGCGATCGCGCCCGCCATGGTGTCGGCGTTGACATTATAGGTGTGGCCGTCCGCACCGATGCCCACAGGCGCCACCACCGGAATGATGCCGTCCCCCGACAGCGTGTCGAGGATACGCCGGTCCACCCGCACGGGATCGCCGACGAAGCCCAGGTCCACATGCCGCTCGATCCCGCTATTGGGATCGGGCGCACGGCTGCCACCCACCTTCTCGCACAGCACCAGCCCGCCATCCTTGCCGGAAATGCCGACCGCACGGCCCCCCGCGCCGGAAATCCAGCCGACGATTTCCTTGTTGATCGACCCCGCCAGCACCATTTCGGCAATCTGCGCCGTTTCCGCATCGGTCACGCGCAGACCGTTGACGAAATGCGATTCGACGCCCAGCTTCTTGAGCATCGCGCCGATCTGCGGCCCGCCGCCATGAACGACCACGACATTGATGCCGACGGCCTTCATCAGCACCACATCTTCCGCGAAATCGCGCGCCGCTTCAGGATCGCCCATGGCATGACCGCCATATTTCACGACAAAGGTCTTGCCCGCATAACGCTGCATATAGGGCAGCGCTTCGACGAGGGTTTCGGCCTTCGCGAGGATCGCGGGTTCGGGAGCATGCTTATTGGTCATGCGCGCGCGCATAAGGCCAATGACCCGCCGCCGCAAGTTTGCGCGGTCTTTCCTCCATTTCATCAGGCGCCCGGATTTTCATCTGGCGATCATACAATGTGCCAAATCCAGGGCCGATATGGCTGTTGAGCTTCATGTCCAAACGATACTGATCCGCCTAGGATCTCAGTCGATCGTTGGCAGCAGGCAGCTCTGCCACCAAATCGCGCGCCAGGCCGTTGAGCATTGCCCTGACATCCTCATGCTCATCAGGCGACCACCGGTCGAGAATTTGGGCCAGCCTGTCACGATAGCTCGTTATGATCCGCTCAAACGTCCGGCGGCCAGATTCAGACACAATAAAATCGCCTTCTCCATGACGCAGCAACAAGCCTGCATTCTCCAGGCGACTGGCGATCGGCCGCAACTCCGGTTCCGTGATGTGCCCGGACAACCGGCCCTCTTCCCGACTGAGTTGCACCAGCAGCCACATTTCGTCCGGCTTGAGCGAGACACCGGACCGTTCGGCAATACCACGATAGGTTTCCCAGCGATGTTCGCGCTGGCCCAGGCGAGTCACGATCAGTTGGAGCTCCTCCAGCGACGTCGCATCATGCGGCATCGCGAAGCTCTCGCCGATTGTTTCCGACCGCTCGCCGTCCTGCAACGGCACCTCCTTGAGAAACCAGGTCAGCAGAAAGGCAAACGCCCCGATGACCGCCGCTGACAGGAAGACCGGATGCAGGGCGGCCGTGAACACTTCCAGATAGATGTTGCGGACGCCAAGCGGGAGCGCAGCGATTCCTGCCGCGTCGCTCGCGGTTGGAAGCGCCATCCCTACCGGCATTCGGCTGGCTAGGCCGCTGGCAAGATTCGCGGCGAAGATTGCGCCGAACAGCGACACCCCGATGGAACCGCCTATCGAACGGAACAAGGTTGTGCCCGAGGTAGCCACGCCAAGATTGCGGTAGTCGACAGCATTCTGAACGGCAAGCACCAGCACCTGCATGACCATGCCCAGGCCAAGTCCCAGCACCAACATGTACGCCGGCGCCGCCCAGATACTGCTCGCTATGCCGAGAGTAGAAAGCAAGGCAAGGCCGATCGTCATCACTGCGGTGCCAATGATGGGAAACAACCGGTAGCGCCCGATCCGGCTGATGATCTGTCCGCTGACGATCGAGGTGACGAGTACACCGCCCATCATCGGTGTCAATTGCAACCCGGCGGTGGATGGGCTCACACCCTGCACCACCTGCAGATAGATCGGCATATATGTCACCGAACCGAACATCGCGAGGCCAACGATGAACCCGACCGCGCAGGCGACGAGGAAGGTCGGATTGCGGAAAAGCGGCAACGGCAGGATCGGTTCGGCGGTGCGGGACTCAACCATGATGAAACCAGCGAGCGTGATCAGTGTCAGCGCGGCCAGACCCAGGATCGTAGGTGAACTCCAGGGATTGATATTGCCGCCAAAGCTGGTGAAAAGGACAAGTGACGTCAACATGACCGCCATCAGCGCGGCGCCGGCGACATCGATCGCGGGCCGCTGCCGCTTGGCTGGCGAGGTGAATGCGATGGCTATCACGCCCAAGGCGGCAAGACCCAGCGGCAGGTTGATATAGAAAATCCAGCGCCAGTTCAGATGCTCGACGAAGAACCCGCCAATCAATGGCCCAAGCACGGTCGACAGCCCAAAGACGCCGCCAAAGAAGCCCTGATAACGACCCCGATCCCGGGGCGGAATAATGTCGCCGATTGCCGCCATGCTCGTCACCATCAGCCCGCCGCCGCCCAGACCTTGCAGCGCCCGGAACGCAATCAGTGCGCCCATTGAACGGCTTAAGCCACACAGCGCCGATCCGAGAAGAAACAGCAGGATCGCACCCTGCAGCACGATTTTGCGTCCGAAGAGATCGCCAAGCTTGCCGTAGAGCGGCGTGACGATGGTCGTCGCCAGCATGTAGGCGGTGACGATCCACGAAAGGTGCGCCAACCCGCCAAACTCACCCACAATCGTTGGCAGCGCCGTGGAAACGATCGTCTGGTCGAGCGATGCCAGCAGCATCACCAACATAAGCGCCCAAAAAATCAGTTGGACCGATTGCGGTGGGGGAGTCGCGGACGCCGGCATGATTGATGTGCTTTGTGGCATGGGGGGCGTTTCCTTCTCCGTCTTGCTTCGCTCATCCTATGTCTGGCGCCTGATCCACAAGCACTAATTCATGGACTGTCGAACATTGGGGGGCCTGCCGTTGCGGTAGCGAAAGCGGGCATTACCCAGTTGGAGACGGATGCACTGGCACCGCGCAAAAGTTCGGTGTCGGTCACGATCTTGCTTCGATCACCATATTTGCCGCGAGTTACCAGAAACGCGATGTGGGGCTTGCCTCCGGAGAACATGGTGATCGCCGCGAAGTAAATTTCCGTATCACCCGATTTCAGCACCGAGTAAAAGGCCAGATCCTCCCACGAGGTTGGATCGACATTCATCCGGTCACTCTCGTGCGAAACCTCGTCCTGGAGGAATATTCCAAATGGCCCGCTCTCCTTCCAGACTTCATCTGACAGGCGATCAAGTTCCCCCAAGTCGAAGATGTTGCTAGGCCGCGTTGATGGGGGCGCCGTCCCTGCGGCCTCGGTTGGACCGGCGCCCACCGACGCGCCCCAGAGCATCGCAGCGATAATGACAGCCGCCGGACTTCGTACCATCCAATTTGCTGAAATCGGCATGTTCGACTTCTCATATGTCGTGTCCCCGCTTGTGATATCGCGGGTTGCCTCGGTTTAGCGCTGGAGCGCTGCCAATCGAATGCAATGTGGTCACCAAGTCGTGGTACTTTTACATGGACGCTGAAGGATTGCTTCCCGGTCGATGTCTTGCGCTCCCGTCCTCAACGAGGCGGATGTGGCGCTGGTGGTTGGGCCTGGCTAAAAGACCGTAACGGCCAGACAAACCAGGGCCGCAGAAGAAGAAAGATCATCATGATGCTGAAAGACATGCTCGCGCCTACCTACGTCCAGATGCTGGGAGCGCTTGCGGCTTGGCTCCGCAAAGTCGACGAGAAGGGGCAGGAAGTGGCGCAGACGCTGCTCACGGCTCGCCTTGCGCCCGACATGTTCCCACTTTCAACCCAGATCTGCTTCGCTTGCGTGCAAGCACAGGAGGGCGTGTTTCGGCTGCGGCAAGAAGCTTTCCCGCCATCAATCGAAGTATTGCTGGATGAAGGACGCAACGCGGCCGAGCACCCCGGCTCCATCGCCGACGCGCTTGCAAGGATCGCCGCAACCATCAGCATCGTGGAGGTGGCGGCAGCAGATGCGCCCGAGATCGATCCAGCGACGCCCATTGCTCATACGCTGCCGCAGGGCATGGTGTTCGATCTCACTGCCGAGCAATATGTCCGCGACTGGGCGCTACCGCAATTCTATTTCCACGTCATGACCGCTTACGCGATCCTGCGCGCCCGAGGCGTTGACCTAGGGAAGGCCGACTATGTCGCGCACATGTTCGCATATCTGCGCCCAGGCACCTTGCCCGAGCAATAGAGAGCGAGCTGATCGTGGTTTCTAAGTTGCCGATCGCTTCGCCGCATGATCACCACGTTGAAGTAAAATCGCTCATGTTCGCTCCATTCTCGCGAGGTCGAGCGTGGAACCAGACTGCTATCAAACAATTGCGTGAATCCAGCGATGACAGCAATGACGCAGCACGGGACATTGCCGAAACTTTGTAATGGCAGGAAGCAGCCGTTGACCGAAATCGGTCGGTCAACCCAAATTGCTACTCCTCCCCGATGTCCAACGGGCACATCTCGATCCGGACAGAGCCAATTCCACACGTTCGTGATCTGGCCATCAAATCGCGTTTCCGAACCAGAGCCAATGTACCGAGATATGCATATGCGATTCGGAGGAGAAGCGTGTTTTTGCACTCCCTGCTCCACTCGCGACGTTGGGCATCAGCAATGGCACCCCACGCATAATCGTGCATGATATACCATTTGTGCATAATTTCCTTGCATTTCCCGAAAAAAGGGTAAAACGTCCCTCTCGAAATGACATCAGGAGAGGCAGATGAAGCTATCATATCTTTGCATGACCGGATATGATGGGCTGGCGCCCGGGATAGAGATTTGGCCCGCATCTCCGGAGTTCTGCAGGCCGGATGTGGCGCAGAGATCCTATGCACGATATCTCGACATGGTCGAACTTGCTGAACGTCTCGGCTTCGATTGGATCAGCGTCTCTGAGCATCATTACGCGCCTTACCAGATGACGCCGAATCCGATGATCATGGCATCTGCGATCATTCAGCGCACCAAGCATACGCGTGTCGCCCTGCTTGGCCCGCTCGTGCCGCTGAACAATCCGATCCGGCTCGCTGAAGAAGTCGCCATGCTCGACGCCTTGAGTGGTGGGCGCATGGAAGTTCTGTTCCTGCGGGGCACACCGAACGAGCATAAAACCTACGATACGCCGGCCGAACTGACCAAGAAGATGACGCAGGAAGGCATTGATCTCATTTTGAAGGCCTGGACTTCCGAAAAGCCATTTTCCTGGAAGGGCGATCAGTATAAATTCGATACCGTGTCGATCTGGCCGCGTATTACGCAGCAGCCGCATCCTCCAGTATTCGGATCGGGGAATAGTGAGGATTCGGTAGTATTTGCTGCAAAGCGCCGGATCGGTATCGGTTTTTCCTTCGCGCCGCCAGAAGTCGTGAAGAAGTGGATCGACCTCTATCGCGCCGAATGCGCCAAGGAAGGTTGGGAGCCTACGCCCAATCACGTAATCTATCGCGGAATCATTTATTGCGCGCCCAGCGATCAGCAGGCCTATGCCGATCTGGAGAGCTTCTTCGGCCAGCAGGCCGAGGAGCAGGGCAAATTGCAGTCGGCCACGCTGGGCGGTCCTCCGGTCCTCGATCTCGTTGCCAAGCCCTATTTCGTGGGATCGCCCGACACGCTCATCGAAAAGTTCCAGACCTTGCGCGACATTGGCGTCGGCGTCTGCGATTTGCCGTTCGTGGTCGGCTCACCCGAACAACAGCGCGCATCCCTCGAGTTGTTCGGCAAGGAAGTGCTGCCGAAGGTTCAGGCATGGGACACCGGGAGCTTTGCAAAGAGGCTTACGGAAGCTGCCGAGTGAGGACAGCTCCGGTGGCTCTGATACACAACCTCAACAGCAATCGCCTCGCATCTCCTCCGGCGCTCAGATCAGCCGGCCGAGCGACGTCACGGTCGGAGGAACGGCAAGTGCAGCCATGATAGGCGCGAACGCCTCCTTGCCGAGGACCTTGCCGGCAGCCTCCTGTGCCTCAGGCGAGGTCCAGCGCTCCAGGAAAGTCAGGTGCTCGGGATGATCGAGGTCCTGATACAATTCGGTTCCTTCAGTGCCATCGCAGGCCGATATCTTCGCCGCAAGTTCTCGCAAGGCTTGCTCGAGAATGTCAATCTGCCCTGGTGCGGCGATCATTACATAGGAACGCATCATGGCCATATTCTTCTCCTGAGAACGGCTCACCGGAAACCTCCCCTTTCAAGCTGAGGAAGGCGTATCCAATGCCTAATGAGCCACGGCATTTGCAGCCGCAACGACATATTGTTGACGATACGTTACCTGCGATAACTCCCGGAGGCGAAATGAACCAGTCAGGATCAGAGACGAGCAAGGGCGCCCGCTGCTTAAACGGGATCGACATATGCTGTGTGGCGGCTCAATTTCTTATCGTTGAAACCTTATGAATGACATCGCCATACAAGCATTTCACGCAAGCTTGTCAGAGAACGAGGTTGCGGATTTGCGTAACCGCCTGGCGCAGACACGCTGGCCGGACTGGCTACCGGGTTCGGACTGGAGTTATGGCGTCGACGGGGCATATCTCAAAAAACTGTGCGACTATTGGCAGCATGATTTCGACTTCGACGGCCATGTCGCCCGCCTTAATGCCTGGCCACAATATGTGTCTGAAATAGAGGGCGAGCGCCTCCATTTCTATCATGTGCCATCCAGGGTGCCGACAGCGCGGCCACTGATACTCGTTCACGGCTGGCCGGGTTCAGTGGTCGAATTTCTCGATCTGATCGGGCCGCTGTCGGACCCGGAGGCGCATGGCGGCGATCCGGCCGACGCCTTCCACGTCGTGGTGCCTTCGCTGCCGGGATATGGTTTCTCGGGGCCTACGCGCAATCATGGTGTGAACATCGCCAAGGCAGCCTCCATGATGAACGCCATCATGCGCGCGCTCGGGTATGAACGCTATTTCGCGCAAGGTGGGGACTGGGGATCTCTGACAACCAGTCGCATGGCGCAGGATTTCCCGCAAAATGTCGCGGCTTTGCATATAAACATGGCGCCAGGCGGCAATGCCAATCCCATGCTCCCGGTCGAGGGGTTGAGTATAGCGGATCAGGACGAATTGGATCAATTGCGTCATCACCTGATGATCGATGGCGCCTATGCACAGATCCAGACAACCCGCCCACAAACGCTCGCCGTCGCCATGAACGATTCCCCTGCCGGGCTGGCTGGTTGGATCATCGACAAATTCTGGTCGTGGACCGATCATGGCGGGAATCTAGAGGATGCGTTCGACATCGACCATCTTCTCGACAATTTAAGCGTCTATTGGTTTACCGGCACCGCAGGGTCCAGTTTCCGGCTCTATCACGAGAATAATTATCGCACCCAATATACCCATTCCCGCGTCGAGATCCCCACCGGGGTTGCACGATTTGCAGGCGAACCATTCCGCTGGCCGCGGGCGCTGGTCGAATGGAACTACCCCAATATCCACCTATGGGAGGACTTGCCCGCAGGGGGCCATTTCGCCGCTTTTCAGCGTAAGGAAGATTTTCTGCGCGTGGTGCGCGCTTTCTTTCGCAATCAATCGACCCGGGGCGCCCAAACCAGACTGACCGAGGAACTGCCCAAACCAACGCGCGACCGCTGCGGATCAATCCGCTGAAAGGTATGAGACAATGGCCAATATAGTTTTTCTTCATGGCGGCGGCATGGGCGGATGGGTGTGGAAAGAGATCGCCACCACACTGCGCGGCGAAGGTCACCATATATTGACGCCAACCTTCACCGGTTTCGGCGAACGTTCACACCTGATCAGCCGTGACGTGACCCATGACGTGCACGTGACGGATATAGTGAACATGCTGACCTTTGAAGACGTCCGCGATGTCGTGCTTGTCCCCTTCAGCTATGGCGGGTCCGTAGCTCCGGGCGTGATCGCTCGTGCCGGCGATCGCATCCGCCGCGTCGTATATTTTGACGGGATCGTACCCGAAGCGGGCAAGAGCGTTGGCGAGGCCATGGGCTATATGTCGAACGAAGAGGCCATGGGGCTCAACGCCTTGCTTGCATCAGGCAAAGGCGCCATCGGAACCGGCGTTGCGGAGATGCAGCGGACGGCCGCTCAAGACAAGCCGATGAAAATGACAACCGAGCGGCAAGAATGGATGTTGGCCCACCTGAGCGACATGCCCTTGCGCTGTATGGTCAGCCCAGTGACCAGCGGTGGTGACGCTATTGACAAGCCTGTCGATTATCTGGGTATTGTCGGCGATGTTATGGAACCGCAGCATGAAAAAGCCCGCAAGCTTGGCTGGAATGTCGAAACGATGGGGCCGGAAATCGACCACGCCTTCATCGTTGGCGCACCCGAACGTGCGGTGGAATTTCTGCGACCGAGGCTCTGATTGAATGTACGAAAATTCGGTAGCGCACAGTTCTGCGGGTGATGCGGCGGTGGATCGAAGCGTCACGCATCGCGCCTATGTCGAGATGCGCGCGGCGTTGATATCATGCCAGTTGCCGCCGGGTTCACGACTCAACATCTCACAACTGCAACGCGATCTGGGTGTCAGCCAGGCCGCGGTGCGGGAAGGATTGTCGCGGCTGGCCGCCGAGGAGCTGGTTACGATAGAACGCAATAGCGGCTTCCGCGCCGCCCCCGTTTCGGCGGAGGGCTATCGCGAGTTGGCGAATGCATGCCTGACGATCGAGCTGACATTGCTCGATTCTTCGGTGAAAAATGGCGATTATGCGTGGGAAGGTGCCCTGCTGTCCTCTTATCACATCGCTTCCCGCATACTGAGCGAGGCATGCGACGTTCCGGCCAGCATGAATTCCTATGTCCAGCATCGCGAGCAGTTCCACCGCACTCTATTCTCCTGCTGCGACAACAAATGGCTGCTCTGGTCGTGGTCGCTGCTTTACGCCCAACAACTCCGCTACCGGCAGACATTTCTCCAGCTCGCGATGTTCGAACGTGGCCTGCATGAAGACTACCGGAAATTCATCGATGCCATCATTGAACGCGATGTCGTCAAAGCCGCCACGCTCTGGAGCGAAACCCATCACAAAGTGGTGGATTTCATTGAATCGAACCTTGAAGCGCCCCTTCCCGGCAAGGATGGCGCAGCCCCGCGGCGGCGGCGGCGGCGAACAACGTAGCTGTCGGAAAGAAACGTCGTTAAAGCCGGAACGCCCGCGCAAGCCGCTGGAATTTCGCTGGACGATGCAACATATCGTGCATAATGTGATAGCAATACTGGAATGATGCTCCTCCGGCGGTGATCTGGAAGTCGCAATGTCAGCGTGCTGGCCACGAACGCCAATGAATAGCGATAACCTGCCGGGACAAGCAGGCAACGCAGAGCATGAGGACCAGAACGAGGGTGTCAACATGGCATTCGACGCCAGGTTGCTCGCCGCCGGAGAGGAGAAGGAATGAACACGCTTGTGGATAAAGCCGACGCGACAGCCGCGGTAGAGGGGTTCACATCATCATGGTTGGCGCATGACATTGATCGCAAGGCCACTTTTCTGACCGGCGACTTCGTCTTGTGGAACAATTGCGACCATATCGAAGTCCCCCATGCAGCAGCGATCAAATCTTTCCATTGGTTGACGGCAGTAACGCGTAACAACCAATATTATGATGTGCGGCGAAATCTGACATCTTTTGGCGTGGTTCAGCAGCATCTGGCATCATTCGATACGGATCAGGGCAATTTCCGCGGCATTCCGATGCTGCTCGTCTTTCACACGCGCGGTCGTCGGGTTTCGCGATGCGAGACATATCTCGACAGCACCGGCTTGCCGAAGCTGGAATGGCCGAAAGGGGTCCGCTTCTTCTAAACTCGTTCCATAATATTAGTTTGAAGGATCTTCTTCATGAACGACGCATCAGGCAGGTCCGAAGCGATTGCAGCCGTAGAAAAGTGGAATCATTATTGGGGAGAGCGCGACCTCGACGGCATGAAGTCGGTCGCGGCGGACGACTTCATTCAATGGCATGCCACAGTGCGGAAGGAACTGAACAAGGACGAAGAATTCGACATGCTCGTCGAAGCACTCAAGGTCATGCGGATACGCTTTAAGGATATCGAACTTACGCCCATGAACGATAACAGGGTGTTACAGCGGTGCAAGGCGGACATCACGGTTAACGGAGTCACCCGCAACGACGTACCCTTTGCCATGGTCTTCCACACAAGGGGCCAGCAGATCACGCGATGTGACGAATATATGGATGGCCTGTCGCTTCCACCGATTGATTTCACTCCTTCCTGAACGCCAATCTTTCAGTTTTATCCGGCGGACGATAGTTCACTTCCGACTGTCAATCGCTCGGCGCGCCTCGATTTCAGAACGGATTTCTGCATGGCGCTGCGGCGTCAGCCGCATCATCCGCGCGGTCAACCCCGCCAGCAGATAGAGACACATGGGGACGAAGCCATAGAGGATCGTCACGCCGGAAAGCGCGGCCGTACTATTGTCCGCACTGCCGGGCCTGAAGCCGATCAAATCCAGCGCGAAATAGACGATGCCGATCGACAGCGCCTGCCCGAACTTGTGCGTTACGGTGAGCAGGGCAAAGAGGAGACCTGTTCGGTCCTGACCGCTTACCAACTGATCTTCGTCGGAGACATCCGCCATGATCGAGCGGGGCAACATGTCCGCAGCGCAGGCGGCCGCTCCACCGAGGATTGCCATGCCGCCAAAATACCACAGATTGCCGGGCGGCATCGCAGTCATGAGCACCATATATGCAGCAAATCCTACCGATCCCACCATAAGCGCACGGTGCTTGCCAATGCGGTTGGCGAGCATCGACCAACCTGGGGCCGCGACAATGCTGACCAGATAGAACCCTACGAATTGCAGTCCGACATATTCGAAAGGCACCTTCTTCAGCATGGTGAAGAAGAAGAGGAAAACCGAAGCACTGATGCCCAGCCCCAGGCCAAGAAGAAGTTGCGTCGTGAGTATGAGGCGAGCAGACCCCAAAGTGAACAGGCCAGTATAATCGCGCAGCTTCGCAGCATGGGCCAGCGGCGGAGCCTTCTCCTCGCGCACATAAAACAGCGTGACGCCTATGGTGACGGGAACGGCGCCCAACACGAACCAGCCCATCGTACGAACGGTAAAGCTGCTGTCATCAGAGATCCGTTCCG
>Ga0182747_1001894_pt1 | contig 15408 bp, 17 predicted proteins | sample eDN3rd30CBELigBY_FD_128526 | JGI IMG/M metagenome (GOLD analysis project Ga0182747, IMG submission 128526) | Enriched backyard soil microbial communities from Emeryville, California, USA - eDNA 3rd pass 30_C BE-Lig BY (version 2) (version 2) | ecosystem: Environmental > Terrestrial > Soil >...
CTTGCCGGCGGAGACGTCGGCACCGGTGGCGGTGCGGGCGATCACGTCGCTGACCAGGTCGATCCGGCCGTTCCCGGTCGCGCCCACGTACACGGCGACGTGCCCGGACGGGTCGGCGAGCAGCAGCTCGACCGGCGACAGGGCGGACCCCATGCCCTCGGGCCGCTCGGGCGGGATCCGCCAGTAGCCCTGCTCGGTCGACCACACGGCGCCCTCGGCGTCCGGGGCCGCGTCGGCCTCGGCGGGGGTGCCGTCCGCGTCGGCGATCGCCGAGGCGTCGTCCGGCACGACGACGAGCCGGATGGTGGACGTGTAGGACAGGTACGGGCCACCGTCGTGGTCGATCACCACGTCCTGGGTGAACGCCGTCTCCTCGATGCCCGGGTACCCCACGACGCCTTCGCCGTGCCACCGCCCGACGAGCCAGGCGAGCGGGTACATCTCGGGTGCGAGACCCTCGGGCAGGGTGAACGCCATGGGAGCCCTTCTTGTCAGCGCTGTCCCTTGAACAGCCGGTAGACGACGAAGCCGGCGAACCACCCGATGGTGATCGTCGCGGCGACGAGCAGACCGATGAACACGATCTCGAGTGCGTGCATCTGCCGATCCTAACGACGACGGGGCCCCGCGCCTTCCCGGCTCCTCAGGCCCGGGCGTGCCGCAGCCGGACGCCGAGCAGGTAGAGCTCGCAGCCGAGGCACAGGCCGAAGGCCGCGTTGAGCACCGCGGCGACGAGCGCCAGGGCCGCGGCGACCGGCACCGCGCCCGGGACGCCCGCCAGCGCGAGCAGCACGCCGGCTCCGGTGATGACCAGGCCGACCAGCTGCGCGAACCGCGGCGGGCGCGGGTCCTCCAGCTCGGCCGGCGGGGCGAGCCGGGGCCGGACCAGGCGGCGGTACAGCAGCCCCTGGACGGAGCCCTGGGCGCCGCGGACGGCGCCGACCGCGAACAGCGCGGCGACCACGGCCAGCGCGACGACCGCGGCCGCACCGGCGAGCAGCAGCACGACGACCAGCAGGACGGCGGTGAGGGCGGCCCCGGCCCGGGGGCCGCGGGGGTCGATGCCGGCCGTGGGGGCGTGCGGGGTCGCGGCGGCGGTGCCGCCGGCGGCGGGCACGGGCGTGCGGGGGGACGCGGGCACGGTGGTCTCCGGTGAGGTGGTGGGGTGGGCGGCGACGGGGCCGGTCAGGCGGCGGTGGCCGGACAGCGGTCGAGCGCGTCGAGCGCCTGCTGCCGCGTCGTCGCCCCGGACAGCCGCCCGCGCACGGCGCCGGTGCCGTCCAGCACCAGCACCGTCGGGGTGCGCAGCACGGCGAACCGGCGCACGAGGTCCAGACGGTCCTCGGCGGGCACCTCGACGTGCGCGACGCCCGGTCGCTCGCCCGCGAGGGCGGTCAGCACCGCGGCGGTGCTGCGGCACGGCGCGCACGCCGCGGAGGACAGCTGCAGGAACGTGGCCCCGGCCCCGAGCGGCGCGCCGAGGTCGGCGGCGGACAGCCGGTCGACCGCCCGCGGGCCCGCGGGGGCGGCCACGAACCGGCCGTTGCGGGAGCGCCACAGCAGGCCGGCGACGAGGGCGACGGCGAGCACGCCGAGGACGAGCAGGACGCGCAGCCCCATGCCCACCCCCGGGTCGCGGCGCGGGCGCGCCCGGCGGGCGACCCGGTCGTCAGCCGACGATGACGCGGCCGACGACGTAGACCAGGATGCCGGTGACGGCGACGGGCAGCACAGCGACCGCCCACCCCGCGAGACGATGTTCCAGGGTCGGCAGCCGGTCGAACAGGGCGTCGCCCGCGGCGACCAGGACGCCGATCGCGGCGCCGAGCAGCCCCCCCGACAGCAGCCCGACGGTCGGCAGCGCGGCGCCCGCGACCAGACCGCCCGCGACGGCCGCGCCGAGCGTGGCGCCGGCGCCGGCCCAGCCGCGCAGGGGCAGGGCGGTGACCGCGGACCCGACCGCCAGGGCGACCGCCCCCGTCACCACGACGGCGTCGCCGGCGGCGGTCCGCTCGGCGGCGAGCCAGCCCGCCGCGCACACCGGCACCAGGGCACCGGCGACGGTCCCGGCGACGGACTCCACGAGCCGCTCGCGACCGTCCCGCCGCACGAGCTCTGCCACGAAGGCGGCGAGCACCGCGCCCGCGAACACCGCGGGCACGTCACCCAGCAGCGGCTCGGTGGCGGTGACGTGCACGACCACGACGGCCGCGACGCCCGCGAGGCCGATCACGACCCCGCTGCCGACCGGCGCGGGCAGCCCCGCGACCCGGGGCCAGCCGACGGCGAGGACGGCGGTGAGGGCGACCAGCAGCACGGCCAGGACGACACCGTCCCGGCCGGCCAGCGAGACGCCCCCGAGGACACCGGCGACAGCGACGAGCGTCGCCAGGACGGCCGTGGTCACGGCGCGGTTCGAGGCGGGCACGGGCGCCATCCTCGCATCCCGGGACCGCGCACCCGGCATCGGGGCGGCGCGGGCCGGACCCGCGGGCCGCCCCGGGACGCCGGTTGCTTGTATCACCACCATGTGTCGCGGACACGCCCTCCGACGTGACATCCGAGGGGTACCGTGTCCCCCAATTCGGACGGGAGGAGGGTCCCTGCGTGGCCGACCTGCTGCTGCTCACGCCCGCGTCGGGGGGCTCCTCCCAGGTGCTGCCCGCGCTCGGCCTGCTGTCCCACCGCGTCCGGGTGCTGCCCGTGGAGCCCTCGGCCCTCGTGGACGCCCCCGACGCCGACATCGTCGTGCTCGACGCGCGCCGCGACCTCGTCACCGCCCGCACGACGTGCCGGCTGCTGCGCGCCACCGGCCTCACCGTGCCGCTGGTGCTGGTGCTGACCGAGGGCGGCCTCACGGTCGTCACGGCGGAGTGGGGCGCCGACGACATCGTGCTCGAGAACGCGACGCCCGCCGAGGTCGAGACCCGGTTCCGCCTCGTCATCGAGCGCGCCGCCCGGTCGTCCTACGACGACCACCCGCAGGAGATCTCGTCCGGCGAGCTCATGATCGACGCCGGCGGGTACACCGCCCGGCTCCGCGGCCGGCCGCTCGACCTCACGTACAAGGAGTTCGAGCTCCTCAAGTACCTGGTGCAGCACCCGGGCCGCGTGTTCACCCGGGCCCAGCTGCTCCAGGAGGTGTGGGGCTACGACTACTACGGGGGCACCCGCACCGTCGACGTCCACGTCCGGCGGCTGCGCGCCAAGCTCGGTCCCGAGCACGAGCAGCTGATCGGCACGGTGCGGAACGTCGGCTACCGGTTCGACCCGCCGAAGGACCGGCGCTCGGCCGACAGCGGGGCCGCGTCGACGGCCGCGGAGGTCCCCGCGGACGCCTGACCGCACCGCGCGCGGGTCCGGGGACGCCGGTACGATCCTCGGCGGTGTGCCGGGAAGTCTGGTCGGCGTCCACCTCGTCGACCCCACGGAGAGCCGCACCGTGACCCACACCCCGCCCCCCACCGAGGAGTCCGGCTCGCGCCTGTTCGGCGCGCTGACCCCCGGCGGGCTGGCCAACCTGCTGGACACCCTCCGCGCGGAGCGCACGGGCGGCGTGCTGCTGCTCGCGGGCGCCCTCGTCGCGCTGCTGTGGGCCAACTCGCCCTGGTCCGCGTCGTACACGACCATCTCCGAGACCGTGGTCGGCCCCGCGGCCCTGCACCTCGACCTCAGCCTCGCCGCGTGGGCGACGGACGGCCTGCTCGCGATCTTCTTCTTCGTCGTCGGCGTCGAGCTCAAGCGGGAGATCGTCGACGGGGAGCTCCGGCGGCCCGGCACGGCCGTGGTGCCCGTCGTCGCGGCCGTGGGCGGGATGGCCGTGCCCGCCCTGCTGTACCTGCTGGCCAACTCCTCGGCCGTCGGCGGGGAGCCCCAGGGGTGGGCGGTGCCGACCGCCACGGACATCGCGTTCGCGGTCGCCGTGCTGTCGGTGGTCGGACGGAGCCTCCCGGCGTCCCTGCGGGCGTTCCTGCTCACGCTCGCGGTCGTCGACGACCTGCTCGGCATCGTCGTCATCGCCGTGGTCTACACCGACGGGCTGCGCCTGGTGTGGTTCGCCGCGTCGCTGGTGGCGGTCGCGCTGTTCGCCGCGCTGGTCCGGGTGCGCCGGCCCGGGTTCGCCGGGCACGCCGCGCTCGTCGCGCTGGCGGTGACCGCGTGGGCGCTCATGCACGCGTCCGGGGTGCACGCGACGATCGCCGGGGTGCTCCTGGGCCTCACCGCGCCGGCGCTCGCCCGTCCGGGTGAGACGAGCAGCGTCGCCGAGCGCCTCGAGCACCGCTGGCGCCCGGTGTCCGCGGGGTTCGCGGTCCCGGTGTTCGCGCTGTTCGCCGCCGGGGTGCCGCTGTCCGGCGACGCGTTCGCCGAGGCCGTCGCCGACCCCGTCGCCCGCGGCGTCGCGCTCGGGCTCGTGGTCGGCAAGCCCGTCGGCATCCTGGCGGCGACCTGGCTGGTCGCGCGGTTCACCCGCGCCACCCTCGCCCCCGACCTGCACTGGCGGGACATCGCCGCCGTCGGGATGCTCGCCGGCATCGGCTTCACCGTGTCGCTCCTCATCGGTGAGCTCGCGTTCGGGGCGGGCGACCCGCACACCGAGCACCTCAAGGTGGCGATCCTGCTGGCCTCCACGACCGCGGCGCTCCTCGGCGGCGTGGCGCTGGCGGTGCGCGACCGGCAGCACCGATCCCGCCAGCAGGAGCTCGGGACGCGGTAGGTTCGGCGTCGATGACCGTCGACTCCGCCGCCCTCCTGCTCGACGGCCCGTGGCGGCACCACTTCGTGCCGGCGAACGGCTCCCGGTTCCACGTGGCCGTCGCGGGACCGGACGACCGCGACGCCCCGCTGGTGGTGCTGCTGCACGGGCTCCCCGAGCTGTGGTGGGCGTGGCGCCACCAGCTGCCCGCCCTCGCCGAGGACGGGCACCGCGTGGTCGCCATGGACCTGCGCGGCACCGGCGGCTCCGACAAGCCGCCGAGCGGCTACGACGTGCCGACGCTCACCCGCGACGTCGCCGGCGTCGTCCGCTCGCTGGGCTGCGACCGCGCCGTGGTGGTCGGGCACGGCGTGGGCGGCGGCGACGTGGCCTGGGCGATGCCCGCCTACCACCCCGGGCTGACCCGGGGCGTGGCCGTGCTGTCCTCGCCGCACCCCCTGACCCGCCGGGCCGACCCGCGGTCCGGGCTCCGTGCCCGCGCGACCCGCCGGATGGCCGAGATCCAGGCCCCGTACCTGCCGGAGCGCGCGATGACCCGCGGCGACCTCGTCGCGCGGCTGCTGCGCGAGTGGGGCGGGCCGCGCTGGCCGGACCCCGCCGCGCTCGCGCTGTACCGCCGGGCCGCCCTCGTCCCGTTCGCCGCGCACTCCGCGCTCGAGCAGGTCCGCTGGCTGTACCGGTCCGGCGTGCGCGCCGACGGGCGCCGGCACGCCGTCGCGCTGCGCGACGCGGAACCGGTGCCGACGCTGCAGGTGCACGGCGGGTCGGACGGCTGCTACAGCGTCTCCCGGGCGATGGCCCACGGGTCGGTCGCGCGCCGGCTGGGGCCGCACTACCGGTTCGAGATGCTCTCCGGCGCGGGGCACTACCTCCCGGAGGAGGAGCCCGCGCGGGTCACCACCCTCCTGCGCGACTGGCTGCGCGAGCTCGGCTGACGCCCGCCCCGCCCCTCGCCCCTCGCCTCCCTCGCCCCTCCCCTCCCTCGCCCCTCCCTCGCCGAGATCGCACAAGAGGTGGGGTTCCCCACGCTCGAACCGCGCACCTTCTGCGGACTCGGCGGGGCCGATCGCACGCCGCGCCGGGGGGGTGGCGGGTGCGGGGGGTGGCGGGTGCGGCAGGTGGGTCAGCGCCGCAGGGCCCGGCGCACCCAGGCGACCAGGCGGTCCGGGTGCCGCAGCACGTCGTCCGCCGTGCAGGTGATGACCCGCCAGCCGAGCGCCTCGAGCGCCTGGCGCCGGGCGATGTCCCGCCGCCAGGTGTCCCGGTCGGTGCGGTGCACGTCGCCGTCGTACTCGATCGCGACCCGCTCGCGGACGTACGCGAGGTCGGGCATCGCGACCACCCAGCCGTCGTCGGACCGCACCAGGGTGTTGACCTCCGGGCAGGGCAGACCCGCCTGGACGAGGATCCAGCGGAGCCGGGACTCCATCGGGGAGTCCGTCCCGGGCCGGACGTGCTGCACCGCCTCGCGCAGGCGCCGGACGCCGCGGGTGCCGGGCGGCAGCGCCTCGACCGCCGCGGCGAGGCCCGCGGGCGTGCACAGGGGGCGGCGCCGGCGGACCAGCGCGTCGCCGAGCACCACCAGCTCGCGGGCGGGGACCGTCGCCGCGAGCTGGACGAGCACCGCCTCGGGCGCCAGGACGGGCAGCCCGCTGACCACGCGGCTCCCGACGTCCCGCGTCGGCCGGACGTGGCTCCGCACGCCGGCCCGCCGCGGGGGCGTGCACCCCGGCCCGACCTGCACGTGCAGCGGCCCGCGGGCGTCGAGGCCCACGGGCAGCGGGACGTCGAGCAGGGCCAGCGCCGTCACGTGGCAGAACACGGTCCCGGGCGGCAGGACCGGCACCACGTCGTGGCACCGCCGGACGACGTCGTCCGGTGCGGGAGCCACCGCAGCGCTCCGGACGCCGCGCGTCGGCGCGCGCAGGGACGCGCGGCGCAGCTGCGCCGCGCTGAGGCCCGCGTCACGCCCCTCGGCGACGGTGAACGGCCGCGAGGCGAGCGGAGGCGGGAGCGGTGCGCGGTGGGCGGGCATCCCCCGAGCGTGCCGAGCCGCGCCCACCCCGCGGGCGCCCGGCCGCCCGAACCTGTGGACCACGCACGCCCCGACGCCCTGTGGACGCCGGACCCCGGCCCCCGCGACCCCCACCCCTGACCCCTGACTCCTGACCCGCGAGAGTGCACAACCTGCGGGGTTCCAGCCGTCCGAACCCGGCAGGTAGTGCACTCTCGGCGATGCGGGGGGCGCGCGGCGCGGGAGGCGCGCGGCGCGGGGGCGCGGCGCGGGACCGGGGTCGCGTCAGGCGTCCGGGGGCGCCGCCCGGGGCGGCACGGGCGGGGCACCCACGCGCACGAGCGCCGAGGGGCAGTCGCGGGTGATCGGGCAGGTGGCGCAGTCCGGCCGGCGGGCGTGGCACGTGCGGCGGCCGTGGAAGATCAGCCGGTGGCTGAGCAGCGTCCACTCCGGGCGCGGGATCAGCGCGGCGATGTCCCGCTCGACCTTGACCGGGTCCTCCTCGGTGGTCCAGCCCAGCCGCCGGGCGAGCCGGCCGACGTGGGTGTCGACGGTGATCCCGGGGATGCCGAACGCGTCGCCGAGCACGACGTTCGCCGTCTTGCGGCCGACGCCCGGCAGCGTCACCAGGTCCTCGAGCCGCGGCGGCACCTCGCCGTCGAACCGCTCGACGAGCGCGCGCCCGAGGCCCTGCAGCGAGCGGGCCTTGGCGCGGAAGAACCCGGTCGGCCGGATCAGCTCCTCGAGCTCCGCGGGGTCGGCCCCTGCGTAGGCCGCGGCGTCCGGGTAGCGGGCGAACAGCGCCGGGGTGACCTGGTTGACCCGCACGTCGGTGGTCTGCGCGGACAGCACGGTCGCGACCAGCAGCTCCAGCGGCGACCGGAAGTCCAGCTCGCACCGCGCGTCCGGCCAGCGCACCGCGAGCGCGCGGTTCACCCGGCGCGCGCGGCGGACCAGGGCGACCGGCGGCCGGGCCGCGGTCGCCTGCTGCGGGTCACCGGCCGCGGCTGGACTCATGCGGCCAGCGTAGGTCCGCCCGGGGGACATCGGTTGCTCTGGGCGAGTGACCGGGAGTTGATCACATGACCAAGTTCTCAAGTCAGGCGCACCTCACGTCGAAAGACGGGGGGACGCGACCTGTGGCCGTACGGGTCGTCCGAGAGAGTGGGCGGACCGCATGACCCTGGCCGGCACGGCTGACCAGCTCGTCGAGCTGCGCCGGCAGCGCGGCGCCCTGCGCCTCGAGCACCAGCACGTCGTCCGCTGGCGGCGCCTGGTGCGCGACCGCCTGGAGCTCGCCGTGGCCGCCGCCGCCCCGCCCGAGGTCCCGGGCGCGTGCGCGGACGTGCGCACCGTCCTGGGCTCCGACGCGACCGACGTGCCGACCGGCGCGGAGCTCGCGGCGGCCGTCCGGGGCGCGCTGCCGATCGCCGAGGTGCACGAGCTGCCCCGCCTGCGTGACCTGGACATGCGGCTGGCGCGCTACGAGATGCGGCTGGAGGACGCCCTGCGGCGCCTGACCGACCGGTACATCGACCGGCTCGCCCGGGACGTCACCGAGGGAGGCGTCGACGCGCTGCGCCGTCCTGCCGGCGCCTGATGAGGCAGACTGAGGGACGTCACATCCCGGCAAGAAGGTGAGGTTCCTCCCGTGGAGGACGACGTCGTGCTCACGGCGCCCCTGTTCGCGAACATGGACCCCGAGGCGTCCCGGACGCTGCTCGCGTCGATGGCGCCCGTGCACGTCGCCCGCGGCGAGGTGCTGTTCCACGAGGGCGAGCCGGGCGACCGGCTCTACGTGATCCGCTCCGGCAAGATCAAGCTCGGCCGCCGCTCCACCGACGGCCGGGAGAACCTGCTCGCGGTGCTCGGCCCCGGCGAGATGTTCGGCGAGCTGTCGCTGTTCGACCCGGGCCCCCGCACGGCCACGGCCACCGGCCTCGCCGACGCGGTGGTGCTCGAGCTGGGCCACCACGACCTGATCCCGTGGCTGGAGCAGAACCCCACCGTCGCCAAGCACCTGCTGGGCGCGCTCGGCCGCCGGTTGCGCCGCACCAACGACGCCCTGGCCGACCTGGTGTTCTCCGACGTCCCGGGCCGCGTCGCCAAGGCGCTGCTGGACCTGTCGCACCGGTTCGGGCAGCAGACCGACGAGGGCGTCCGCGTCGCGCACGACCTCACGCAGGAGGAGCTCGCGCAGCTCGTCGGCGCGAGCCGGGAGACCGTGAACAAGGCGCTCGCCGACTTCGCCGCCCGCGGCTGGGTCCGCCGCGAGGGCCGGGCGATCGTGCTGCTCGACGTCGACCGCCTGGAGCGCCGCGCGCGCTGAGGCCCCGCCGACGCCGACGGCCCGCACCCTCGCCGGGGTGCGGGCCGTCGCTGCGTGGGGGCTCAGGCCTCCGGGGCGAGCTCGACGACGATCTCGACCTCGACGGGCGAGTCCAGCGGGAGCACCGCGACGCCGACGGCGGACCGCGCGTGCACGCCCGCCTCGCCGAACACCTCGTGCAGCAGCGTGCTGGCGCCGTTGATCACGCCGGGCTGGCCGGTGAAGGCCGGGTCGCTGGCGACGAAGCCGACGACCTTGACCACCCGGACGACGCGGTCGAGGTCCCCGACCAGCGACGCGACGGCGGCGACCGCGTTCAGCGCGGCGGTGCGCGCCAGGTCCTGGGCCGTGTCCGGGGACACCCGCCCGGGGCCGGTGCCGACCTTGCCCGTGACCGGCAGCTCGCCCGCCACGAACGGCAGCTGGCCGGACGTGTGGACGTACGCGCCCGTGCGGACGGCGGGGACGTAGGCGGCGACGGGCGCGGCGACCTGCGGCAGCTCGATGCCGAGCTCCGCGAGCCGCGCGACGACGGCGCCGGTCACTTCTCGCCCGTGGGGCGCTTGAGGTAGGCGACGAGCCCGGTCTCGGACTGCAGGACCTGGACGAGCTCCCAGCCGTCCTGACCCCACTGGTCGAGGATCGCCTTGGTCGCGTGGACGATGAGGGGCACGGTCGCGTACTCCCACGTGGTGGTGGCCATGGCGCCACCCTAGCCGTGCCCCCGGCGCACCCGTCAGGTGCCCACGGCGGCGGGCTGCTCGGCCGGCTCCGTGCCGACGAGCTCGTCGTACCAGGACTCCACCTCGGGCCGCCGGCGGCGCAGCGCCCGCCGCTCGCGCTCGGTCATCCCGCCCCACACGCCGAAGTCGGCGCGCGAGTCGAGGGCGTCGGCCAGGCAGAGCAGCCGGACCGCGCACCCCCCGCACACGGCGCGGGCGTCGCGCTGCGCGGCGCCCTCCACGAACAGCGCGTCGGGCGCCACCCTCCCGGCGCCGCACTTCGCGTTCGCCGTCCAGTGCCCGTCGGGCCCTGCGATCGTCATCGAGTCGTCCCCTGTCCCCTGCGTACGGGACAGCACCGCTCGCGGACCGTCGGTGTCGACGGTCCGGCGCGGCAGTCCCCCCTGCTCGGCCGACGGTAGCCGGTCGAATCGTCCCATCGCATCCTCCGTTCGGGTTGTTGCACCCGGTCGGCCAGCGGGGGCAGGGGTGTGCAGGTACGGTGCAGGTCCCCCCGGGCCCTGTGGACGACCCGGCGGGCTCGAGGGCTGCTCCCGTACCCTGGCGGGCATGGCTCCCACCCCCACGCCGCGCGGGCGGCAGGTCACCGTCGTGCAGGCGCTGGCGCTGCTGCTCGCCTTCGTGCTGACCGCCGGCGTCGGCGGCCTCCTGACCGCCGGGCTCGTGCTGCCGACCGTCGCCGTCGCGAACACCGCGACCGACCTGAGCGTCGAGGCGTTCGAGGACCTGCCCTCCGAGCTCGAGACGAAGCCGCTGTCCGAGAAGTCGGTCATGCTCGCCGCCGACGGCACCGTGCTCGCGGAGTTCTTCGCGGAGAACCGCGTGGTCGTCGCGCTCGACCAGGTGTCCGTGCAGATGCAGAACGCGGTGGTGGCGACGGAGGACAAGCGCTTCTACCAGCACGGCGGCATCGACCCCGCCGGCATGGTGCGCGCGCTGGTGAAGAACCAGCTCGGCGACTCCCAGCAGGGCGCCTCCACGCTGACCCAGCAGTACGTGAAGAACGTCCTGATCGAGACGGCGGTCCGGGAGGGCGACCTCGCGGCGGCGCAGGAGGCCAAGGAGGCCGACGGGACCGAGGGCTACGCGCGCAAGCTGCGCGAGGCCAAGCTCTCCATCGCCCTCGAGAAGACGATGACGAAGGACCAGATCCTCGAGAACTACCTGAACATCGCCCAGTTCGGGGTCGCGACGTACGGCGTGGAGTCCGCCGCGCAGCGCTACTTCAGCAAGCCCGCCGCCGAGCTGACCTACCTCGAGGCCGCGACCATCGCCGGCATCACGAAGAGCCCGACCGCGTTCGACCCGGTCCGGAACCCCGAGGCGTCCCAGGGCCGCCGCGACACCGTGCTGCGGCTGATGAACGAGCAGGGCTACATCACGCAGGAGGAGTACGCCGCCGGCATCGCGGCACCGATCGCCGACACCCTGCACGTGAGCGAGGCCCAGAGCGGCTGCATGGCCGCCGGCAACGTGGTCCAGGGCTCCGGCTACTTCTGCGACTACGTCACCCAGGTCATCCGCAACGACCCGGCGTTCGGCGCGACCGCGGAGGAGCGCGAGGAGCGGCTGTTCCGCGGCGGCCTCACCATCACGACGACCCTCGACCCGCGGATCCAGACGATCGCGGACACCCAGGTCAAGGCGACCGTCCCGGTCGACGACCCGACGGGCGTCGGCTCCGCGATGTCGGTGGTGCAGCCGGGCACCGGGCAGATCAAGGCGATGGCCCAGAACCGGAACTTCAACAACACCGCCGACGCGACCGGTCGCGACTCGTCGGTCAACTACAACACCTCCTACTCGTACGGCGGGTCCGGCGGGTTCATGCCGGGCTCGACGTTCAAGCCGTTCACCCTGCTCGAGTGGCTCAAGCAGGGCCACAACCTCAACGAGAGCGTCAACGGCACCGCCCGCACGCTGAACACGAACCAGTTCACCGCGTGCGGGTCCCGCTACCCGAGCCAGACCTGGCCCGTGGGCAACGCCGAGGGCGGCGCCGGCATGATGTCGGTGATGGCCGCGACCCAGGGCTCGGTGAACCTGGCGTACCTGTCGATGGCGATGCAGCTCGACCTCTGCAACATCATGGAGGGCGCCAAGCAGCTCGGCGTGACCAGCTCCGCGGCCGGCTCGGAGGGCGAGGCCATCTCGGCCGTCCCCTCGAACGTCCTCGGCTCGGGCGTCACCAGCCCCCTCGCCCTCGCCGGCGCGTACGCGGCGTTCGCGTCGGGCGGCATCTACTGCACCCCGATCGCCATCACCAACGTGAAGGACACCGACGGCGCGGACCTCGCGATCCCCGACGCCGGCTGCCACCAGGCCATCGACCCGAACGTCGCCGCCGGCATGAACGAGGCGATGAGCAACGTGTGGAACGGCACCGGCAAGTCCATCGGCCGGCCGTCGTTCTACACCGCCTCCGGCAAGACCGGCACGACGACCCGCAACGAGCACACCTGGTTCGCCGGCTACACGCCGCGGCTGGCGTCGATCGTGTGGGTCGGCTACCCGGACCGCAACGAGCCGATGCAGAACATCCGGATCAACGGCCGGTACGCCCGGTACGCCTACGGCGCGACGTACGCCGGCGTCACCTGGAAGAACTTCATGGACGAGGCGCTGAACGACGGCCAGGAGAACCCCGGCTTCGCGGCTCCGACCAGCGACCTGCGGTTCGGCCGCGCGGTCCCGATCCCCTCCGTCGTCGGCCAGGACCAGAACGCGGCGATCGCCACGCTGCAGAACGCCGGCTTCTCCGCGACCGTCGGCGGCACGACCGCCTCCGACATCACCCCCGGCTCCGTGGTGAGCCAGAGCCCCTCCGGCAGCGCGCCGGCCGGCAGCTCGATCACGCTGACGCTGTCCAGCGGCCCGGCGGCGCCGCCCGCGGGCGGGGACGGCGGGGGCGGCAACCCCGGCCCCGGCAACCCCGGCAACGGCGGCGGCAACGGGAACGGGAACAACGGCGGATGACCCACCCCGTCGCCCGCGCCCTGGGCGGTGCCGCGCTCGCCGGCGCCGCCGCGGTCGCCTGGGGCACGCTCGTCGAGTCCCGGTGGTACGCGCTGCGCGAGGTCACCGTCCCCGTGCTCCCGCACGGCCAGGACCCGCTGCGCGTCCTGCACCTCTCCGACCTGCACCTCACGCCGGGCCAGCAGCGCAAGGTCGACTGGGTCCGCGACCTCGCGTCGCTCCGCCCCGACCTGGTCGTGGACACCGGCGACAACTGGGCGCACCTCGACGCCATGCCGGCGCTGCTGCACGCGCTGGAGCCGCACCTGGCCACGCCGGGCGCGTTCGTGTGGGGGTCGAACGACTTCTTCGCGCCCTCGCCCAAGAACCCGGCGCGGTACCTGCTCCCCGACGCGCGCACCCAGCCGCCGCGCCCGCCCGTCGAGCTGCCGTGGCGCGAGCTCGGCAACCGGTTCCGGTCCGCGGGCTGGGTGGACCTGACCAACCGCCGCGACGAGCTGAAGGTCGCCGGACGGCGGATCTCGCTGGTCGGCACGGACGACGCGCACCTCGACCGGGACCGGTTCCCCGCGGCCGGCGGCCCCGACGACGTCCGCCCGGCGCCGGTCGTCGACGACGCGGGCGTGGCGCGGACGGGGCACGGCGACGTCGACCTGCACCTCGGGGTCACGCACGCCCCCTACCGCCGCGTGCTGGACGCCATGCACGACGACGGCGCGGACCTGGTGCTCGCCGGCCACACCCACGGCGGCCAGCTCGCGGTGCCGGGCTACGGCGCGCTGGTGACCAACTGCGACCTGCCCCGGGACCGGGCGAAGGGCCTGCACGGCTGGCCGGGCCCCCGCCCGGACGCGCGCGGCGGCGCCGACTCGACCTGGCTGCACGTGTGCGGCGGGCTGGGCACCTCCCCGTACGCCCCCGTGCGGTTCGCGTGCCGGCCGGAGGCGACGCTGCTGACGCTCGTCGCGGCCTGAGACGCGACGCTGCTCACACTTCACCCCGGGGCGGTCGCTCGATTCACGACCACCGTCCCGCGTCGGCTATGCTGGGCGGGCTTCACCGGGGTGTGGCGCAGCTTGGTAGCGCGCCTCGTTCGGGACGAGGAGGTCGTGGGTTCGAATCCCGCCACCCCGACCGGTGAGAGATGACGAAGGCCCGGACCACTCGGTCCGGGCCTTCGTCGTGCGTCCCGGGGCGTGCCCGCCGCCGCGCCCCCTCGTCAGCAGCCGACGTGCTGGTCCCGCCGGCCGTCGGGCCGGTCGCTCGAGTGGTCGCGCACCCCCGGCCCCTGCCGCTCCGCCGCGGCCGGGCGCCGGGCCGCGGCGAGCGCCTCCGTGGCGATCCGGAACCTGTCCCGGCCGGCCTGCTTGGCCCGGTACAGCGCGATGTCGGCGGCGGCCAGCGCCGAGGCGGCCGGGGTGCCCGGCGTGATGACCGCGATCCCGGCGGAGAACGTCACGCCGGTGCCCTCCTCGGCCCACTCCCCGCGCAGGGCCCGCAGGGTGTTCACGGCCTGCACCGGCTCGGTGCGCGGCAGGATCAGCACGAACTCCTCGCCGCCGTACCGCGCCGCGTAGTCCCGTCGCCGCAGGTGCTCGGCGAGCACGTGCCCGAACCGCTCCAGGACCAGGTCCCCGGCGGCGTGCCCGCGGGTGTCGTTGACGCGCTTGAAGTGGTCGAGGTCGGCGATGACGACGCAGTCGCCGGGCACCGCGCGCGCGAGCCGCTCGTCGAGGTCCCGGCGGTTGCCGAGCGAGGTCAGGGCGTCCGTCCGGGCGTCGGTGCGCAGCCGCCGGCGCAGGTCCCGCTGGTAGGCCGTGGCGAGCGCGATCACCTGGGCGGTGCCCCACCAGGTGACGGCGTAGATCACGAGCCGCACCACGGCGCTGCCGTTCAGCGTCGCGGCCATCGCGACGTACGCACCGGAGGCCGCGGGCAGCAGCACGAGCGCCGCGCGACCCGGGTGGAACAGGCCCGCGTACACGAAGCACAGCGGGATCAGCCCGACGAAGGCGCCGGCGATGCCCGTGGTCATCAGGCCGACCGCGCCGAGCGCGAGCAGCAGCGCCAGCGGGAACGCGAGGTTGCCCCAGCCGTCGGGGCGCCACGGCACCCGCAGGCTCAGGCCGACCAGGCCGAGCATCGCGGCCGACGTCCCGGCGAGCACCGCGAGACCGCGCCCGTCGACGCCGAGGCAGAGCGCCCCGAGGATGACGACCGCGCCGCCGAACAGCAGCAGCACCCGCCCGGCGGCCGCGGCGTTGCCGCCGGCCCGGGCCCACGGCGGGACGTGCGCCAGCAGGCGCACGACGACGGGGGCCTCGGGGGGCGTCCGTCCGTGCGCGCGACGTCCAGGCGCGACCGGGGGCATACCGGGATCATCGGCGGACGGGTGGCGGCACTTCAGGGAAAGGTTGAGATCTGCACCAGTTCTCGACGTGATCCCCAGCACGCTCCCAGGGACGCGCCCCGCGGACGACGGGCACGGCCGCTCACCGCCACCGGAACAGCCGCGCCGACAGCGGGACGAGCAGCACCGTCCACCCGGCCATGACCAGCAGCTCGCGCGTGGGCACCCCCGCGCCGACCCAGCCGTCGAGCATCGCCTGCGAGCCCGCGCCGAGCGGCGTCC
>Ga0182747_1001898_pt1 | contig 15397 bp, 14 predicted proteins | sample eDN3rd30CBELigBY_FD_128526 | JGI IMG/M metagenome (GOLD analysis project Ga0182747, IMG submission 128526) | Enriched backyard soil microbial communities from Emeryville, California, USA - eDNA 3rd pass 30_C BE-Lig BY (version 2) (version 2) | ecosystem: Environmental > Terrestrial > Soil >...
CGCCTTCTCTTCTACCTTTCCGGGCTATCCCACTTCCATTTCGTCGTAGAGACGCCTTCTCTTCTACCTTTTCGGGCTATTCCACTTCCATTTCGTCGTAGAGACGTATTCTCTTCAACCTTTCCGAGCTCTTCCACTTACCTTTCGTCGTAGAGACGCCTTCTCTTCTACCTTTGCGAGCTCTTCCACTTCCGTTCCGTCTTAGAGAAGCTCTCTCTTTTACCTTTTCACGCTCTCCCTCACTCGTTTCGTCGTAGAAACGCCTGCTCTTATAATAATTCCTTCAATAATAGATGTAAAACTCGATAACAAGTTTTCATTACCCCTATCTAAACTATCCCACTGATAAAAAACACCCCGTAAACGTTAGATTTGTGTCTAACATTTACGGGGCGGTTCAATCTTGATGTTCGTTTCTAGCTTTGTATTTTTGAGCGATAAGATAGATTTTATTATCGATTTTTTGAACAAATGATTTTCCTTTTGTTGCGCCAAATACAAATAATAAGATAATGATCATTAAGAATATTAGCGTATCAATTGAATTATAGAGAGCGTCAAGTGATCCTTCGGTAATACACGCAATTATAGGGATGCTGATATGTGGTACATAGCCAAAAAAGCAGCTTAAAATCAATGAAGTAAAGAAACCTATATTATTTCTTTTCCAATGTCGAAAATAAAACATAGGAATCAACAGAATCCAAGCGATTGTTTCAGAAACAATAAGAATAGGAATTTTATTAGTTAGAATATAATTAATCATAAATTTTCCTTTGTGAGTTTTCTTTTTATTTTACATTTTCTAAAGATAATTTTTCTAATTTACCTATATTTTATAATGCAGTTAGGAAACTATGCTATTTTTCATTTCTTTAACCTTACGAATTTTCCATATATACATCTCTAATAATCCCCTTTATTTTTACTCATTTGCTCTTGTATAATAATTTAGTCGCTGATTTTAGCATTTCAATTTAGGAGAAGTATATGAATAATAGCAAAGAAGATACGAAAATTATTGTATTCTCTGACCAATCTCACCACTTTATACACCCCTTTGATAAGAAAAACATTGTCTTTACAGGGGCCTTGTCCACTATGACACGTTCTGAAGCAGCAAAAAAGGTGAGAGCATTCGGAGGACAATTGCAAGGGGCTGTTACTAAGGAGACAGATTTTGTAATTCTTGGTGAGAAACGTCGTGGTGTTAGTACAAAACAAGCAAAGGCTGAGCAGTTAATCCACCTTGGATTGGACATACAAATTTTATTGGAAGATGATTTTATTTGGGTTTTATCTATCCCCAAAAGCACCCAACTTAGAACATAAGTGAAATAATTAAATCCAGCTTATTTTAATAAAGAATCCTAAGAAGAAAATTTCATAGGATTCTTTAACGATTAGTTCAATATGCAACATAATCCACTGTTCTGTCTGTAGCGTCTACTATTAAGATATTTTGTTACTGTACTTTTAAGTAATATTTATAATTGATTATTTTTTAATGCTTCTACTAAATCTTTAATTTGAATAATGTAAGTAATCATATCATTCGCATTATAAGATTTCTTTTCACTGAATCGATATAACGTTTCTATGCCATCCATTGAAGACTGTCCAGATTGAACGACTTGTTCTAATTGATTTTTAAATTTTACAATTTGTTGTAGAGTTTGTTCCTTGCGTCCTGTATCGTTCCCATACTCTCACTTACGCCTCGTTCTGAAAGCTCTATACGATCAAAGTATTCCTTCGTTACTAATGACATTTTCTGCGCTTGATTAACTGTTTGTTGCTCTTTATTTATATAATCAACGACACCCTCCATATACTCCATAATTTGCGTCACTTTGCCGTTAATTTGATTGAGTGCATTTTTACTCTGTTCTGCTAGTTTTCGTACTTCCGATGCAACAACTGCAAAACCCTTTCCATGATCACCTGCACGAGCTGCTTCAATCGATGCATTTAATGCTAATAAATTTGTTTGATCTGCAATCCCGCCAATTAGCTTGGAAAACTCCATTATCTCTCCGGTTTCTTTTTGAAGTTCATTAATCGATTCCCCAACATTAACAAAAATGCCACTCACATTGTCCATTTGTTCTGATAAATGATTCATTTGATTGCTACCTTCTTGTATAAGCTGACGGTTGCTTATAACTTGTGATTCAACAGATTCTGTTATTTGTTGTATTTCTTCAGTTTCTTGAACGATGACTTGTGCACTTTCGTAGGTAGCTTTCAAAATGACCTGATCTTCCCTAATGGATTCTGCAATGTCAGTAATATGCTCCATAAAAATACTGTCACCTTCTGTATTTTTAGCACTTGCATTTTTTAATAAATTTAATAGTTCCTCTAAGCTAGTAATGATTTGTTCACGTTCTTCATCCGATAATTCAAGAACTTCTTGATGAACTTGTTCAGCAAGATGCTCTTTCTTAAATAAACTTTTTAGCATCAAACTCACTCCACTCTTAACTTACCAAATCCAATTAGTAACATTGTTTGATTCAATTGAGATTTATATAATTGCTCACCATAGCTAGAAAAGCCACATAAATTTGGTAATTGCTTTAATCGGTCATTCAACGGTTGAAATAAATGCTCTTGTTTAAATTGCAGCTTACGCAATATGCAATTACATGCTAACACGCCATACAACTCTCCGAAGTGATTTGTAAAATGGTCAATTGTTTTTTGCATCTCCTTTATTGCATCGCGTGGCTGTAAAACTTCAAGAATAGCCCCTTCATACACTTGACAATAAAATTCAATCGCTCCTGAAGACTTAACATCAAATGGAGATGCATTGTAAAAGTCCTCACTAAACTTTCTTCCTAATGGATGTAAGGACCAATATTTTGAAAGGTCTTTAGCGGGGACTCCAATTGCTTTTGCATATGCTTCTGTTGCTTGAATACCGTTCATTTCATAAACAATACGCTTCTGTGCATCTGCTTTCGTAATTTTTAATTTTTTTCCTGTACTATCAAAATTGTTTTCTTTCAATATGTAAAAATCTACATTCGGTTTAATTAAAATAACCGCACCACCCGTTGATGATATGTCACCATTGACACTAACATAAGTCGTATCAAATTTTGCATCATCTCCTGCAGTTCCTCCGAATATTGGAAATCCATCATGTGCAAAAATTGAATTTACAACAGATAGCATTTTTTCTTCAGCTGCTTGTAATCCTACTGGAAAAACGAATGCTAATCCTTCCTTTTCAACTGTTTTTGACTGTGTGTTGATTCCAATTGCTTTCGCTGCTTGTACTAAGTTTTCCCGTTCAAAAATTGGATATTTGACAATATCGTTCATCATTACAGCATTGATGGTGCCAAATTGAGAAGAATAACTTTGTGCACTTAAACTAAATTCCTCAAATCCATTTGGTCCAATTTCACCTGTTGTAGTAACACCAACAATTTGTGCCTTAGGGTATTTCTTGCTAAAGCTGGTGGTTAATTCTTCAAATGAATAATCTGTACTTGTAAAGAATAAAACAAGGGCAGGTTCCTTATGTAATGTTTTTGCCAGTTCTTCAATAGCATGTGAAATAGACTTCGTTTTCGTCAATGCTGATCGAATAAAATCCATAGATAACTATTCTCCTTTAATTAATCTTATATTTCTTAAATATTTTTCTTACATTTCCGGAACATTGTACCATAACTAAAAATTCCAATGAACGTAATTCAAAATAATAAAATAGTCCCACTATCTAAATTCGCTTTTTATGTCCATTTATCTGTGTTTAACGTCTTGAATAATAGCACTTTTGTATTTTTAAAATTACTGTGAACAAATTTAGTAATCTTCTTTTATCTGTAACATGACTATTTCTGCAGTTTTTTCTAGTTAATTTTTACCATTTTTCACCAATTTTCTTCATTAGGTTTCCTAACAATCCCTTTCAATACAGAGATTATATGAGAGTGACTTCTTAACGTTATTAACTACTAATCTGATTTATATAAAATAAAGTAAAAAAGATACTCGTAATTAGTAGAAGTCTTTCAAACTAATTGAGTATCTATCTTTAAAAAGGATATTTAATTAGTCTCACTATCAGCACATATATTCCTCAACCTTATGTATGAAACACTTACAAAGAAATCTTAATATCAGTTACTTACTTCATTTGCAAATTGATTAATGTTCATACCTGGTTCAATTCCCATGCGCTTTAATTGAAGCTTATCGTCACCTAAGTGAACCTTTCCGTTTTTCGTAGTCACTGCCATAGTAAAACCTAAGCTTTTTACTATTTTAATCGTTTGATTATTATATTGTCCAAATGGATAAGCAAAATAATTTGTGTTTAAAGCCTCTTTAGATAGTTTAAGATCCGAATACACGACATGTTCTGGCTCAGAAACTACTAGACTCACTCCATTTACGATATTATGTAAAGCATTTGTATGACTACCATAGCGGAAGACATCCTTTAGGTTTTCCATGTCGATTGTACTTAGGAACTGAAGTCCTTTCCAGTTAAACTCGACTGGAGTAGCCTGTGTTCTACTTGTAATTATAAACTGTTCTGCTATAAACCCATATTGCTTAAGGACTGGGTAAGCATATTCCCTTGTACTTACAATCCCATCGTCAAAAGTAATTACTACTGATTTGGATGGGACATTACCTCCACGATTCAAATAACGTTCTAAATCTTCCATCGAAATTGTTTTATACCCATTTTCATATAACCACTTCATTTGCTCTTCAAATTCAACTGTAGTAACAGTAGTTGATGCGTTTGCAAATTCAGAATTTCTTTTCTCTTCTGGTTTTAGGATATGGTGGTACATGAGGATCGGAATTCCATGGTCAATCGTAGTTTTAAATTTGGGTAAGTACCCCAAACGACCTCCGATATCAACTAACCACCAATTCTTACCATAGTCTGCCACTATTGGATATCGAATCCCTTCCTTAATCGTTGCCATTGGTACTAACTTTCCAGAAGTATTATCGTAGACAGGCGCATCAGAATGAATTAATACTGTACTATTCTTGTTCGCTTTGCCTTGGTTTAAGTTATTTGTTTTCAAAGTTGTTGAAAGAGAAACGTCACTCTTATTAATATATCCATACCCATTCCCTATTTTTACTTCCCATAAATTTGCATCAAAATCACGGGTAATGACTACGGGTTGATTTGCCTTAATCGTGGCAACTTCATTGGATTGGCCGGTACTATTATCGTATACGGCCACATTATCATGGAGAGGTACTGCGTAAGTGTTCGAATTCGTTGCAGCACTGGCACTTCCGCTTTGTGAAATAATTCCCAGAAAAACGAATGATGATATAACTGGAACCAGCATTTTCTTTATTTTTTTTAACATAATTTCCCTCCTCTCCATTATATCGACATTTATTTTTAATCTTAAAGCATTATTCACAACATTTGTTTGATAAATTACAAAAATAATCCAAAAAAATAGACCATCAGAATCTTTCATTCTGGTGGTCTATTTTCATATTTGTTAAGTTTTTAAGACGATCCATTTCTACTTAAATCAATGCAAATTCTTTAAGAGCGTTCCTCAATACGTTTCTTTAGACTCTCTAATTTACTAGCACCCGCATTACGCTTTTCACTTGCCTCGTTATAAATCTCTTTCACATCTTTGATTCCCTGCATGATTGTACCCCATGTTTTCTCAAGGTGTTCAAGTTGAGGTAGGTTCCCTGATTTCAAATGAGACAGCGCTTTTTGTTGTAAGGTAACATTATTCGCATTTTGGGACAATACTTCAGCTGTTTGTTTATCTAATGCTTGCTGAGCCTTTACTCTAACCTGCTGTCGTTTTATTGCAACCGTTTGAACTAATGCTTGCTTAAACAATGGGAGTGTGACAATGAAAGATGCATTAATTTTTCGCATTAATTCGTCATTGCCCATTTGAGTTACTTTTATCATTGGCAGGCTTTGAATTGCCACATTTTCAGCTAATTTCAAATCATAGATACGTTGTTCCAGCATTTCCTTTGCTTGAATTAAATTCTGAAGCTTCAGCTGATCCAACTGATTCCCTGACATTCTTATCCTTTGTTCCCACTCAGGTATCAACTTATTAGAAACTTCTTCGACAGCTAATTCTCCTGCAGCGATATATTTTTGAAGCTCCTCATAATAAGCAAGATTATGATGGAACATTGTTTCTAATTGGTGATTCTCTTTAAGGATATCCGTCTCAAATTTCTTTAAGGTTATCCCAACCTTTTCAACATCCGTTTGCATCACTTCATATTTTTTATAGATGGACTCCATTGGATCCTGTGATTTATTGAAAAGCTTTTGAAAGAAGCTAGGTTTTTTCTCTTTTACAAAATCATTTAAATCAAAACTATCCATGATATTGCTAAGATATTTAGTTAAGTCTTTTGCCTCTTCTAGCTTAGTTTGCCGAATAGAATTTATAATCTTATCTGAAAATCTTGAGATTTCAACTGTCGATTGACTCCCAAATGAAACGATAGAATTTAGATTCTCAAGATTAAGTTGACTACGAATTGCTTGTATCTCTGGTGAATGTTTCACTTTTCGAATGATTTCTTGTGTTTTTTGTTCGATTTCCACCGACATCGGAGCTTCTATTTCACTCATCATTTATTCCTCCTTTTCCAATCGTGAGGAGAGCCCTTATCGTTTAAATAGTCTTTTTAAAAAACTTGTTTTTTGTTTTGGTATCTCATTTGGAATTTCTAAATCAAATTGAACAGATGGTAATTGATGAATATCAAAGTAATTCCGATTAATCCACGCTTCAATATTGTTGTAATTCGTTGGTGTATAAATTAAAATATCTGCCCCAATTAAATTGAAATAGCATAATAAAATAATATCTGTTTCAGTAAAGTTATCAGGTTGATTATCATAAACAACAATCTTGGGCACTTTACCTGTAAAGTCAAATGACTCAATTAGTCTTAAGAATTCTTTGTCCACTGTAATGACCGTCATTAGGATTTTAAGTCTTAGATCATTGGTCATCTCTTGTAAAAACATATCAGAAACAATCAATTCATTTATCTTACTAACAATAAAATTTTGTACCGTTTCATTTAGATAGTTTAATCGATAGATAGGGTGTTTAAATAATTTCTCTTTATCAATTAAGCCCTTTGCATCTATGACAAAAGACGTCGAATACATTTCTTGTCTACTATATGTAGTGGGTGTAAAATCTACCTTTTCTTTAAATACTGTATTGGCACAATCCTTCATTTCAAAAAGTTCTTGCCAATAGGCTTCTAATTGTAAATACGTACCACTGATTTTTGCAAACAAATTTGGAACATAAACGATTTCATCCTTCACTTGAAATTCAGGTCTAATTTTAGCCTCTTCATGCCATAGAATTTTCAATTCATCATGTGTCGTTTTTAAGGTGATTGGCTTTGTCGTCCCTGTTTCAAATTGTCTTGTTTTAAATACCCCAACATCTTCTCCGTATAAGAAACTTTCTATTTCCTCTTTTGCCTCATAAGTCACCGTTTTTTTTCTTATTCGTTTTGTTTCTAATGGAAACGGTTCCAGAGGAAAACTATTTGAGTAAACCATTTTTTTAGAGTATGTCTCATTCGGATCTATTTCAGAGAATTTTTGCTCTTTTGTTGGGTCCGTATGGATATAAAGAATATCCATTCCAATTAAGGACAAAAAAATTAAAAAATAAACCTCGTGTGACTTGATATCCCCATAAAAGAGTAATTTGGGTATATCGATCATCTGATTCTTTGGATATAACTTTGGTAATATTCGTTGTAGCCAAATTAATATTTTGACAACAAATGTTTCCACTTTAGACGTGTTAACAAACGATTCTTTCAGTAGAAATAACTCTATCACCTGTTGAAGTGCTTTATGAATAACTCGGTAATGGCTATGACCATAAAAAATTCGAGAATTAAAAAATAAGGACATCGCTTGTTTTTTCAATACCTTAGGATCTTGAGTCAAGGAGGAACCTATAAAGTTTTTAAAATACTCCATTTCATCATTTTGTGGTGTAAGAATTGGTCCATCAAATCGAACATAACGTCCATATTGTGTTAGTTGTTCATTTAGACGAAATAATTCATTTCTATATATGTTTAAATCGTTTTCCTCTTCACCCTCTACACCGAGTAAACGATAAAAATAAATAGGAATTACAGGCGTATTTCCTTCGATATACCCTATTCTTTCTTTAATTGGAACAACAATATCCTCTAAAGGACTCCTTGATTCCTTTAAAGAAACAACATAGTTTGAACTCATATCCTCACCAACTTTTATTTAAGATTCATTTTGTAGTTAATTTCAATTATACATGTTTTAGATTCATGAAGAAAAAATTTATCCCAGAATTTCTCATTAATCTTTAGAAATCCTTTATACCATTAAAACTACATTTTTTCCCCTTATAATGATGAATTCAATCTTTTTAGTTCTAAAATTCATGAAAATACAATATGTTAGTAGAGTGGCACACTTTGTATTTTGGAGCATTTCTATGCATAATGTGGAAGATTTCATTCTTTCGCAAAACTTTTTGCTATTGTTTAGGAAGCGAAAGAAATATAATAGAGGTAATGGAGGTACAGCATGCTAAAAATTAAAAATATCGAATTTATCAAAACTGTCTATGATGAATCTCTTTCACATAATATTTTCTCAATAGCAAATATTCATTTCTCCAATTATCCCCCAATCAACGGGGCACTATTATATTGGAAGAAAAATACTTCTCGTTCGGATTTTACACCAGAGGGTGATTATAAATTTTTCTATGATATGTCCAACATTACATATTACGCCTCTGTAAAATTCCCTAAAAATATTAAGCTTTCACGAGATCAAAGACAAGAATTAGCTTATATTTTACTGGATGAGCGCGGTTCAATAGGTACTTATAGCTTTAAAACAGATCGAAGTAGAAGAAAAAAATTCAAGCCTCAAATTGCACTTGAAAAGTTAAATTTACCAAAGGATTTTGATGTAACATCCATCCCTTCTTATGTAGGGCCAATTATCGACGATCTGGATATGGAACAGATTATTCAGTCTAATCCTAACTTGTCAAAAAAATTCATCCATGATTATTGCTTCTGGAGATATAATTTAGTCAAGCTTCACCCTTCAGATTTTGACAAGTATTTAGATTATGTGGATTTCGCCTATATTTGTTACGCTTGTGACCAGTTGACTGAAAACTACTTAATTGAGCACTTAGATGAAGTAGATGTTTCTTCACTACAATATAACTACCCAGTCTTATCCAGACTCTCAGCGTCATTTAAAAATTATATGATCAATGAATTGAAACGTCAGAAGTTAAAAATTAATGATCACTTTGAACAAGAGATTGATTTATTTATAAAAGATGAAACCTATTTTAGTGAATATAGTACGATTCACTTGCTCGATGAAGATGAGTTCGAAGAGGAAGAAGAAAAACTAGAATATCACTTTTTCCAATTTGAGCGCGGACAATATAAATGGCCTGGCAGTGAGCATATGGTGAAAGGTATTCCTTCTTTAGCATCACAAATCTATGATGACATGGGCTTTAAAAAACGTTCAAATAAAGAAATGGATTCTTTTTTCTATGAATACTCACCAAAACAGGTTGAATTAGTAAGTGCTATTTTAGAACCACATTGGTTACACCGTTATCGAGAAAAAGTCGATTGGCATGTTGCTTGTCAATATAATGAACACTTAACAGAAGAATTCTTAAATGCTCATATCCCATATATTGATTTTGAAGCTCTTGGAAATAACCTATGGTGTGAACTTTCGGATGGTTTTATCAAAAAATATTTAAAGCACTTCAATCACGCAAAGCCTGTACCAATTATTATTCGTCACTTGACTGAGGAATTGTATTTGAATTATAAAGATATGATTAAAGTAGATGCAGATCTATTATTCCAATATTATGATGAAGTAGGTAACGATGAGTACGAACGTTTACAAGATTTATTAAATGAATAAAAAAGGTATGATTGGAATTTAACATCCATCATACCCCATGCAAAACAGGAATAGGATCGTTTATTCCTGTTTTGTTATATTATCATTTGACCTTTTAACTTTTCTGTAATATCCGCTACATTTAAAGGTCTACTGAAGTAATAGCCTTGTACGTACTCACAATTATATTTTTTTAAAATCTCCATTTCCTCATGAGTTTCTACACCTTCAGCAACTACTTTTAATTTAAGCGCGTGAGCTAGAGCTATAATAGCTGCAACCATGGCTACCCCAGACTCCCCTTCACTAATGTTAAGTATAAAAGTACGATCAATTTTTAGTGTATCAACGGGAAACTCTTTTAAATAACCCAATGAACTATAGCCTGTGCCAAAGTCATCAATTGCAACAGTTAACCCTAATTCTTTTAACTCCTGAATCTTACCAATTAAAGCATCATTATAATCCATCATGCTCATTTCAGTAATTTCAATTTCAATATTTTCAGGACTTACTTTAGTTTCCTCTAGAATTTCAACCAATTTTGAAACAAAATTAGGTTCTTTAAAATGTAATGGTGAGATATTGACTGCTACTCTTAAATTAAATTGAAATTGTTTTTCCCATTCTTTAATCTGGAGCGCTGTTTGTTTTAATACCCATTCTCCAATATCACCGATTAGACCACATTCTTCTGCAAAGGGAATAAATTCACTTGGTGGAATTTGCCCTAATTCATCATCTTTCCAGCGTAGAAGTGCTTCCATACCAATAAGTTGCTCAGTTTTAACATCCATTTTTGGTTGATAATAAATCTCTAAAAGATCTTCATTTAATGCGTTTCGTAGCTTGGATTCAAAGATAAGTATGTAATCATTTTTACCTTGCATAGTATTTTTGAAGATTTCATACTGATTTCCTTTTCTTGTTTTCGCTACATACATAGCTAAATCAGCATTTACTAAAAGATTGTCTACATCGTTACCATGCTGAGGATAAATACTAATTCCTACACTTATACTCGAATAAAAATCATATTTGTTAAAGGTGAACGGCTTTTCAAAAATCGTCATTAAGTTTGAAGCTGTTTCTGACAATAGACTTATATCTTCTAGTAAAAGCACAAATTCGTCTCCATTTAAACGATAGAAGGAGTTTCCATTCTTATCAATGGACCGAAAACGTTTTGCAACCTCAACTAAGAATAGGTCTCCAATATTATGACCAAGCGCATCATTAATATATCGGAATCGATTGATATCGATAAAGAAAAGGGCGAATTCCGATTGTACTTTTTTATTTTTTTCAATAAGTTGATTTAATTTTTGAGCTAGAAATCGACGGTTTGGTAATCCTGTCAAAATATCATGATTTGCGAAGTGATTGATCATTTGAACATTCTTTTGTTCTGTAATATCCGTCCGAATAGAAATATATTGATAGGGTTTTCCCTTCTCATTTAGAAAAGGCACGATGGTTGTTTGTACCCAATAAAGTGAACCATCTTTGGCTCGATTACAAATATCACCTTGCCACGTTTGACCATTTCCTATTGTTTTCCACATATTTATAAAGAACTCTTTTGAATGGAAACCGGAATTTAAGATACGGTGATTTTGACCAATTAATTCTTCACGATTATATTTTGAGATTTCACAGAACCGATCATTCAAATCTGTGATGGTCCCCTTTTGATCAGTAACGGCAATGATAACTGCTTCATCAATTGCTGCTTTTAATTCTTTTAATTCTTCATATGTATACTCCATGAGTAAGGTTTCCGTCGACTGATTTTCCTTTGTTTTCACATGAGGTCCCCTCCGCCCTATAATCACTGAAATGTCGAAAAATAGTTTATTTTCAAGTATTATAGCCTATTATACAAGGAATTCTGAGTAGATAATAGCATAATGTTGTAAAGATATTGCGATTTATGCAATTTCTTGGATGTTTATTAGTAAAATGGCATTGAAAAAGAAAAAGTAAGCAATAAAAAACAACCTTACTTGAATAATTACGTAAGGTTGTTATAAGACATATTTCCTATATAAAGTTTACTATTCAAGATTATGCACCCTTTTTTTGCTCGGCTTTTTTATTATAAGCGTCTAATTGCTCTTTCGATAAGCTCGTTACAAAAAAGTCAAATTGTATAGGTCTTAATCCATATTGAAGACAAGCATTTCTATAATAATTATAACCAGCACGATACTCAACCATTACACCCACCCCTTCATCTGTTTTGCTTTAACATTAAATGCCTCTAATTGTTCTCGTGAAAGTTTTTCCACAAAATAAGCAAAATCGATTGGATCCAATTCAAATTCTAAGCATTTCAATACATAATATTCATAGCCTTCCCGATATAAAGACATACACTACATTCCTTCCTTTTTGTTCTATAACAGTTTATTTATTTATAAATTAATATAGTACAGTTTTTATTTAGAGTCAATAATTTTTCAGAATAAATAATTAAATTATTACACTGATTGATCATTGGATATAAATGTGTGGTTTGTTTTATCGCGTAGCCATTTGAAGAACTAGAAGGATATTTAATAGGAGTTTTATTCATAAAAAAACTCACGCGAATGGAACAAATCCAACACGTGAGTGATCAAATACTTATTAAGAAATTAAACTTTTAACTACTTTAGAAATCGTTGCCCCATCAGCTTTGCCAGTTAATAAAGGTTTAGCGATTTTCATGGCATCTCCCATATTCATCCCTTTACTAATGCCCGCATCAGTTAACTCTGATACGATTTCTTCTTCTGATAATTGTTTTGGTAAAAAGCTTTTCAATAAGGAAAGTTTTGCTTCTTCCTTTTCAATTAAATCCTCGCGGTTTGCTTGTTTAGCACCATCTAAAGCTTGGTTTGTTTGTTTGATTTCACGATTCACAATTGCGATTTCGTCTTCGTTTGATAAAGGACCACCTTTTTCTTTTTCAGCTGTATCTAAAGCTGATTTCAGAACTGTAAGGACTCCTTTTGCTAAAACATTTTTTTCTTTCATAGCTGTTTTTAATTGTTCAAAAACTTTTTCTTTTAACATAACTCTTTTCTTCCTCTCACGATATTTCGGTTCCCTACTCTTTAATATTAAGAACACTATTAACTATATTCCATTATCCTGCTTTTAGCCAATAAATAGGAACTTTATAGGTAAGAACTGGAATAAGTGGAAAATTAAAATTTTAAAAAGTAAGAAAATTGGAACGAAACTTCAATTTAAATATTATTAATTATATAATGTTTTTCTCTAAAAAACCGTTTCCATTCTCTAAAAATACTATTACTTACAGTTGGTATAATATATCAGAAAATTTAGTATTGAAATAATCTTCAAAAACTATATATAATCTTAACATCACATCGCAATGTTATATTGATAAAACAACAACTAGAGAGGATATGTTGCATCATGAAAGAATTTTTCAACAAACTATTAACTGGTATGAGTTTGGGAATTGTCGTTTGTTTAATTCCTAACGCTCTTGTCGGAGAAATATTAAAATTAGTAATTCCCTACGTACCATTTTTTGAATTAGTTTTAAATACTTCGGTTATTGTTATGAGTTTATTACCGGTTGTCATCGGAGTTATGGCAGGTATTCAATTTAAATTAACACCAATCCAAACATGTTCGGTAGGATTAGCTGCATTTATCGGTAGTGGTGTTACAACAGTTATGGAAGATGGTTCTATAACAATGGCAGGTATCGGTACAGTTATTAATATTGGTTTAACAACAGCTCTAGCAATTGTAATCGTACAATTTTTAGGTAGTAAGTTAAAAGATTGGACATTACTAGCAATGCCAGCTTTAACAATTTTCATTCCTGGTCTTATTGGTTATGCTATCTTACCTTACGTAAAAACTACTTCACTATTAATTGGTGATGGAATTATGTATTTAACTGATCTTCAACCTGTTATTATGGGCGCATTAATCGCAATGATCTTTTCAATTCTTATCATTTCACCAATCTCAACTATTGGTGTTGCAACAGTAATTATGCTTTCAGGAGTAGGAGCAGGTGCAGCAAACCTAGGTGTTTGTGCTTCTGGTGTAGGAATGTGTATCGCTAGCATACGTTCTAATAATTTCGGAACTGCCCTAGCACACGTCGCTTCGGCAAAAATTCAAATGCGTAACTTCTTTATGAAGCCGAAAATTGCATTACCGATGATTTTAACAGCTGCAATTCTAGGTGGCCTAGGTGGTGTCTTCCAAATTGAAGGAACTCCTTACAGTGCTGGATTTGGATTAGCTGGCTTTGTCGGACCTCTTAAATATTTAGATATTGTCGGATGGAATGTGGAAAGTGTAGTGATTTCATTAGTGTTATTTATTGGCTTACCTATACTATTAAATCTAGTATTTATTAAAATATTTGAATCAAAATTAAAATGGTTTAAATCCGATGACTATAAAGTAAATTACGAATAAAAACTACTAGTTTGCTACTAAATCCATCATTTTTCTAAAATTGGAAAATGATGGATTTTTTTGGATTGATTTTCGCTTCGGAGAGGCGTATACATCGTCACGCTCATGCACTAGTCACTCACTCGGTGCTCCTACCGCTTCGCTTACAGTAGTAAATAAAATTGCTATTACTCTAGGAAGCTTTAATATTTCTCTTTGAATAACCTCTACTTGTAGTGAAAGGTGTAGCCGTCGACTGCACTGGCTCAAACACGCACTCTTTTCTACTGTTTAATTGTTTTTGAGATTCAGTTTGTCTTAGAGAACGGCTTTCTTCTACTGTTCAACTGTTTTCTGGCTCTGTTTCGTCTTAGAGAACTTGCTTCTTCTACCATTCAACTGCTTTTTAGCACTGTTTCGTTTTAGAGAAGGGCTCTCTTCTACCGTTCAACTACTTCTGAACTCTGTTTTGTCTTCGAGAAGGGCTCTCTTCTACCGTACAACTGCTTTCTGGCTCTGTTTCGTCTTAGAGAACGTGTTTCTTCTACCATTCAACTATTTTCTGGCTCTGTTTCGTCTTAGAGAAAGGTTTTCTTCTACCAAACAACTGATCTCGAGCTTTGTTTCGTCTTAGAAAACGTGTTTCTTCTACCATCCAACCACTTTCTGGCTCTGTTTCGTCTTAGAGAAAGACTCTCTTCTACCAAACAACTGATCTCGAGCTTTGTTTCGTCTTAGAAAACGTGTTTCTTCTACCATCCAACCACTTTCTGGCTCTGTTTTGTCTTAGAGAAAGACTCTCTTCTACCAAACAACTGCTTTCTTGCACTGTATCGTCTTTGAGAAGGGCTCTCTTCTACCGTTCAACTGCTTACGAACTTTGTTTCGTCTTTGAGAAGGGCTCTCTTCTCCCAAACAACCGATCTCGAGCTCTGTTACGTCTTAGAAACGTTCTCTCTTGTACCGTACAAC
>Ga0182747_1001902_pt1 | contig 15370 bp, 15 predicted proteins | sample eDN3rd30CBELigBY_FD_128526 | JGI IMG/M metagenome (GOLD analysis project Ga0182747, IMG submission 128526) | Enriched backyard soil microbial communities from Emeryville, California, USA - eDNA 3rd pass 30_C BE-Lig BY (version 2) (version 2) | ecosystem: Environmental > Terrestrial > Soil >...
CAGGACGGAATTGGTCAAATGGAATTCCTAAACGAGAGTTTAATGCACAAGGGTCATATAACTCTGTTTCAACTTCAGAATATCCAGGGTTAACACGTAATCCGATAGAAACGTGCTTATCTAAGCTTTGAACTTTTTCTTTGTATTTATTTAGTTGATCAAAAGAATTAAAAACGATGTGATCAACGTATTTTAAATACTCGTCAATTTCATGCTCAGCGTAAGCTGGTGCGTATGCATGTACTTCTTTACCAAACTCTTCATAGCCTAAACGCGCTTCAAATAAAGAGCTTGATGTAATTCCTTTAAGGTACTGGCCAACCATTGGAAATGTTGAAAACATTGAAAATCCTTTTAAAGCAAGTAAAATATCGCAGCCAGTTCGATCTTGTACAGATTTTAAGATTTCTAAATTACGTTTTAACAGGCGCTCGTCCACTATATAACTAGGAGATGGCACTTGTTTCCAATCAATTTGTTTCATTTATTTAACCTCTTTTTCAAGTTCAAGGTCGATTAATTCAGGATTGAAGCTTTCTTGCCATGGTAGTCCCCATTTATTTAGTGCTTCCATGAATGGATCTGGATCGAACTCTTCTACATTATATACACCAGGTTTTTGCCATGTGCCATTCATAACAAGCATAGCACCAATCATAGCTGGTACACCTGTTGTGTAAGAAATCGCTTGAGATCCAACTTCACGATAACATTCTTCGTGGTCACAAACGTTATAAACATAGTAAGTTTTTTCTTCACCATCTTTAATTCCGCGAGCAATAATACCAATGTTTGTTTTCCCTTTAGTACGTGGTCCAAGAGAAGCTGGATCTGGTAATACCGCTTTTAAGAATTGAAGTGGTTGAATCATTTTTCCTTCAAATTCAATCGGTTCGATTGAAGTCATCCCAACGTTTTCTAAAACGTTTAAGTGAGTGATGTATTTTTGAGAGAAAGTCATCCAGAAACGAATTTGTTTAATTCCAGTAATGTTTTTTGCTAAAGATTCTAATTCTTCATGATATAGAAGGTACATATCTTTAGGTCCGATTTCAGGGAAGTTATATACTTCTTTAAACTCTAAAGGCTCAGTTTCAACCCAATCGCCCTCTTTCCAGTAACGACCATTTGCAGTAATTTCACGAATGTTAATCTCTGGATTGAAGTTTGTAGCGAAAGGATAACCGTGGTCACCAGCATTTGCATCTAAAATATCGATATAGTGAATTTCATCAAAATAATGTTTTAATGCATATGCACTGAATACACCTGTTACACCTGGGTCAAATCCGCTACCAAGTAGTGCAGTAAGACCTGCTTTTTCGAATTTCTCTTTATATGCCCATTGCCATTTATATTCAAATTTAGCTGTTTCAGGTGGCTCGTAGTTTGCTGTATCTACATAGTGAACACCTGTTTCTAAACATGCATCCATAATTGTTAAGTCTTGATATGGTAAAGCAACGTTAATTACCACATCTGGTTTAAATCCATTGATTAATTCAACAAGTTCGTTCACATTATCCGCATCTACTTGTGCAGTATGGATAATGGTTTTACCGCCGTCTAATTTTTCTTTTAATGCGTCACATTTTGACTTCGTTCGACTAGCGATCATAATCTCTTCGAACACTTCTGAATTTTGTACACACTTGTGTACCACTACGCTAGCTACACCGCCAGCACCAATAATCAATGCTTTACCCAATTCCTTATTACCTCCTTAGGTTCCAAAACATAATTAATGCAAATTAAAGAAGTTTTGCACAATAAAACAGATTATACAGAAATATTTTTTTCGTATCAATTACTTTTCTATAATTTTTTGGGCGAATATTATAAGAATTTCTATTAATAGTTCACCAGGCAATCTTTTGTTAAAATAAGTATAAACCAAAACATAAGTTTTATGTTTTATCACGACTTTATAGTTTTGGTTGAATGGAAATTATATTGTTTTGATTGGGAGAATAGAGTTGGAGAAAAAGAATATTAAGCAAGTTAATATAAATGCTTCTTCAGGGTCAATCATTATGGCAGTGGGTATTTTTTTATTAGGTGCGATACATCAATTCTCACTAGTTGAACATAGTTTGGGAAAATATCTTTCTTTAACTTTGCTTTTGGTTTGGCTGGTAATGGTAGGGCTTTTTTGTTTCGCACTGACAAACAAGAACTATCGAGATGAGTACCTAAATTATTCTATTAAATATTTTGGAGCAGGCACATGGATTGCAGGAACATCGGTCATCTGTATTTTGATACATTTCCGATTTCCTGAATTATTTAGAGGAATATGGATTGTCTCCTATATAAATATAGTAGGTTGGCTTTTTTTCATTGGTTTTTCAATTTATCATCTATTAAATATTATTAAAACAAATTCAATTCAAGATGTTCATGGGATTATTTTACTATCAACTGTCAGTACGCAATCGATTGCTTGTTTATTGTTAAATGTTTTTAATCCGATGCGATCAGTTATTTTAATGATTATTTGTTTAGGTGCAAGTTTTTACATTGTATCAATTTTATTGATATTTAAACGATTTTTAATGAAGAATAAAGATATTCACGAGTGGAAAAATACTGATTGTATCATTCATGGTGCTTTATCGATTACAGGGCTTTCATTAACACAATCCCAATTGCTATCTGTTGAATTGATTGTTAGTTTTTGGTTTATAGTATTTGGGTTATTTATCTTTGTCGAGTTAATGGAAATAAAAAGAGCACTCTCAAGGATTAGGGAGTTTGGTATTGGAAATGGCCTATTAGTATACGACATATCACAGTGGGCAAGGAACTTTACTTTTGGTATGTTCTACTACTTTACGTTTAACATGATCAATACTTTTGATGGGGAAATGAATTTTTCTTTTCAAATATGGATTATGGATTTGTTAGCTTGGGTTGTATTAGCCTTACTAATTATTGAACTAACATTATTACTAAAATCTAAAGTGAAACGCACTTCTTATTAGGGGGGCGTTTTTTTATTTCACTTACTCAGATAAGTCTGATTCATCATAAAGAACTACACACTACAATTACTCAGAAAAAATCGAAATATTGTTCTAGCATTTATAGAACAGATTTGTTATAATGATTATAGAACAGATTTCGCTAACATAATCAGATTGGAGGCTGAAGAAAAATGATTCAGATTGAACCAGACTCAGAAATACCGATTTACACGCAATTAACCAATCAAATCATAGAAGATATAGCACGAGGTAACATAAAACCTGGTGACTCACTACCTTCTGTTAGGTCTTTTGCAGCTGATCTTGGTGTTAATATGCACACCGTAAATAAAAGCTATCATGAACTTGAGAAGAAAGGGATCATACAAATCGTTCCTAAATCAGGTGCAGTAATTGCAAAACATGAAAAAGTGGATTTGACAACTTATGAAAAATTAAAAGGAGTCATGAGGCCACAAATTGCTGAAGCAATCGTATCTGGGATGAAAGACGAGGAAATACATCAACTAGTCAATACCATCATTTCAGAATTAAAGGATGATCAAACAAACCAATAATTTAAAGGGGGAAAAATCATGCCGGTTTCGTTAGTCCTTAGTATATTCATCATCTTATTCCTTACTATTGTACAAACGGTAATACCTTATTTAGTGAAAAGGACTGTGGTATTTGGAGTAACAATTCCAGAACAATATATCCGTGAACAAAAACTAAATCAATATAGAAAACAATATTCTTTTATTACATTTATAGTAGCAGTGCTCTTATTAATCGGTTTTGTTATATGGGCACTTACTAATCAATTAAACGAAGAACAAATTGTAATAGTAGGAACTTTTATTGAATTTGGCATTATCTTCATAAGTTTATCGTTGTATTTTTATTACCATGGCAAGATTAAGCAATTAAAGCAGAAGAGTAAATGGACTGAGAAGTTAAAACAAGTAAAGGTAACAGACTTATCAGTTCGCACCCAAGATGAAATGCTACCATGGTATGCCTATTTGTTACCTATGATCATAACAATCGGATTAATTATCTATACAGTGATGAATTACAATTTGTTACCTGAAAATATTCCAACACATTGGGGAATTACGGGGGAGCCAGATGCATTTACAAAGAAAACACCATTTTCAGCAGTTCAAATGCCAGGGTTTTTATTGTTAATGCAAATAATGTTTGTGGGGATTCATGTAGCGACAAAAAATTCAGGCATTAAGTTAAGTGCTACAAATGCACATTTATCTAAGAGACGACAGTTAGGGATGCGTAAATATACTAGTTGGTTATTATTCTTTGTAGTATTTGCTATGACAATACTCTTTACGTTTTTCCAATTAACAACGATTCACCCAAATGTATTTGATGGAACGCTATTACAACTCATCATTCCTTTTGGATTTTTAGTTCTAATCCTACTATCTACAATTCTATTTGCTGTAAAGGTTGGTCGTTCAGATAAAGAAGATATTGTAGTTGAGGGGGATATAACGGATATTGATGAAGATCGTTATTGGAAAGGTGGACTATGGTATTTCAATAAAAATGACCCTTCAATATTTGTAGAGAAACGTTTCGGTGTTGGCTACACCCTAAATTTTGCTAATCCAATAGGTTATTTAATCGTGTTTTTACCGTTAGCCATTATCATCTTAGTTTCATTTTTCTTAAACTAAATCCTTATAGAGGTGTTTAAAATGAAAAAAGATTTGAAGGTTTCACTTTTATTAGCTGCTATTTGTTTTGTTGGTGGATTGTTCTTAGTCCCGTATCAATTCAAAAGTTTACAATCAATGCTACCTGAAGAATTTCAAGCAGCTATAGATTCTCTAACGATGCCATTCCCAATAATTATGATCATAAGCGCTATTCAGTTAGCAGTTGTGTCATTCTTTATCTCATATATAGGTATTAAATTAGCACGTAAAGTAGGGTTTACACTTCCTGTATTTGATTCATTAATGAAGAAAGAAAAGGTACAATTCAATAATTCTGGGGTTATCTTAGCTATTGTGTTTGGAGTGATTACAGGTTTTGCGATTATTGGGGCAGATCGTTTTTACTATCAACATAAGATAGAGGCAATCGCTCAAGCAAATCCAGAGTTTTCTTGGCTTGGTTTAGTAGCAGGTGTATTGTATGGTGGAGTGTTTGAAGAATTACTTATGAGATTACTATTTATGAGTTTAGTAGTTTGGATCTTTATGAAAATTACTAGAAAAAACTACGAAACACTAAATAGTATCTTTTTCTGGATAGCGATTATTTTAGCAGCAGCATTATTTGCTATAGGGCATTTTCCAGCTACAGAAGCTGTCTTTGGGGAATTAAATACGACATTAATAATAAGAAGCTTCTTATTAAATGGTCTTGGTGGAATCTTCTTTGGATATCTCTATTGGAAAAAAGGGTTAGAATATGCAATATTGGCCCATATGTTTACGCACATCTCCATGCAACTAATCTGGATCCCTATCCTATATTAATAAAAACTTCCTACTTGTTAGATTACTAGAACAAGTAGGAAGTTTTTTTGTTAATGAGTAGTTGTAGCATCGCCAATTGGAAATTCTTCTTTCTTTTGTTGTTTCTTTAACTTTTTCAAGTCAAAGCGGATCCATAATGAGATACATAATGAAATCCCAATTAAGAATGAGAATAAGTAGAATACTGGCACATAGCTATTTGTTGCATTTCGAATTGAAGTTACGATCATTGGTCCGAAGATTCCACCTAATGACCAAGTAGTTAATAGGTATCCATGAATAACACCTAATTGTTTTGTACCAAATAAGTCACTCGCAAATGCTGGAAGATTTGAGAAGCCACCACCATAACAACTAACAACAAGGAAGATGAATAATTGGAATAAGATCACATTTGTTGTAAATGGTAATGTCACGAAAGTAATTAATTGAATTACAAAGAATATTACAAATACGTTATGACGACCAATATAATCTGAAGCTGCTGCCCAAAGTAAGCGGCCACCTCCGTTAAATAAGCCCATTAATCCAACCATTGCAGCAGCACCTGCTACAGATAATCCTACAATTTCTTGTGCCATTGGTGAAGCAACAGAAATCATCATAATACCAGCTGTTACATTTACTAAGTGCATTGACCAAAGCATCCAGAAGTGTTTTGTTTTTACAGCTTCTCTAGCTGAAAGTTGAGCCATTGGTTGAATACCTTTAGAAGATGTAGCGTATTTATCACCAGAAGTATTACCAACTGGTGGTGCGATATAAAGTGCACCAAGAATCATTAATACAAAATAACTAATACCTAAAATAAAGTAAGTATTTGAAATGCCGACTGCTTCCATTAAATACGTTGCGACTGGAGCTGTTATTAATGCACCTGATCCAAAACCAAGTACTGCCATACCAGTTGCTAGTCCTCTGCGATCAGGGAACCATTTTACTAATGTAGATACTGGAGCTATGTAACCAATCCCCATACCTAAACCACTTAAAAGACCATATGTTAACCAATACAGGACAACAGAATCTGTTAGGATTGCAACACCAGCACCTGCTTGTCCAACTCCAAAAAGTAAAGCAGCAATCATTGCGGATTTACGTGGACCCATTTTTTCTACTAAACTACCAAACAATGCAGCAGCAAAACCTGCTAGACCCATCATAATCGTAAAGGCGATTGTTACCTGTGTCATACTCCAACCCATTTGTGCAGTAATTGGATTTTTATATACGCTGTATGCATATGCACCGCCAATGGATAAGTGTATCGCGATAGCGGAAAGTGCGATTAACCATCTATTTTTATTCATAATTTCTCTTTCAGCCCCTTATATTCTATCTGCAGGAATTTTTCGCGAATAATTCTTGTAATACAAGATAACACTTTTCAAAATGATATTGCAATAGTAAATTTTTAAAAAATGTTTTCTTTAAATAGAATTTTCATGTTCTAAAAGAGAAAAAATGCGAATATCTGTTTTATAACAGAAAGTGAAATCGATAGAGTAAACCCTATGAATATAGTGGTTTTAAGGTGGAATTCCAATTGGTACAGTTTGTAAAACAGTGAGAAAATAGAAAATAAAAGTACTAGTAAATAAATAATGATTTTTTCGAGAAAAAATTTTTAAGTAACTTATTTTGAAAGTTGGGGTCATAGGGGAATGTTATTCTGTGATACTATAAACCTTGTGAATAAAAATACAGCAATAATAAAAAAGGTAGTGATAAAATTCATTATCACCACCAATTTGTATTATTTATTTTTTAATAACAGTTTCGCAACAATCTCTACTCTTGCGGTTTGAGGGAACATATCGACTGGTTGAATATATTCAACACGATATAATTTGGTTAATTCCGCTAGATCCTTCGCGAAGGTTGAAGGATTACATGATGTATAAACGAAGCGTTTTGGTTTAATTTTTTGTACTGTTTTGATAAAACTAGGTGCAAGACCAGTGCGCGGTGGGTCCACAGTGATTACATCAGGAATATATCCTTCTCGTCTCCACTTTTCAAGCCATTCTTCCGCAGTACCTGTATAATAACGAGCATGTTTAAAACCATGGTTACGAGCATTTTTCTTCGCATCGATAATACTTTCAGGTACAACATCCATTCCTCGTACATCTTTTGCATCTTTCGCTAGCCATAAACCAATTGTTCCAACACCACAATATGCATCTACCACAGATTCTTTTCCTGTGAGATCAGCAGCTTTCTTTATTTCATCGTATAAATGAACTGTTTGTTCAGGATTTAATTGGAAGAACGCTCGAGAAGATAGGTCAAATGCAAGTTCTCCAAGTTTTTCATGAATCGTTTCTTTCCCATACAGTACAATCGTTTCATCACCAAAAATGAGAGATGTTTTTTCACGGTTAATATTTTGAGTAATGGATACAATACTTGGATCAATTTTTAACATTCTTTCAATAAGTTCTTCTTTATGAGGTAGTTCTTTTCTAGTTGTCACAAGACAAACTTGTGTTTCACCTGTTGTTACACCTGTTCGTACTACAATTGTACGTATCAAACCATTTAAAGATTTTCCATCATAAATGGAGATGTTTAATTTTTGTAGGATTTTTCGAGTGCCAACCGTAATTTTTGATGTTAACGGGTGCTGTACTGCACAATCGTTAATATTTAATAATTTGTTTGTGCCTTCAGCAAAAAGACCTGCATAAACTCGTTTTCCTTCCTTTCGAACTTGGAAGGAGCTTTTATTTCTATAATGCCAAGGGTCGTCCATACCAATTGTAGGTCGTACATCTAAAGTATCTGCAATGGGTTTTACATATTTTTCGAGGGATTGAATGACCATATCACGTTTTTCTTTCAATTGCCCTTCGTATGTTAAATGTTGAAGCTGACAACCACCACACTCTGCATATACTGGACAGGCTGGTTCTTGGCGGAATTCAGAGGATTTACGAATGGTTTGTATTTCTGCTTCGGCAAAGTTACGTTGTACATTGGTAACTTTTACAGTAACTTCTTCTCCTGGCAATGCACCTTTTACAAAAACAACATTACGTTTGAAAAAGCCTACCCCTTCACCATTGATACCTAATCGTTTTATTGTTAATGGAAATTTTTGTCCAACTTCCATTGATATCGTATTGTTCAAGAGTTTTCACGTCCTTCATTATCACTATTTCTACATTATAACGAAGCAAAAGGTTAAAGCAAGTATGGTTAAATGTTCATAATATTTAATTAAAGTATTGTTTTTCATAAGTATTTTTACTCGCAATTACTTTGATATCGTGATATTGTTTTAGGCAATCGAATATTATTGTCCTTCGGGGTCGGGTGAAATTCCCAATCGACGGTGATGAAGTAATTCTAAGCCCGTGAGCTCATTCTGAGCAGGATTTGGTGCGAATCCAAAGCCGACAGTTAAAGTCTGGATGGGAGAAGGATGTAAGTGTAAAAAGCCATTAATTATTTATTGATGGTGTAATTTCTTATTGCATTTTTACATGACTCAGACACTCCCACTTATTTTATAAGTGGGTTTTTGTTTGCTATTTATTCTTTTTGAATGTATTTCAAAAAGGCTTTTTAGTCATGCAGCAAATAAAACTCTCCCAAACCTCTTAGGCAAATATTGCTTAAGAGGTTTTTATTTTCCGGTAATGGTTGCTTTTCTTTAAGGCAATAAGGAATGGGTGAGCTTTTAGTTCAAGGTAATGTAAGACACCAAATTTATTTATGAAAAATTTAAGTAGAGGTGAAGTTATGTTTACAGGGATTATCGAAGAAATAGGAAAAGTAACTGCAATTAATAAAGATTCAACAAGCATGGAACTGACACTACATTGTCCCAATATCTTAACAGATGCCCACTTAGGAGATAGTATTTCGGTTAATGGTGTTTGTCTTACAATTACCCACCTACAAGGAGAACAAATGACAGTTGATGTTATGCCTGAGACGGTTAAAGCAACGAATATACATCAGCTAAAAATTGGTGATCGAGTCAATTTAGAACGAGCAATGTCGGCAAACGGTCGTTTTGGAGGACATTTTGTGTCCGGACATGTTGATGGTTCAGGAATAATTCGTAGTATTAAACCGGTATCAAATGCGGTTTATATTGAAATTGAAATTTCCAACGAACTTGCTAATAACTGTATTCCAAGAGGGTCTATTACGATTGACGGAACAAGTTTAACAATTTTCAATGTGTCGGAGTCTAGTGTAACGATATCGTTAATACCACATACTCATAATGAAACAATTTTAGGAATAAAAAAGGTTGGTGACCAAGTGAATATTGAAACAGATTTACTTGGGAAGTATGTAAAACACCACTTACTAAATAGAGAAGAGAAGACAACAATTACATTAGATTTTTTAAGACAAAATGGATTTTAAGGTGGTGGATGTGGTGTTAAATACGATAGAAGAAGCAATAGTAGATTTAAAAGAAGGAAAAGTAATAATTGTTGTTGATGATGAAAATCGTGAAAATGAAGGCGATTTAGTTGTACTAGCAGAATTTGCAACGCCAGAAAATATTAATTTCATGGCTACTTATGGTAGAGGCTTAATCTGTACACCAATTTCAGAAGAACTAGCAGAAAGACTTCGACTGAATCCAATGGTTGAGAATAATACAGACAACCACCAAACAGCATTTACAGTGAGTATTGATCATGTTGAGACGACAACAGGAATTAGTGCACATGAACGTTCATTAACCATTCAACATTTAATAAATCCTAATGCTAAACCTGAGCATTTTCGAAGACCTGGACATGTTTTTCCACTTGTAGCAAAGCAGAATGGAATACTTGAAAGACGTGGACATACTGAAGCAGCCGTTGATTTAGCAATAACATGCAATAGTTTTCCTGCTGGAGTTATTTGTGAAATTATGGGAGATGACGGGACAATGTTACGTCTTGAAGGGTTACAAGAATATGCGAAAGTACATGATTTAAAAATAATTTCAATTGAGGATCTAGTGACATATCGTACAGTTAACAAAATGTAATTATTAAAAATAAAAAATACGAGCAATTAATATAGGAGGAAAATAAACATGGGTAAAATATTTGAGGCACAATTAATAGGTACGGAATTAAAAGTAGGAATCGTTGTTGGACGATTTAATGAATTTATCACATCAAAGTTAGTAGATGGTGCGTTGGATGGATTAAAAAGACATGGAGTAGACGAAGATAATATTGATATTGCATGGGTGCCAGGAGCATTTGAAGTGCCTTTTATCTCTAAACAAATGGCTGAAACTGGTAATTATGATGCCATAATTGGGTTAGGTACAGTTATTCGTGGAGCAACAACTCATTATGACTATGTAAATAGTGAGGCGGCAAAGGGAATTGCAAAAGTTTCTTTAGACACAAATGTTCCTGTCATTTTTGGACTTGTAACGACTGAAAACATCGAACAAGCAATTGAACGTGCTGGAACGAAAGCAGGTAATAAGGGATATGATTCAGCAGTATCGGCAATTGAAATGGCTAATTTGAATAAAATGTTTAAATAAATTTAAATAAAGTAGATTCACTTTACATGATGAAGGGGTTGTTATTGAATAACAACCCCTTTGTTTTATTCCTTTTTTGTTTTCAATGCATGATCCAACACTAAATTGTCTAGCGAATCAAATGTATACCCTTGCTTTTTTGCTTCTTGAATAAATTGTGGTAAACCTTCTGCATTATGTTTAGCTACAGTATGCATTAAAATAATTGCACCTGGATGTAATTGCTTCATTAGCTCATTATAAGCATAGTCTCCACCTTTTGTAGAGTTTCTATCCCAATCGAGGAAAGCGACAGACCAGAATATATGGCGATATCCGTGTTTATTGCCGACTTCTAATACTTTTTCACTAAATACACCTTCTGGAGGTCGAGCATAGTTAGTACGCTCAACGCCTGTATATTGCTTCAGTACTTCGTCGAACTTTTGCCATTGTTCAACCATCTTTTCTTCAGTAAGGTTTGCCATATTAGGGTGTCCATATGAGTGATTCCCAATAATGTGACCTTCTTTAATCATACGTTTCACCAAATCGGTTGCACTTTTAACGTAATGGCCAGTTAAGAAAAAGGTTGCGGGTACTTTTTCTTTTTTAAGGGTATCGAGAATACTTTCTGTATAACCATTTTCAAATCCGTTATCAAATGTTAAGTAAATGACTTTTTTTTCGGGGTTTCCTCTATATATCGAATCGTATTTTTTTAGAACCGATTCTAGTTCTACACCAATGTCTACCTGTTGTCCGTCATGAGACTTTTTAAATCCCCAGTTATAAGACTTCGCCAGTGCACTTATAGGGTTTAATATGAAAGTAATTGCAAGTATTGTTGTAATTAGTAATGTGGTAACTACTATTGATTGTTTCCGCAAGATTGTTATACCTCCTTTACTTAGTTAGATTGCTCGAAATGTTGTTCAAGATGTATAGGAATTAATACCAAGTGTTTAGAGAAATGAAACAAAATCAGAAACAATGTATACTAATAGTCAAAGGAGTGTTCCACATGCAAGTCATAACGAAAATTAGTCGTCAAAAAAATAATGATGAGCGGTACAATATTTATTTAAATGAACAGTATGCATTTGCTGTAGATGAATCCACTCTAATTAAGTTTGGTTTAACGAAAGGAAAAGTACTCGAACAATTCGATATTGATGAAATTACATACGAAGATGAAATCGCAAAAGCATTTAATCGTGGATTAAATTTCTTAAGCTATCAAATGCGCAGTGAATATGAAGTGAGAAAGAAATTGATGGATGCAGGATTTGGTGAAGCGGTTGTTTTAGAAGCAATTCGTAAGCTTGAAAAGCTTGGTTTTCTTAACGATGAAACGTATTCCAAGGCTCTTTTAGAAACAAAAAAGAAGACTGCAAAAAAAGGTCCCAAAGCAATTAAACAAGATATGATTAAAAAAGGGATTGATAAAGAAACGCAAGAAAAAGTACTAAACACCTTTACATACGATGAGCAACTTAAAATAGCTTTATCCCTTGCAGAGAAGACCGTAAAAGCAAACGCAAACAAAACACCAATGCAGGTTAAACAAAAGATCCAAGAGTTTTTGTCTCGCAAAGGTTATTCTTTTGATATTATAAGTGAAATACTTGACCAAATTGATTTAGAGCGAGAAGATGATGATTGGCAACATATTATTGGGTTGCAAGGTGAGAAAATTTGGAATAAATATAGTGCTAAATTTACCGGCAATGAGCTTCGGATGAAAGTGAAACAAGCCTTATATCAAAAAGGTTTTCCAATAGAGGTAATAGAACAGTTTATTGAAGAGAAGGAGAGCTAAAACAATGGAAAAAAGTTACGCTCAAATGACAGAACAAGAACTTCGTGAAGAAATCGCAAGCCTAAGAGAAAAAGCTAGAAAAGCGGAACAATTAGGAATATTAAATGAATATGCAGTTTATGAAAGAAAGGCTGTCATGGCATCAGCCTATTTAATCGATCCAAAAACAATTGTTAAAGGGGAAATCTACCGTTTGGATGGGTCACCAGGGGAGTTCTTTAAGGTGGAGTATCTAAAAGGTCGATTTGCATGGGGATATCGTCTTGGCGGTGAACAATTCGAGGAAGCGTTACCGATTTCATTATTAATACCGGTGAAAGTGGGTAAATAAGATGGATGCAAATGTAATAGTTGAAAAGTTAACACAAGAGCTATTAGATAAAAATCCTCATTTAAGTGTAGGGAAGGCAAGAACATGGATCGAGTTACTATGGAGTGACTTTGAAACGACTTACGCAAAAGCTGGGTATGATTATCGAGGTGTTGAATACACAGAAAGAATCATCCGCCAATGGATTGAAAGCTATGGAGATAAAATCCATGAGTTTGCAGGCCGTAATCCAAAGTATGCTCATTTATTGGATGAAAGTGATGAGACGTTGAGTTGAATATAATAAATAGGGTCACTTTACGATTGAATTTTTTGTGAAATGTCTTACGTAAAGGTGATGAAGACCATTTTCGTGTTGATATGTGGAAAAAGTGGTCTTCATAAGTGTGATGAAGACAATTATCTTGTTGTTATCTTAGATAAAATGATCTTCATAAAGGTGAACAAGATCATCTCCAGCATGCATTGCATTTTAATCTTTGAATGATATTATATGAACGAAAAGAACCTTAGCTCAAACAAAAACACAAGAATGCTCACATTAGCAGAGCATTCTTGTGTTTTACTGTTCTACATACATTCCTGTGATCGGCGATTAATTTTGACTAGAGCCAATCTGTAGTTTTCTTTGTAGTTTATCTTCGCTAAAGATCCATCCTGTATAGGATGTGATAATATTTAAATCGTCATCTAAATGAGCGACAGCAACAAATGGATAGCGGTCATTACTGCGGTATCGCAAATCGATTAATCGAACTTCTGTTAAACCATTTGGTAGTTCGGAAATTTCCCAATTATACAATGGGGAAAATGATATAAAAGCTGCTAAATTTGAATCTGTTAACGCCTTCTCAACTAACGGCGTTTTTGGGATAGGGCGAATTTCAATTTTATCGTGAATATTAACAGTGCGCCCATATGCTCGTCCTACATAGTAGTGGGTTTTAGATTTTGCTGCGACTCTCCAATAAAAGAAACGCAATGTTGGTGCAACAATGACACAATCTTCATCTTGAATGGTATATTTAACAGCATTTTTTACTGCAGCTTGTACGGCAAATCGCAAAATATAATAAAGGATTATGATCATGTACATGAGGCCGAAAGTAATTACTGGATTAGCACCAAATGCCCATAATAAAATACCGATACAATGAAGACCGAAGATAATAGGATCGAATGTATTTATAACACCTAATGCAACCCACTTTTTAGAAAAAGGCCGTAAAGCTTGGGTTCCATACGCATTAAATATATCGACAAAAACGTGTAAAAATACTGCTAGAAAAGTCCAAAGCCATAAGTGGAAAATATTCGCATCTTGAAAAATGAGCGAAAATAATCCTGTTATTGCAAGTGGCCAAAGAATAACTGCTGGTATTGAATGAGTGATACCCCGATGATGTCTAATATAAATTGCGTTATTTCTTAATTTTAAAACAGTATCAACATCAGGAGCTTGTGAACCTAAGATTGTACCTGCCATTACGGCACCAAATGTCATGGAATTTTGTGCAACAACTGGGTCTACTAGTGCAAGGCCACCTAAGGCAACGCCCATTACTAGATGTGTTCCAGAATCCATTATGATCAACTCCTTTTGTCGGAGAATTACTGTAACAATAATATTGGTTAAATTACCATTTATACTCATTAATATTATACCCGATTAAAGAAAAATTAAATCTGTGTTCTAGGAGGATGTCGTGAAATATCCATATAAAAATGAATTTTCTTCAACTCTTGTCGAATGGTACCACAATGAAAAACGAGATCTCCCATGGAGACAGACCAATGATCCTTATAAAATTTGGGTTTCTGAAGTTATGCTTCAACAAACACGTGTTGATACAGTAATTCCTTATTATTATCGCTTTATAGAAAAATATCCTACACTACAATCTTTAGCTTTTGCTCCTCAAGAAGAGCTATTAAAGATGTGGGAAGGATTAGGGTACTACTCTAGGGCGCGCAATTTACAATCAGGTGTTAAAGAAGTTGTTGAAAAATATGATGGACAAGTTCCAAGTAATCGACACGATATCTCTAAATTAAAAGGTGTTGGCCCATATACAGCTGGAGCCATATTAAGTATTGCATTTAATAAGCCAGAACATGCAGTCGATGGAAATGTTATGCGTGTACTAAGCCGTGTATTATTAATTAAAGAAGATATTGCATTACCTAAAACAAAAAAAGTGTTTGAAGAAGCTGTAATGGAATTGATTGATCAAA
>Ga0182747_1001907_pt1 | contig 15361 bp, 14 predicted proteins | sample eDN3rd30CBELigBY_FD_128526 | JGI IMG/M metagenome (GOLD analysis project Ga0182747, IMG submission 128526) | Enriched backyard soil microbial communities from Emeryville, California, USA - eDNA 3rd pass 30_C BE-Lig BY (version 2) (version 2) | ecosystem: Environmental > Terrestrial > Soil >...
GCACCCTATAAAAAAAGGGGGTGCCGCGATGAAGCAGAATGAGGATAAAACGAGTGAAGGCTTAAATGAAATTTTTGAAATCATTAATGCAAAAGGTGACACGGGAGAGTTAAAGGAAATTGTGGATCGTTACGACAGTGAAAATCCGGCAGAAGACTCGAATAGATAATAACAAAGGCCTAGCCATTTCGCTAGGCCATTTGTAACGGGTAATGTGGATAATATTCATCGGTAATGTGGATATATTAATATGAATTGTGGGTAAACATGTTGATTTTGTGGATAAAACTGTGGGTTTTGTGGATAATTTCATCGATTGGTAAGTATATTGAAAAAATTCATAATTTAATCACATTATCTGTGAATAAATGTTGAAAAATTGTGGATATTCCCGCAATTCATGTGCATATAATCAGTATTAATGTTGATAACGTTGTTAATATCTGCAAATTTAAAAGAAAAATTTATTAAATCATCGGCTATCGAGGTTTCCCGACAGCCTGAATAGCTTTCAAATAATTGGGTCAGTATAATTTTTCAAAGCTAAAATTAGAAATGAATATCAAAAGTATTCATAAACCAGCTATCATCATACTTACGACGATTAAAGTATAACTCTCGTTGTTTTAGTACGTTTGTTTTCAGAACCTCTGATTCTATTATAATGGGGTCACAATGTTTAATCAGCCCTCTGCATTTTTCTATTCGCTCTTCAGAAAAATGACTAAAGGCCATTCTCATCATATTAAAGTAAAAATCATCCCAACTTACCGTGTAGGGGTGTATAGAGCGGAACACATGCAGGATTTTCACTGCTGGCTCCACATAGCAACTATATCCAAACAGCCACAATTTTATTGAAATCTCGACATCCTCATATCCCCAAACTCTTAATTCGCTGTCAAAACCACCAATATCAGTAAACACTTCCTTGGATACTGCTAAACATCCTCCCGGCAGGATCGCAGTTGGAAAAAGCTCTTTTTTATCTAAATGCCATTGAACTTCGAGTGATTCATTTAAGGTTTGTCCAAATCCAGGAGACATAGGATTACTTACGTTGGCAATCCCGGGAGCTGCAGCATCCGCAATCCCCTTTTGCAAGGGGTCTAGCAGGCCTTCTATCCAGTGATCTTCAAAAAAAAGGTGGGCATCACAAAAAATCAGGTAGGATCCGCTAGCATGTTGAACCCCTAGATTTCTAGCACATGCTGCTCCAATGCCTTTACTGTTTATAAGTTTTATTTGTTTTGTTCCATAAGAGGAGATAAATTCACAGCAATTGTCTGTTGATCCATCGTCCACTACGATGATTTCAAAAGGATACGCTGTTTTAACCTGAAGTGCGGACTCAATAGTATTTCTAACATTGCTGCCTTCGTTTTTAACGGGAATAATCAAGGATACCATCGGATCCTCAATATTTTTCATTAGATCACCTTTTCTGATTTTATTCGATAGAATAACCATTAGAAAAAATAAACGCATAAGGTTTATGTAGCTAACCAAAGGATGAACCTTCGGTTAGCTTTCGCCATCATGTGGCAGCGATTAGCATCTTACTAGAGTAACTAGTACATCCGTTGGAGTTAATACCTCAATATCAACGATATTAAAACCGTTAGCTACTAGACAGCTGATAAAAGCTGTAGCAGCAGGTACTGGTGCAGGAGTTGGGGTTGGAACTGGTCCTGGAGAGATAGGAGGTAAACTACATGGAAGAATACTTCCAGCTACAAACACAGAAAGTACAGCATCGTTAGTTGGATTAAATCGTAAATTTACTACATCACCTGCACAACCACGACGTCTTCTAGTTCCAGTAGTTCCAGTAGTTCCAGTAGTCTCAGTCCCTGCAGTTTCAGTTCCATTATTAGTCCCTTTACCTTTTCCTTTTGCCATTTAAACACCTCCTTTTATAGTAAGTTAATTAATTTGTTCACTATATCTTATTTACATTTTCCATAGCGGTACAGGCTATATCCCCAAAGCAAAAACACATTTTTTAATTAAGTTTTAAGTTTCACATAAACAGCATTGGAAAATATTAAAAATCATCTATGGAGGATGACGCTGTTAGGATGCAAATTTAATAAATTATTGCAGCTTACGGTGGATACTCCCTTTAAATTCTTTAAAACAATTTTATCTTTGTCCAATTTTCAAAATTTTGTAGAATGACACAATCAAATGACAATATACTTCATATAATTTATTGTTACTATTTTACAAAAATGGAGGTGATTAATTTGGCAAAACAAATTGTTGATTTTAACGCAAGTGTTCCTAGTAACTTTAGTCAATCTTTAAACCGGCCGCTTCCCGCTGCTCCTGCGAATATTACGCTTGCTGCATTTGGACTTGCTGTACTCGAACCCGGAACCAATGTGTTATTAATTGGAACAGCAGAGTTCACTGCATCTTTGGGTGCTCCACAAATAGTAATTCGGATATTCAGAAACACAGCGGTAATTGGTACAGTTCGTGTTGAGACTCTAGCGCTAAACGAAGTGAGAAATACAACCTTCCAAATCGTAGATCTAAACGCACCAGTTGGATATCATAGCTATAAATTCACGGCTGAAGTAACAAACTCACTTATTACTAACCAAGCTTCCGCTGTTGGTCCTATCACGTTTTCAGGAACATCGATTTTATAATAGTGGAGAATCCCTAGAGCTTTTCTCTAGAGATTCTCTTTCAGTTAGGAAAAAAGACAAAATGCATCCACAGATTTGGATAATAAATACAACAGTATCTCAAAAGTTACGAAAAGGGAGTTGAATTTCAGTTCTTTTTTTCTAACTTTTGATTCCTCAAAAGAGAAGGTGGTAAAACTTCATGAAAAATGAGTCTAATCCAATGGTATCGGTTATCATGCCCTTTTATAATTGTTCGTTCGTAAACCAAGCAATTGAAAGTGTCTTAAATCAGACCTATTCAAATATAGAACTGATCGTAGTCAATGATGGATCAACCATGTATGATGATCTAATAAAACCCTACCTCTATTTACCGCATGTCAAATACATTGAAAAAACAAATGGCGGTACAGCAAGTGCCTTAAATGAAGGAATTCGCCTGGCAACAGGTGAAATTTTTGCCTGGTTGAGTTCTGACGATCTATTTGATAGTAGAAAAGTGGAGGAACAAGTAGCCTTTATGATCAAAATGAATGCAGATGTCAGCTATACAAATTATCATCTTATCAATGAATACAATCAGATTATCCATGAAAACGCAGGGATCCATTTTGAACATGATGATGACTTCCTAACAAATTTAACAAAGGGTTGTCATATTAATGGCTGTACGGTTATGGCGAATTTAAACATTTTTAGGGAGATTGGCTTCTTTAATGAAAATTTGCGTTATGCACAGGACTATGATATGTGGTCCCGAATGGCACAACATTATGTTTTCCATTATTTAGATAAACCGCTTGTCAAGTATAGATACCATCAGTCGATGGGTTCCATATTACATCAAAATGATCAAATACAAGAAGCAGAAAATGTTAAAAATAAATACAATGAGTTACTAATCAATGCAATAGGCAGAAGAAATCAACAAAAATTAGCAACATTTCGACAGGAAAAAAAAATTGATGATTTTAATGTTAGTGTCTCGAGTAATTTTAGTGATTCTCTCCAGCTCATTATTCCATCCTCTCCAGAAAATATAATTCTTGCTGAATTTGGCCTAGCGATGATGAATGAAGGAACGAGAGTTCAGCTTATCGGGACAATAGAGGTTGCCGCTCCTCAAAGTAATGTTGATATTCTAATTAAAGTAGTTCGAGATATGGAAATAATCGCTACTATCAAGAGAAAAGTAAAATTCGGACGTGATTACCAGAATTTTACCTTTCAAGTGATCGATCTTGGTGCTTCAATCGGTTATCATCGTTATTTGATAACGGCTGAATGTATCAATACAGAGTCTAATCAAACAGCAGTTCGTGGACCTGTTACATTTTCGGGATTATCCCTTATCTAAGGAGTACCTTATTGGTATTAATCCTTTTCAATTACTTAATTTCCCTCAATCTCTAATTCTATTAGCCAAAAGTAAATTATCTTTGTAACAACATTAAAAAGGGTGCCAGATTATTTCTGACCCCCTTTTTTTATTTATTTTGTAGAATTTGTAAAATAGCCTGTTCAAAAGCAGATACGCTTTTTTCCCATGTCCACTTGGCTGCTTCTTGCTCCCCAGCAGAGGCTAATCTACTCCTTAATACCGGATCGTAGATAAGACGCATAATATCCTGAAAAAGACGATTTTCATAACGGTAAGAAAGCAGACAATTTTCTTCGTGACGGCAATAATCGAGATTGCCCCCGGCATAGGTGGTTACCAAAGCGGCACCGCATCTCATGGATTCAAGTCCAGGCAGACAGGCAGTATCATAGGTTGATGAATTCACAAAAATATCGGTATGGTTATAGTGATAGCATAATTCTGTGTCATTTCCCGGAGTGAAGAAACGGAAGGTGTTGCTGTTTTTTATTCCCTGCAAACTAGGAGAAGCGGCAAATTCTTTTGGAGGGCAAAATAGGTTAATAATGGCGTGGGGATAATGCATCTTGACTAATTTCAATTGCTCCAAAAGATATTCCTGTTCCCGATGCCATGAGTATCCCCCTTCCGGAATCCTTATAATTGCTGATATCTGCAGAGGGGCATTAGGATTACGTATATGAAGATTTTTAAAGGTTGGACTGACTCCCACTGGCACAATATGCCCCTTAATTCCATGATTTAAAAAGATAATTTGTTGCTGCCACTTGGACAAAACCAATAGATTTGGCATATGGTACGTACGAAATGTAACATTATTTTCTGGTAAAAAGGTTGGCTCGTAACATAAGCTTAGACGTACGTGGGTTCCTTTTCCATTTTCACTTGCTGATTGGGCAGATGGTACTATAGTATAAAAGTTCGATACGATGATATCGCTTTTGGGATAGTCGCTTTCTAATATTTCGTTCGTTGGCGTACGAATAACTTTCCCGAAAATATCATAATCAATGTCACCACTAGGCGGCATAAGAATGGTAACATCGTGACCTCGACTAACAAGACCATTCACTAGTTCAGCAAGCATTCGCTGAGCTCCGCCTTTGCACAAAGTTAAAATTGGGAACGTGATTTTCAAATTTATCCTCTCCTCTTTGATAGGATGTTTATAGTCAATCGATTCTTTACCATTTAACTTCCCATCCTTTTTTCATAAATGGATTCTATTGCTTTTATCATCTCCGATAAATAACGTGCCTTTGTGAAGTGCTGGGCACTTTGCAAACCACCTTTAATAAGTTTTTTTGCTAGCGTTTCGCTGAACATGATAGAAAGAATACCTGATGCAAGCGATTGTGGATTTTTAGGCATCGTAAGGAAGGCGCTCTCCAAATCTGTACAGAAATCTAACACACCTCCTGAGTTAGTGGTCACTACGGGTGTACCGCACGCCATGGCTTCGAGAGGAGGCAGGGAAAAAGCTTCGAACCATGAAGAAGAAACAAATAAATCAGCCGACCGATATAACTTGGCCATACCTTCTTCATCTTGGGCTGGAAAAATTTTATAGGGGATTTCTGGAAGAAAAAGTTCTCCATCGGGACTGATCATATGAACAATAAATGGCCCGGGATATTCTTTTTTTACAATTTTCATTGCTTCAGCGAAATCATTAAATCCTTTTAATTCATAATGTACTGCATCTCGTCCAATATATAGGATCACCTTGGGTTTGTTTGCTTCAAATTCCTTAGGCTGGGATCCGGGATGAAAAACGTTTGGATTAATTCCTAGATTGATGACTTGGCTCCTTTTGTTGACATGGTTAAAAATTTGCTCATCTAACCAGTGAGAAATACTGATGATGGGTATATCGTGTTGATAGGATCTTAGAGCTTCCGTTTTGTCTGGTACCCAGTACGGCTCGAATCCAAGGCTCAATCTAACGGTTTGTTCTGGCCATGCCTCAACCGAAGGGTGGACAGTCGTATAAAAATTAGTAACAATAATATCTCCATAAGGGATATACTCCTTCGACAATGACGGTATAAGTGTTAATTTACAACGGAGATCGTATTTAACGGTACCGGTATAAGGCATAACGATTTCAGTATCATGTCCACGATCAGCCAGTGTGTTAGCGATGTCGACAAGAACCTTGCACCCCCCGCCAACATGTAAATCTCCAACGGGAATGACGACTTTCATAATTTATTCGCTCCACTTCTTATTTAATTCAGTAAGTTATTATATGAAAATCTTATTTTTATTGTATATGTCTCTGCCTACATAGTGTTTTTTGTGTTCCAACCTATATTTCAGCAAAATAAAGTCATTTTCTAATTATCTTCGTATACTATCGTAAGCATGTTAGATTCATAGACAGTGCTTCTCGGTTATTCTAAAAAAATATTATTAAAAAAAGGAGGTTAATTACATGAATGAAAATATGAATCAATTGCCGCCATTTGTTATGTCTTCGGTTCCTAAAAGCGGAACTCATTTAATGCATCAAATTCTAAATGGACTTCCAAATATTACGAATGACATAAGTAATGCGGAAAAGAAATTTTTTATTGACCACCATGTGGAAAACATTAATATTTTTAAGGACCATTTTTATCGACTGGCCTATTTACAGCCAAATGAGTTTGGTTTAGGTCATATGTTTTACTCCGAACAGTACGCTTACATGTTAGAACGGTTAAAGCTAAAGCATATCTTTGTTTACCGTGATCCACGTGATGTTTTAATATCCTTAGCATACTTCATTCCGGCTAAATGGAATGAGCATCCTCTTTACCATAATTTCAACAATGAAAGAACAACTCAAAAGCAACGAATTATGGCATTGATAAAAGGAGTGGATGGACAGTGGCCTAGTTTTGATGCTTGGAATCGGCCCTTTTATCAATGGATGAAGGTACCGCATACTTTGGCTATCTCATTTGAAGATCTAATCCTTTCAAAAAAAACTAGACAAGCTGCCTTAACGGAAATCGTAAATTATCTTTGGGAGGAATTACCACTACCGGAACCTCTAGAGAGCATGATTGAGAAAATGGAGAACAATATTAATCCCAGCAAATCCAATACTTTTAGAAAAGGTAAAATCGGTGCTTGGATGGACGAGTTCGATCCTGAAATAAAACAAATATTTAAGGAGGAGGCTGGAAAATTACTGATTGATTCTGGTTATGAAAAAGATATGAATTGGTAGAAAGAAGCTTAAATATTGAAAAAAAGGAAGGAGAAATAGCATGTGTCTAATGATGTCCAATCTTATTATTTACTTATAGAAGAAGGTGATTTAGAAGATCTGCGGAGTGACATATGGAATGACATGCCTGTACCCGCTTATTTGACGGTAGAAGAAAAGACCTATGATATTGATATTTCGTACCGTGGTTCCTATACGAGGGAATTTCGTAAAAAATCGTACTGGATAGATTTCATCAAACCAAAAAGATTCTATGGTTACAGGGAAATTCATCTAAATGCTGAATACAAAGACCCTTCACTCATGCGCAATAAACTTTCTTTCGATTTCTTCCAGGAACTTGGGGTCCTTTCTCCAGAAAGTCAACATATAAATCTAACTCTAAATGGAACGTATCAAGGGGTCTATCTGCAATTGGAATCTGTAGACGATTTATTTTTAAAAAAGAGAGGCCTCCCTCCAGGTCCTATTTACTATGCTGTCAACAATAACGCGAATTTATCCTTGATGAGAGACAATAAGTTAAAACATTCCCTCCTTTCCGGTTATGAACGAAAAATTGGCAGTTATTCAGACGATGTATATATCGAAGAATTAATTTATAAAATAAACACCCCCCAATCTGATTTTCCACATATAATTATCGAGTATTTAAATATTGAAAAATATTTTCGCTGGCTCTGTGGAGCAGTTTGCACAATGAATAATGACGGATTCACACACAACTATGCTTTATATCGTAACAGTCAGACTGGATTGTTTGAAATCATTCCATGGGACTATGATGCAACTTGGGGAAGGAAGGTCAATGGGGGCATTATGAGGTATGACTACGTTCCAATTGAAGGTCATAAGGACAATCACCTACCCTTTTTTCTTCTGCAGGTACCTGAATTTCGTAAACTTTATCGTAATATGATGGAGGAAATTTTAGAGGTTCAGTTTACAGTCGAGTATTTGGAAGATAAAATCGTTTCGTTGCATCAAGCTATTCGACCTCACTTTCTCCTCGATCCTTATAAAAAGAAAAAAATAAGTATATTTGATTCTGAACCTGAATTTATCTTTCGATTTATCCGTGACCGTGGTATTTATTTGAAAAATCAACTCATGAAATTTGAAAAATAGAGTAAATTCCTTAAACCCCGAGCATATTGGGGTTTTTATTTTACTGACATAATCCTATTGCACGTCTCTATAACGGTGGCCCTTTCTTGGAGTTGTAAATAAGCCTATTTTTCCAAAAAGTAGACTATTGTACTTACAAAAATTGTAAGTTGTTAATAGACTAATAGTGTGGACAAACACGTTAGGGGAAGCCCAACAAAAAGCAATAATTATATGTTGAAGTATTCAGAAAGGAGCTCACCATGGGATCGATTTATGTTAAAGATACTGGAAAATACGGGAGAGGGGTATTCGCTGTACGACCTATCAAAAAAGGTGAACTTATTGAGGAATCACCTGTTTTCGTATCACCTAAACGCGAACGTAAGTATCTCGAGAAGACTATTGTATTTAATTATTTCTTCAATTGGGGTAAAAAACACAATAAATCGGCTATAGCGCTTGGGTATGGATCCTTATTTAATCACTCGTATTCTCCGAACGCTATATTTTACAATAATCTGGAAAACCTAACCATTGATTTTTATGCTATTTCTGACATTCAAGAGGGAGAAGAAATTACTATCAACTATAATGGCGATCCTGAAGATAAATCACCATTATGGTTCGAGGTAATCGATTAATAGGTTTTAGTAAGCTGCATCACACCACCCTCTTTCTAGGTGGAAATTCGTATATCAGTAGTGTTTTCTATAGAAAACATGTTGCGAATAATAAAACGGTCTAGAACTATAAATTTTATTGAGCATAGATTATATTAAATCCAATTATTGGACCTGCTGTTACTTATCCGAATTCTTCAAAAAAACGATAAAGAGGTGGAATAAAATTGTTTAACGGTAAGACAATTCTGATCACTGGAGGGACAGGTTCATGGGGACATGAGTTAGTAAAACAACTTCTCCCGAAAAAACCAAAGGAAATCCGAATTTTTTCCAGAAATGAATTCAGCCAGGTAGAAATGAAAAGGAAATTTGATAATAAATTATTAACGTTTATCATTGGTGACATCAAAGAAAGGGAAGAGCTTACTAAAGCTTGTGCAGGTGTCGATTACATTTTCCATTTAGCAGCCTTAAAACATGTACCTGTCTGTGAAGCGCAGCCTGTTGAGGCATTGAAAACAAATGTAACAGGTACTCAAAACGTTATAGATGCTGCACTAGCCAATTTTGTAAAAACGGTCGTATATATTTCAACTGACAAAGCCGCCAGTCCTTCTAATTTTTATGGGATGACTAAATCAATTGGAGAGAAACTGATTATACACGCTAACACATTTTCTTCTGATACTAAATTTGTTTGTGTCCGGGGCGGCAATGTACTTGGTACAAATGGAAGTGTGATCCATGTATTTAAGGACCAAATCAAGACGAAAAATCAAGTTGGTATAACCGATAACAATATGACAAGATTTTTTCTTACCCTTGAGGATGCTATTAATCTTCTTTTCAAAGCTACCTATGAAAGTATAGGCGGAGAAATTTTTGTGATGAAAATGCCTACGTGTAAAATTGTAGATTTAGCTCAAGTACTCATTGAATCCATGGGAAAAAAGGATGTTCAGTTTGTCCAACTTGGGATAAGGCCGGGAGAAAAAATTCATGAAATTCTTTTCTCTGAATATGAGAGTCAAACGACAATATATTTTGATGAGGATTATTATGTGATTCTACCAACTGTTGAGATTCAAGAAATAAAGGAATATTATGCAAAATATAAAGTTGTTGGTATGAAAGATTATCATTCTAACCAATCGCTAATGACAAAAGAAGAAATAAAAGCCCTGTTGAGAAAGGGCGGGTTTATCGAATGAAGGTATTAGTGTTAGGCGGAAGTGGAATGGCAGGTCATATGATTACCCAGTATTTTAGAAAATGTTCAAAACATACTGTTTTTTCAGCTAGCCGTAAGGTTACTAATATGGGTGACATTGAACTCGATGTCAGGAATCAAGGGAATCTGGAAAAAGTGATTGATACTTTAATTCCAGATGTCATCATAAATTGTGTAGGTCTATTAAATGAGAATGCTAGTCAGAATCCATTAGATGCACTTCTTGTTAATAGTATACTACCGCATACACTAACAAAGCTAATGAATCGGCATGGAGGCAGGTTAATCCACATCAGTACGGACTGTGTTTTTTCTGGTGAGAAAGGTAACTATGAAGAGAATGACCCGACAGATGGGGAAACAGTATATGCGAAAACAAAATCATTGGGTGAAATCATTGACCCTAAGCATTTAACGATTCGAACATCTATTGTTGGTCCTGAGATTAGGGAAAATGGGATAGGCTTGCTTCACTGGTTTATGCAGCAGAGTGGGGAAATTAAAGGATACACTAATGTTTTTTGGAACGGGGTTACAACACTAGAACTTGCTAAAGTGATTGATCAAATGATTGAGCAAAATATCTTTGGCTTATACCATCTAAGTGCTCCTCAAAAAATATCAAAATACGAATTGCTCAAATTTTTCAAAGAGGTATTTGATAAGCAGGATGTTATGATTATTCCTTATGAAACTGTTATGTCAGATAAAACCTTAAAAAATACCCGCAAGGACTTTCAATATCAAGTACCTGGATACAAACAAATGCTCGTTGAATTAAGAGATTGGTTGGATCAGCAGTGAGTTCACCCAAAATTTTGATAACTGGAGCGAGTGGATTTACTGGCCGTCATGCCATCGATTATTTTTCAAATAATGGGATGGAGGTTGTTGCTGTTGTAAGAACAAAAACTACATTCCAGCATAACATGAACTACCATATCGAAGAGTGTGACTTAATAAATGGACAGGCTGTAAACCAGCTTATCGAAAAAATTAAACCGGATTATGTGCTGCATCTAGCTGGTAGAAGTTCAGTGGAGGAGTCATGGAAATCTCCAGCTTATTATATAATGACAAATGTTATTTCTACTTTAAATTTGCTGGAGGCTCTACGATTTCATTGTTCTGAATCAAGAACAGTTATTGTGGGTTCGGCTTTGCAATTTGATCCTCGCATTACACCTAATCCCGTTCACCCTTATGGCTTTAGTAAGGGAATACAAATTTTGGTGGCAGAATCATGGAAAAGATTGTTCGGTTTAAATATCACGATTGCTAAACCATCTAACCTCATCGGTCCAGGATTTTCAAATGGTGTTTGTTCTGTATTTGCCCGAAAAATAAGTGATATGGAGATGGGCAAAATACAGCCAATTCTAGAGGTGTCTAATCTTACATCCGGAAGAGATTTTCTGGATGTAAGAGATGCAGTCCGTGCCTATGATTATTTGCTTAAAATGAATACCATAGAAGATGCATATGAGATTTGTACAGGAATAACCCGTCCCTTGGAACAGGTTATAAGTACCTTTCAGTCGCTGACAGAGATTACTCTTACAATAAAGGATAAAAAGGTTACTTCGACACAATTTAGTCCGATGATGGATAATAGTAAAATGAGAGCTTTACACTGGGAGCCGCTTATTCCTTTTGAGCAATCTTTATACGAAACGCTTCAATTTTACCGAGTGAACGAATCGAGTTAGTTATTTTTTGTGTTCTTAAGTTGAGGGCCTTTCACACTAGGAGAAAGGCTTGTTTTTATTGCTATTTTTTTTACTGTTACTCGGTAATCTTAGCTTTTAACGTGATGGAGTCCCCCCAAAACCATGTTGACCACTTTACTCGATACATTTGGGTCATCATATCCTTCAGGTAATTTCCATGAACGGCCAGACTGTATCATCAAATTCACGCTGTCTAAGATTGTTTTAGAATGAACACCGGAAATTACGTTACTTCCGCAGATAACCGTCTCAGGTCTTTCTGTACTATTCCTTATGGTCACCGACGGTACCCCAAGAATGCAGCTTTCCTCTTGAACCGTTCCACTGTCTGTGATGACACAGCGTGCATGTTTTTGGAGGTGGACGAAATCAAAAAAACCAAATGGTTGACTAAAGTGGATTAGAGGCTCTTGAGTATCGATCGCAAATTTTTGCATCCGATCACGTGTTCGTGGATGTACACTACATATAATCGGAATTTGGTGTTGTTTGGCGATGAACTGAAGCGCATCTACGATGTGACGGAGTCGTGTTTCATTGTCTACATTTTCGGCGCGGTGGGCCGTCACCACAATATATCCATTTGCAGTAATATTCAACTTCGTTAAGATGTCACTTTTGTCAATTTCCTGCATATAGTGCTGCAGTACTTCATAAATAGGATTTCCAGAAACCCAGATTCGATGATTAGGAACGCCTTCACGTATCAGATTTTCTCGGCTAAACATGGTATAGGGCAAATTATAAGTTGAAATGGAATCGATGGCCTTTCGATTAATTTCTTCGGGTACAGACATATCAAAACAACGATTTCCTGCCTCCATATGAAAGACTGGTATGCCCATTCTTTCACCGAGTAATGCACAAAGACCGCTGTTTGTGTCTCCGAGTAGAAGAATCTTATCTGGTTTCTCTTTGGTGATGATTTTTTCCATTTCTGAAAACATATATCCTACCTGTTGGCCAAAGGTATTAGAGTTTAAAGATATTTTGTAGTTTGGCTGCCGGATTCTTAATTGTTCAAAAAACACATCGCTGAGAGAACGGTCATAGTTCTGTCCGGTATGAACAAGGAAGTGATTTGTTAAAGCATCTAATTTTTGAATAATCAAGCTCAATCGAATGATTTCTGGGCGTGTCCCAAGTATTGTCATTACTTTCAAAAGTCTTCAACCCTTTCCCTTATATTGTTAGGGGAACGAAAAACTAACAAACATAGGATTAAATCTACTCCCCCTTGAAAATTTAAGAATTCAAATTTCAGAAATCTCTAACATTGTTTTTCTTTTTCGACTCATTGCTGGTGTAATATTAAAAATTATCATTCTCTAAAAATCCTTTTATTAAGGTTCTTATTTTTAACATATTTTAAGTAAGCCAGTCTTATGCAAGACATGATGCAATAAGCATTTTTTAATGAAGTGAAGGTCTACGGTCTAAGAACATAAAATAACCGTGAGATCAGACTTCTAAAATGAAGAGCATGAAACGGCTATAGGAACTTTGATATAAAGGGATGAAGGTATTGGAAAGTAATCGAGTATCCTTGAGAAGTTCTCTTCTGTATTTAACACGAATAAATTTTACCAAAAATAGGTGATCGGTTATTCATTTTGTGTTTGTATTTTCATAAATTAATATTATCAAAGGGAAAGAAGGTGAGTTATTGTATAAAGATAAAGTGTTAATCTTTGTGCATATACCGAAAACCGCTGGTTCCTCATTAAGCGGTATTATTTATACCAAGTACAATCCACATGAAGTTTTTTCTGTGAGCAATCCAGCATTGAACATAGTAAGTCAAATAAATAACAACACAAAATGTGTTTTAGGGCATAACCTTTTTGGTCAACACCAGGAGCTGGGACCCCGTATTTACGTTACAATGCTAAGAGATCCAATAGATCGTGTAATCTCACATTATTATTACATCAAATATATTCTAAACGATGATAGCATAGGAAAATATAGCCTAGGAGAATTTGCACAATTAGATGGGTTTCCCAACATGCAGACACGCTTTATCACTGGTGACAAACCAGACTTAGAACAGGCGATTAACAATTTAAAAACTTTTGCATTTTTTGGTATTACAGAGATGTTTACGGAATCTTTATTTTTAATAAAAAAGACAATGGGATGGAAAGATATTCATTATGTAAAAAACAATGTAAATCCCAAAAAACAAAAAAAAGAAACTATATCGACGGAAACTATTAAACAAATAGAAATAGCGAACAGTCTCGATATACAACTATATCAATGGGCGAAAAAAAATTTTGAAAATCGTTTAAAGAATTTAGATAGTACATCGAAAATAGAACTTGAAACTTGGAAGGAATCATTAAAATAAAGTACCTTTATTAACCGCCTTTTTGTTCTTCAACAAACTGGAGTGCATTAGTTGAAGAACATATAATAATTTTGTTGATGTAAAACTTAAATGTTGTAGTAGATGTCATATGTAGTACAAAAAAGGATAGATAAGACAAATATTAACTGTCTTATCTATCCTTCTCTTATGTTTAGTATAATCTGCAACATTTTATAAATATTCTCCTCTTTTTTAGGTGTTTTTTAACCCTTCTATCAGTACTTCAATTACTTCTGGACGGCTAAATTCTGAGGGAGGTGTTATTCCCTTTCGTAACATTTCACGGACCTTTGTTCCAGAAAGATGTAAATGATCTTCTTTGGAGTGAGGGCAGGTTTTACTTGAAGCCATGGTTTTGCACTTATTACAATAAAAACTGTGCTCAAAACAAAGAATGGTTATTCCGATTTCATCCTCAGTAAATTGTGAGAAGATTTTTTGTGAATCATAGGTTCCATAATAGTCACCAACTCCTGCGTGATCCCGGCCAACGATAAAGTGAGTACAGCCATAATTTTTACGAATGATGGCATGAAAAATTGCTTCTTTTGGGCCAGCATACCTCATGGCTGCTGGAAACACTGCTAAAAACACTCTGTCCATTGGATAATAATTCTTAAGTAGAACTTCATAGCTTTTCATTCTTATATCAGCAGGGATATCATCGGATTTTGTTTCTCCTACTAAAGGGTTAAGGAACAAACCGTCTACAATTTCTAAAGCAGATTTTTGGATATACTCATGCGCTCTATGGACAGGATTTCTCGTTTGAAACCCGACTACTGTTCTCCATTTATTTTTCTTAAACTCTTTTCTTGTTTCTAGAGGTGTTTTAAAAAATTGAGTAAAGTTTTCATTCTTGGGTGGAATTTTTATTAAAGAAATGGGTCCAGCGAGATATATACTTGGTCGATTAAGTAATTTTTTCACTCCTGGATGATTAGGATCAATTGTTTGAAACACTTTTTTGGCTTCTTCTAATTTATTTGGTACGTATTTTTCTTGTAATTCTAATACTCCGTAAACAACGTTTTTATAAGTTAACTTTAC
>Ga0182747_1001915_pt1 | contig 15303 bp, 16 predicted proteins | sample eDN3rd30CBELigBY_FD_128526 | JGI IMG/M metagenome (GOLD analysis project Ga0182747, IMG submission 128526) | Enriched backyard soil microbial communities from Emeryville, California, USA - eDNA 3rd pass 30_C BE-Lig BY (version 2) (version 2) | ecosystem: Environmental > Terrestrial > Soil >...
CAGGCCTTGGCCATCTCGCGGCCGCGGGTGGTGGCCAGCATGACGGCGTCGTCGGCGGAGATGACGCCCGCAATGGCGTAGGCGGCGATCTCACCCACGGAGTGGCCGGCCACGATGACGTCGTCGCCGATGACCGGGCCGTTGCGACGCTTGGCCAGCTCGGCGTAGGCGAGCAGGGTCGCCGCCACCACCAGCGGCTGGGTCACCGCCGTGTCGGTGATCTCCTCGGCGCCCGCGGTGGTGCCCAGCGCAACCAGATCCAGGCCGCTGATCTCCGACCAGGCGGCCAGCTGGGCCCGGGCTGCGTCGGAATCGGGCCCCTCGAGCCACGGCGACAGCATGCCGGGGGTCTGCGATCCCTGTCCGGGAGCGAGCAACGCAATCACGTCTTTAAGAGAACATTGTGAAGCGCGATTTGCAGGATGTCCTAGATTATGAACATTGTCTTATGTTTTTGTGGAACCTCTACAAAACAGCCACTCGATGCGACATGTTCGATACCGTCCTGCGACAACTGCCCGGGCGGCGGTGGGCCCAGCGGCGGCCTCCCGGCTTCCCCGCCGCACCCGCGTCAGCCGACCTGATGCTCATCGGGTATAGGCGCTGTCGCCGGTGGCGCGGCGTATGGCGCCTGTGCGCTGCTGAAGCTGGCATGTTGCGCCTGATTGGCCAGCCGGCCGACGGTGGCGGCCACCCGCAGCACATAAGCGTCGCGGGGCTGGGTGGGATCGCGTCCGGTGAAGTCGGCGATCCGCTTGAGCCGGTAACGGACGGTGTTTGGATGAACGAACAACTTCCGCGAACACGCCTCGATGGCGCCGCCACAGTCCAGGTAGGCGTCCAGCGTCTCCGTCAGTGCCGGTCCGGCCTCGGCCAGGGGCCGCATCACGTCGGTGTGCAGCGCGGCGATCGCCGAGGGGTCCCCGATCAGGGCCCGCTCGGGCAGCAGCTCGCGGGCCAGCACCGGACGCGGCGCGCCGGTCCAGCCGACGACGGCGTTCATACCCGAGATCGCCTCGCTGGCACTGTGGTAGGCCGCGGTCAGCGTCGGCGCGGTCGGCCCGATCACCACCGGCCCGTCGGAGAACGCGCCGAGCAGGTCGGCGAGGAACTTCTGGGTCGGCGACAGCGGGCCGGACACGATCGCCACCAGCCAGGTGCCGTGCACGTCGGTCAGCGCCGCCCGGCCGTGGCGTTCGGCGACGTCGCGGACGTCCTGGCTGGCCTTCTGCCCGGAGAAGGCGTCCGGGCCGGGCGGCGCGGTGCCCACCACGACCGTGGCCGGCGCGGTGGTGTCCCAGTTCAGTGCCGCCGCCCGGCTCAGCAGCTCCGGCCCGGTGTCACCGCGCACCACGGCGTCGACCACGCTGGCCTCCATCCGGGAATCCCAGGTGCCGCGGGCCTCGGCGGCGTCGGCGTAGGCGGACGCGGCGGTGAAGGCCAGGTCGCGGCTGTACTTGAGGATGCCCACCGTCAGCGCGGTCACCTGCTCCTCGGAGCGCGCCAGCATCGGCACGACCTCCTCGAAGAACTCCATGGTGACCCGCACCATGTCCACGGTGTGACGCAGCGCGATGTGCCGGGTGAGCTCTTGCGGCACCAGCTCGAAGGCCTGCGCGGTGTGGCTGACGTTGCCGTGCGGATCGTGCATCCACTCGGCGAAGTTGACCACCGCGGTCTGCACCACCAGCGCGACGCTGGCGCGCTGAGAGGCCTCCAGGTCGCCGAAGAACGGCAGCCGTTCGCCCATCGCCGACACCGCCTCGGTGGCCAGTCGGCCCGAATAATGCTTGAGCCTGCGCAGCAGGGTGTCCGGGACGGTGCTGAGCAGGTCCAGGGTGGACCGGGGCAGGACCTGCCCCCCGCTGTTGTCGACCATCCCTAAAAGCTACGCCAGATTTCTGGCAACAACTGACAACCCGCCGTTGTCAGGCCACCCCCGAGTCCGACGTCTGCTCCGGAGCGGCCAGCACGTCATCGATCTCGTACCGGGTCGCGGCCGTCGCCGGTACCGATGCCTCGATCGCCCCGTCCCGTGCCAGGGCGGCCAGCACCGCGACCACCACCGACTCCGCATCGGTGTTGAAGTAGCGCCGCGCGGCCGGGCGGGTGTCGGAGAAGCCGAACCCGTCGGTGCCCAGGGTGACGAACGTGCCGGGCACCCAGGGCCGGATCTGCTCGGGCACCGCGCGCATCCAGTCCGACACCGCGACGACCGGGCCGTCGGCGTCGGCAAGCGCCTGAGCTACATAGGGCACCGCGGCCTCGCGGTCCGGGTGGCGCAGCCGCTCGCGTTCGACCGCCACACCGTCGCGGTTGAGCTCGCCCCAGCTGGTCACCGACCACACGTCGGCCGCCACGTCCCACTCGGCGGCCAGCAGCTCCGCGGCGCGCAGCGCCTCGGGCATCGCCACCCCCGAGGCCAGGATCTGCGCGGTGTGGGCCCTGGGCTCGGCGGCCTTCTGATAGCGGTAGATACCGCGCAGCAGGCCGGTCGGGTCGAAGCCGTCCGGCTCCGCCGGCTGCACATAGGGCTCGTTGTAGAGCGTGACGTAGAAGTACACGTTCTCCGGGTCCGGGCCGTACATCCGGTGCAGGCCGCTTTCGATGATGTGGGCGACTTCGTAGGCGAACGCGGGATCGTAGGACACCACCGCCGGGTTGGTGCTGGCCAGCAGCAGTGAGTGCCCGTCGGCGTGCTGCAGGCCCTCGCCGGTCAGCGTGGTGCGCCCCGCGGTGGCGCCCAGCACGAAACCGCGCGCCATCTGATCGGCGGCCGCCCACAGGCCGTCGCCGGTGCGCTGGAAGCCGAACATCGAATAGAAGATGTAGATCGGGATCATCGGCTCGTCGTGGGTGGCGTACGACGTCCCGACCGCGGTGAACGACGCCGTGGAGCCGGCCTCGTTGATGCCCTCGTGCAGGATCTGGCCGACTTCGCTTTCCTTGTAGGCCAGCATCAGATCGGCGTCGACAGAGGTGTAGAGCTGCCCGAGGCGGTTGTAGATCTTCAACGACGGGAACCACGAGTCCATCCCGAACGTCCGGGCCTCGTCGGGGATGATCGGGACCAGACGCGGTCCGATCTCCTTGTCCCGCAACAGTTCTTTGAACACCCGCACGGTCGCCATGGTGGTGGCGACCTCCTGGTTGCCCGATCCCTTCTTGACCGCCGCATACGCGTCGGAGGCGGGCAGCGCCAGCGGCCGGGCCTGGGTGCGGCGCTGGGGGACGAAACCCCCGAGGCTGCGCCGGCGGTCCAGCAGGTAGCGGATCTCCGGTGCGTTTTCGCCGGGGTGGTAGTACGGCGGCAGGTACGGGTTCTCCTCGAGTTCGGCGTCGGAGATGGGGATTCGCATCTCGTCGCGGAAGTCCTTGAGGTCCTGCAGCCGGAACTTCTTCATCTGGTGGGTGGCGTTGCGGCCGGCGAAGTAGCTGCCCAGGCTGTAGCCCTTGATGGTCTTGGCCAGGATGACGGTCGGCTGGCCCTTGTGCTCGATGGCCGCACGGTAGGCCGCATGAACCTTGCGGTAATCGTGCCCGCCGCGCTTGAGGTGCCAGATGTCCTGATCGGACAGATCCTCGACCAGGGCCTTGGTGCGCGGGTCGCGGCCGAAGAAATGCTCCCGCACGTACCCGCCGTCGTTGGCCTTGTAGGTCTGGTAGTCGCCGTCGGGGGTGACGTTCATTAGGTTGACCAGGGCACCGTCCCGGTCGGCGTGCAGCAGGGCGTCCCACTCACGGCCCCAGACCACCTTGATCACATTCCAGCCCGCCCCGCGGAAGAACGATTCGAGCTCCTGGATGATCTTGCCGTTGCCGCGCACCGGTCCGTCCAGGCGCTGCAGGTTGCAATTGATCACGAAGGTCAGGTTGTCCAGACCCTCCAGTGCGCCGACGTGCAGCAGGCCGCGGCTCTCCGGCTCGTCCATCTCCCCGTCGCCCAAGAAGCACCACACGTGTTGGTCGGAGGTGTCTTTGATGCCGCGGTCGTGCAGGTAGTGGTTGAACCGGGCTTGGTAGATGGCGTTCATCGGCCCCAGCCCCATCGACACCGTGGGGAACTCCCAGAAGTCGGGCATCAGCCGCGGGTGCGGGTAGGACGGCAGGCCGCCACCGGGGTGGCTGTGCTCCTGACGGAACCCGTCCAGCTGGTCGGTGCTCAGCCGGCCCTCCAGGAACGCCCGGGCGTAGATCCCGGGGGAGGCGTGGCCCTGGATGAACACCTGGTCCCCGCCGCCGGGGTGGCTCTTGCCGCGGAAGAAGTGGTTGAAGCCGACCTCATAGAGCGTCGACGACGACGCGTAGGTCGAGATGTGCCCGCCGACGCCGACGCCGGGGCGCTGCGCGCGGTGCACCATCACCGCGGCGTTCCAGCGGATCCACCGACGGTAGCGGCGCTCGGTGTCCTCGTCGCCGGGGAACCAGGGCTCCAGTTCGGTCGGGATGGTGTTGACGTAGTCGGTGGAGGTGAGCGCGGGGATCGCCACCCGCTGCTCGCCGGCGCGTTCCAGCAGCCGCAGCATCAGGTAGCGGGCGCGCGCCGGGCCGGACCGGGCCAGCAGTTCGTCGAAGGACTCCAGCCACTCGGAGGTCTCTTCGGGGTCGATGTCGGGAAGGTAAGACGCCACACCCTCGCGGATCACCCGAACTCGATCGGATTCGGTTGTGCCGCTTGGTTTATTGCCCAGATCCTGGTGCACGGTCTCGGTAGTCAACGCGTTACTCCTTGGTTTGGAGGTCAAGACGTGCCTCCCGGCTTGTGGCCAGGACGGCACCGGACCGATCGCTTCGTCGGCCTCGTCTTTTCTATCCTGCCCCACCGGACCCGGGACCGGCGGTGGGTGAGTGACGGGTGGGGGTGGGCTGATCTCGGCTTGCCGCCGACTACGCGGTAACGTTTGACGATGTGCTGACCGGATGGCGGACCGTCCCGCGTGCGCGGGCGCGGCGACACGCCCGGTTGGGTGCGCTGGTGGCCGGTGGAACCGCCGCGGTGGTGATGGGCGTCGTCGGCTGTACCAGCATCATCGGCGGGACCCCGGAGGCGGACACCTCGGCGGCGCCGGCGTACCGCTCCTCGGTGTCGGCGTCGGTGTCGGCCTCGGAGGCCACCTCGAGTATCCGCGAGACCCAGCGCCAGCAGTCGATGACGACCCAGGCGGTGCGCGGCGCGTGCGGGCGGTTCGCCTCGAGCAGCAGTGACGCGGTGGACACCGTGAACAAGTACGTCGAGGCGTTCAACAGCGGCGGCGACATTCCCGGAACCGCCGGGCCGGCGATCGAGGCGCTCAACCACAGCGCCGATGAGGTGACCGGCGCCATCAACGAGAAGCTGTCGACAGAGCTCAAGGACGCGTTCACCACGTATGCCGAAGCCGCGCGCGGTGTGGCGAACGCGATTTCCTCCAAGGCGCCGGTCGCGGTCTACAACTCCCGCAAAGACGAACTCAACCGGGCCAGGGAGAAGGGGATGCAGCTGTGCCGAGCCTTCTGAGGCCACCGATCCCCACGGACCCGGTGATTCGCCCGCGACTGGCTTGCGGTGCTGTGCAACGATGATGCCCAACACACGGCGCGCTGATGGTTGAAGGAGGTCACACGGTGGTCGCGGCGGACAACGCCCCGAACTTCGCCCGCAAGCTGGGCATCCAGAGCAATCAGTTGGTCCAGGAGTTCGGCTGGGACGACGACGCCGACGACGACATCCGTGCCGACGTCGAAGAGGCCTGCGGCAGTGAGCTGCTCGACGAAGACACCGATGAGGTGGTCGACGTGGTGCTGCTGTGGTGGCGCGACGGCGACGGCGACCTGGTGGACACCCTGATGGACGCCATCACCGCGCTGGCTGACGACGGCGTGATCTGGGTGCTGACGCCCAAGACCGGTAAGGCCGGCCATGTCCAGCCCGCCGAGATCGCGGAGTCGGCGCCGACCGCCGGCCTGATGCCCACTTCGTCGGTCAATCTCGGCGACTGGAGTGCCAGTCGACTGGTTCAACCCAAATCAAGGATGGGAAAGCGTTGATGTTGGAAGTCGGTACCGAAGCTCCTGATTTCACCCTCAAGGACCAGGACCAGCAGCTGGTCACCCTGAGTGACTTCCGGGGGGACAAGAACGTCTTGCTGGTGTTCTTCCCGCTGGCCTTCACCGGCATCTGCCAGGGCGAGCTGGACCAGCTGCGTGATCACCTGCCCAGCTATGTCAACGACGACAGCGTCGCGCTGGCCATCTCGGTGGGGCCGCCGCCCACCCACAAGGTCTGGGCCGCCGAGAGCGGGTTCCTGTTCCCGGTGCTCTCCGACTTCTGGCCGCACGGCGCCGTCAGCGAGTCGTTCGGGGTGTTCAACTCCGAGACCGGCTTCTCCAATCGCGGCACGTTCGTCATCGACAAGACCGGCATCATCCGGTTCGCCGAGATGAAGGCGCCCGGCGAGGCGCGCGACCAGAAGCTGTGGGTCGACGCGCTGGCCGCCCTCAAGGGGTAGTTCCCCGGCGTTTTCCGCCGCGAGATTGCACTGACGCAGGCGTTTCACGGTTTTTTCCTGTATCAGCGCAATCTCGCGGTTTTGGGCGCCCGGCGTTCTGCCGGGTAACCTGCCCGAGGCAGGGGCGCGTAGCTCAGTGGTAGAGCTCTGGTTTTACACACCAGCGGTCGGCGGTTCGATACCGTCCGCGCCCACCATAAAGGCGATATCGGGTTTGACATCGCCGCCGACGGTCAATGCACCCGGCCATGACCACCTACCCGAGTCCGGATGAGGACCCCACGCCACCACCGCCGCCTGAAACCCCGGGCAAGGCGCCGACCGGCAAATGGGGCGTACCGCCGACGACCAGTCCGCAGCTGACCCCGACAGGAGGACGCTCCAGGGCCACACCAGGGGGGCGGGCCACGCTGTGGGCGGGGTTGGCCGTGCTGATCGGGATCATCGCCCTGCTGATCATCTTGTCGGCCTAGCCGATCCGGTGGCCCCCGCCCTGTTTCTTGCGGGGACGCGGGTCAGCTCAGGGCGGCGGCCAGCCGGCGCCACTGCTCCCGCGGGAAGGCGCGCGGGTCTGCGTCGAGCAGTTGCACGCAGACATGGTCGGCCCCGGCGTCCCGGTGCTCGGCGATCCGCTTGATGACGGCCTCCGGGCTTCCCCAGGCGATGAGCGCGTCGAACAGCCGATCACTGACGTCGGCGATGTCGTCGGTGGTGAATCCCGAGCGCAGCAGGTTGTTGGCGTAGTTGGGCAGCGCCAGGTACGAGGCCAGCCAGGCGGTACCGATCTCGCGGGCCTCGTCGCGCTCGGAGCACAGGATCGCGGTCTGCTCGGGCGCCAGCAACGGGCCCGCGCCCAGCTGTTCGCGGGCGAACCGGGTGTGTTCGGGGGTGGTCAGATAGGGGTGCGCGCCGCGGCTGCGGGTAGCGGCCAGGTCGAGCATTTTCGGGCCCAGCGCCGCCAGCACCCGGGCGTCGGCCGCTACGGGTGTTTCCGCGGCGTCGAGGCCGTCGAGGAACGTTGTCATCGCCTGCAGCGGCCGCCGGTAGCGGCCGGGATCCCGGGAGTCGATCAGCGGGGCGTGGCTGACACCGATCCCCAGCAGGAACCGGTCGCCGTTGGCCGCGGTCAGCGATGCGTATGACGCGGCCACGTCGGCCGGAGTGTGCATCCACAGATTCAAGATGCCGGTGGCGATCACCGCTTGCCGCGTCGCGGCCAGCAGATTGCCGACCGCGTCGAACACCCGGCCGCCGACATCGGGGATCCACAGGGTGCCGAAGCCCAACTCCTCCAGCTCGGCGGCCGCCTCGGCGGCCTCGCCCTGATCGCCGTAGCGCAGCGGCGCGCTCCAGATCCCCACACCCGAGATGTTCACCATCAGCCCAGGATGGCACGGCGCCGACGCGCTAGACGAGGCGCATCCCGGTACGTGCCCGAAAACGCATGTCCCACAGATATGCCCGATAACCCAGCACCCAGGCCTGGTGGGGGATGAGCCGGTCGGCCAAGCGCAACGCCGACAGCAGCCATTCGAACCGGCGCTGCTGGGCCGCCGACCAGTCCAGCTGCATCATCTCGCGGAACTGTGCGGGCAAGAACCCCGTCGTCGCGAACAGGTTCAGCGGGCCGGCCAGCCGCAGCGGCCAGGGCAAAAACACCATCGCCGCCACCCCGCGCAGATGTTCACGCACCGGAGGATCGATGCGCAGCTCGTGCAGCGCCTGCTTCCAATACTTTTCGAACGCCTCGCGGTCGGCCGGCCACATCTCATCGGGCACCTGCAACGTGGTGCCCAGCTTCTTGGCGTCGGCGTAGATCGCGTCGGCGGCCGCGTCGTCGAGCGGGCCGTGCAGAAACTCGTGCTGGTCGACGAAGTAGCGGTACAGGCAGGCCGCGACCCATAGTTGCAGCTTGGGGTCGAACGCGTTGTAACGCACCGGGCTTTCGGGCGTGGAACGAACCTGCCGGTGTGCGGTGTCCACGGCGGCGCGGTAGAGCTCGCGGTCGTCGTCGGTGCCGATGGCGGCCACCGCCAGGTAGGTGCCGGTGGTGCGGGCCCGCTTGAACGGATGCTTGTAGACGTTGCCGCTGTCCACCCGGCTTTCCTGTACCCCGTAACCGACCCCGGGCAGCGACAGTTGCATGATCACGTTGGCGGCCGGCAACAGCATCGCGGCGGGATTCAGCAGGTCGACGATCCTGGTGGTCTTTCTCATCGGCGCTGCTCCATGGGTGCGAGTATGCCCGAATACCGGGGCGGATATGCCGCACTCGAGGCGGTTTGTCGAGGCGCCGCGGTGCTCAGCGGCGCCGGCCGTACCGGTCGGCGAGCTTTTGCTCGACGGTCATCGGCGGCGCCGGCTCATCGGGATCGGCGTCGGCGCCGGCGTCGGATTTCTCCGCGCGCCGCGCCCGCATTTCGGCGTAGGCGAAGTAGCCCAACCCGATCGGAGCGAGGATGCCGAACGCGATCCACTGGATCCCGTAGGACAAGAACGGCCCGGCATCCCGGCGCGGCAGCGCGATCAGTCCCAGCCCGCCCGGCTGGTCCTCGACCAGCTGCAGGTAGGAGCCGGTCAGCGGAACTTTGGTCAACGCCGCGACCTGTTCGGTGTTGATCGAGTACACCTGGCGGAAACCGTTCTCGCTGAACGGATTCTTGCCCGGAATGGCTTCCTGCGAATCCCGCAGCCGCGCCGTGATGGTGACCTGCCCGTCCGGTGGCGGCGCAATCTGCGGCATCCGCGAGCCGCCGTCGTCGGTGCGCACATAGCCGCGATTGACCAGCACCGTCGGCCCGCCGCGGACCGCGAACGGCGTCAGGACCTCGACGGCGGGCGCACCGTCGACCAACCGCAACCGGACCAGCACCTGCGCCTCGGCGAGGTAGTGTCCGGTGGCGGTCACCGGCTGCCACTGCTCATCCGGTGCCGACGAATCCTGGTGCGGCAGCACTGTTGTCAGCGGAACGGGTTGCGCGGTCAACGCCCGTTCGAGTTGGCTGTTGGCGCGGGACGTGGTGGTGTTCTTGCCCAACTGCCACGGCGCCAGCACGGTGAAGCACAGATAGGCGAAGGCCAACACCACCACCGCCAGGGCCAGCCAGCTCGGGCGCAGCAGGAAGGCCAGCCGCCGCATCAGCCGCCCTCGCCGGACGCCAATTGTGCGTCGACCCAGTCGTGCAGGCCCGGAAGCGCGGCCGCGATGACGCTGAACGCCCGCACGAAATCGTCGTGGCCGCCGTAGTAGGGATCGTCGACGTCGGGAACGGCCGCACCCGAACGCGGATCGAAGGACCGCAGCATCCGGATCCGATCGGCCGGTACACCGAGCTCGCGAAGCCAGCCGACGTGGTTGCGCCCCAGCGCCACCACCAGATCGGCGGCCAGATGATCGTCGCCGACCTGCTCGGCGCAGTGTTCCACCGGATAGCCGTTGTCGCGCAGCACCCGGTTGGTGCGCTCGTCGGCGCCCTTGCCGATATGCCAGTGCGCGGTCCCGGCGCTGGTGACCCGCACCAGCTCACCCAGACCGCGCTGGGCGAGCTGGTGGGCGAACATCTTCTCGGCCATCGGGGAGCGGCAGATGTTGCCGGTGCAGACGAACGTGACGTGCAGTGCCGGGTCAGACACCGAGCACCTCCCGCAGTTCGTCCATGGTCTGCACGCGGGCTAAAAGACCGTCGTCGGCCTCTGCGCCGGTCGGGTAGTCGGACTGCCCGTAACCCCAGCCGACCAGCACGGTGTCGATCCCGTGCGCCGCCGCGCCGTCCACGTCGTGACGCCGGTCGCCGACCATCAGCACCCGGGCCGGCAGCGGCGCCAGTTGCTCGAGCGCATGGGCCAGCACCTCGGACTTCGCCGACCGGGTGCCGTCGACGCTGGCGCCGGCGACCACCTCGAAAAACCCGTCGAGTGAGAAGTGGGCCAGGATCTTGCGCGCGGTCGGCTCGACTTTGGAGGTGGCCACGGCCAACCGGACCCCGGCGGCCCGCAGGTCGGCCAGCAGCGCGGTGACACCGTCGAACATGGTGTTCATCAGCCAGCCGCGGCTGGTGTAGTCGGCGCGGTAGGCGGCGATCGCCGCGTCGGTCTGCTCGCCGAGGCCCATTCCGGCCAGGGTGTGGTGCATCGGGGGCCCGACGAGCCGCTGGGCCAGGTCACCGTCGGGCACCGGTGCGCCGATGTGCTCCAGCGCGTGGCGGAAGCTGGCGACGATCCCGGCGGCGGAGTCGGTCAAGGTGCCGTCCAGGTCGAAGATCACCAGCTCGGCGCTGACAGTGGTCGTGCGGGTCACGGCCCCATTGTCCCCGATGTGCGCGGCGGGCTTGCCGGGTGGCGCACTACTGTCTTGGAGTGTGACTGTGCGGCTGGCTGATGTCATCGACGTGCTCGATGCCGCCTACCCGCCGGAACTGGCCCAGTCCTGGGATTCGGTGGGGCTGGTCTGTGGCGACCCGGACGACGTGGTGGGTTCGGTGACGATCGCGGTCGACGCCACGGCGGCGGTCGTCGACGAGGTCCCCGACGGCGGCCTACTGCTGGCCCATCATCCGCTGCTGTTGCGCGGGGTGGACACCGTGGCGGCGAGCACCCCCAAGGGATCCCTGATACACCGGCTGATCCGTTCCGGGCGTGCCCTGTTCACCGCCCACACCAACGCCGACTCGGCCGCCCCCGGGGTGTCGGATGCCCTGGCTGAGGCGCTGGGGCTGACCGTGGAGGCCGTGCTGGAACCGGCGAACCGGGCACCCGACGCCGACAAGTGGGTGATCTACACCCCGGTCGAACACGCCGAGGCGGTGCGGGCCGCGGTGTTCGCCGCCGGGGCCGGACACATCGGCGACTATGCGCAGTGCAGCTGGAGCGTGACCGGCACCGGCCAGTTCCTGCCCGGTGACGGCGCGGCGCCGACGATCGGCCGGGTGGGCGCGGTGGAGCGCGTCACCGAGGACCGCGTCGAGGTGGTGGCTCCGGCATCCGCCCGCGCCCGGGTCCGGGCGGCGCTGCTGGCCGCGCACCCCTACGAGGAGCCGGCGTTCGACGTCTTCGCGTTGCAGCCGCTGCCCGCCGGTGTCGGAATCGGCCGGATCGGAATCCTGCCCGCGCCGGAGCCGCTGAGCGCTTTCGTCGCCCGGGTGGCCGCCGGACTGCCGGCTACCTCGTGGGGGGTGCGCGCGGCGGGGGACCCCGATCTGCCGGTGTCGCGGGTGGCGGTCTGCGGCGGCGCCGGGGACTCCCTGCTGGATGCGGCGGCCAGGGCCGACGCCCAGGCCTACGTCACCGCCGATCTGCGTCACCATCCGGCCGACGAGCACTCTCGCCGCTCGGCGGTGGCGCTGGTCGACGTGGCGCACTGGGCCAGCGAATACCCGTGGTGCGCGCAGGCCGCCGACGTCTTACGTTCGCACTTCGGTGCGGCCCTGCCGGTGCGCGTCAGCGCGCTGCGCACCGACCCCTGGAACCTCGCGCTCGAAGGAGATCGGCGATGAAGGCTGAAGTGGCACAACAACGTTCACTTTTGGAGTTGTCGGAGCTCGATGCGGAGCTGGCGCGGATCGCGCATCGGGCCGGGCATCTTCCCGAGCAGCAGGACCTCGAGCGCATCCAGGCCGACCACACCGCCGCCTCCGACCGGCTGGCCGCGCTGGAGCTGGCGTTGGAGGACCTGGACGCCCAGGCGGCGCGCTTCGAGTCGGAGATCGATGCGGTGCGCCAGCGCGAGGATCGCGACCGCACCCTGCTGGACTCGGGGCAGACCAACGCCAAGCAGGTCGTCGACCTGCAGCACGAGCTGGAGACACTGCAGCGGCGGCAGGCCAGCCTGGAGGACTCGCTGCTGGAGCTGCTGGAGCAGCGTGAGCAACTGCAGACCCAGGCGACCGCCGAGTCGGCCGTGATCGACGGGCTGGCGGCCGACTTGGCCCGGGTCCAGCAGAGTTTGGACACCGCATCGGCCGAGATCGAGACCACCCGTGCGCAGCGCGCGGCCAGCCGTGCCGAGCTGGCCGCGGCGATCGACGGCGAGCTGCTGGCGCTCTACGAACGGCAGCGGGCCTCCGCCGGGGTCGGTGCGGGACCGCTGCGGGGCGGCCAGTGCGGGGCCTGCCGGATCGAGATCGACCGCGGCGAGCTGGCGCGGATCTCGGCCGCTCCGCCGGAGGAGGTGCTGCGCTGCCCGGAATGCAGTGCGATCCTGTTGCGGGTCAAGGACTTCGGGTAGTCCGCCGCCGATGAAGGTCATTATCGAAGCCGACGGCGGGTCCCGCGGCAATCCGGGGCCGGCCGGCTACGGAACGGTGGTGTGGTCCGCGGATCGCGCCGAGGTGCTGGCCGAAGCCATGGAGTCGATCGGTGTGGCCACCAACAACGTGGCCGAATACCGCGGCCTGGTAGCCGGTTTGACCGAGGCGGCCCGGCTGGGCGCCGCGGAGGTCGCGGTCTTCATGGATTCGAAGCTGGTCGTCGAGCAGATGGCCGGCCGGTGGAAGGTCAAGCATCCCGACCTGATTCCCCTGCACCGGCAGGCCCGCGAGTTGGCGTCGAAGTTCGACCACGTCCGCTACAGCTGGATTCCGCGGGAGAAGAACTCTTATGCCGATCGCCTGGCGAATCAGGCGATGGACGCCGCGGCCGCTCCGGCCGTTCAGGAATTGGCTTCGGGTGAATCCGATGAATCGGAGGGTGAAAAGCCCGGAAAGCCTGCGGCGCCGACGGCACCCGGCTGGACGGGAGCAACCGGAACGCCCACGCGACTGTTGCTGTTGCGGCACGGGCAGACCGAACTGTCGGTGCACCGGCGCTACTCCGGCCGGGGCAACCCGCCGCTGACCGACATGGGCCGCGCGCAAGCCGACGCGGCGGCCCGCTACATCGCCCAGCGCGGCGGCATCGGGGCGGTCATCAGTTCGCCGCTGCAGCGCTGCTTTGACACGGCCACCGCCGCGGCGAAGCTGCTGCGCCTGGACGTGACGGTCGATGAGGACCTGACCGAGACCGACTTCGGGGCCTGGGAGGGGCTGACATTCGCCGAGGCGGCCGCCCGAGACCCGGAGCTGCACCGGCGCTGGCTCAAGGACACCTCCACCCAGCCCCCGGAGGGGGAGAGTTTCGACGCGGTGCAGCAGCGGGTCTTGCGGGCACGCGACCGGATCATCGCCGAACACAGCGGCACCACGGTGTTGGTGGTGTCGCACGTGACACCGATCAAGACCGTGCTGCGCCTGGCGCTGGACGCCGGCCCGGCGATCCTGTACCGGCTGCACCTGGATCTGGCGTCGTTGAGCATCGCCGAGTTCTTCGGTGACGGGCCGGCCTCGGTGCGGCTGGTGAACCAGACCTCCTACCTGTAGGCGGCCTCAATCGTGCAGGTGCACCCGTTCGCCGTGGGCGCCGAAGATCACGATCGCCTCGGCCGGGCCGTCGACCGCGCCGAACCAGTGCGGGGTCCAGGTGGAGAACTCGACGGCCTCGCCCGGGCCGATCAGGAAATCATCCTCGCCGAGCACCAGCCGGAGGCGGCCGGACAGCACGTACATCCACTCGTGGCCCTCGTGCACCGGTAACTCGGCCGGGCGGCGGCGCCGCACGCTGACCCGGATCTTGAAGGCGTGCAGACCGCCCGCCGGCCCGTGCCGGGTCAGCGGCCAGTAGGTGATGCCGTGGCGGGTATGCGAGCTGCCCCGTACCCGCGGGTCCGGGTGTTCGGGGGCGCGGAGCAACTCGTCGGTGCTGACCGACAAGGCCTCGGCCAGCCGGGGCAGGTGATCCAGGGCCAAGCGCCGCTTGCCGGACTCCAGCCGGCTCAGCGTGGAGACGTCGATACCGGCGCGGGTGGCCACGTCCTCCAACGTCAGGCCCTGTTGCGTGCGCAGCTCACGCAGCCGTCGCCGCACCCGCAGATCGACGCTGCTTTCCCCGACGTTTGCCTGCATGGCAACTAACCTTGCCAGGTGCTGGCGGGCCCGCGCAACGTCAGATGTACATGGCGGGATCGATGTAGGACGTCGGGTCGACGCCCGGCTCACGCTGGTTCGCGGTGCGGGCGCGCACCACCGCCGGGATTCCGGTGGCGATCGAATTCGCCGGCACGTCACGGGTGATGACGGCGTTGGCGCCGATAGCCGAATCGTCGCCGATGCGTAACGGCCCGAGCACTTTTGCGCCCGCGCCGATGGTCACCCGGTCGCCGACCGTCGGATGGCGCTTGCCCCGGTTCAGTGAGCGGCCGCCCAGCGTCACGCCGTGGTAGAGCATCACATCATCGCCGATCTCGGTGGTCTCACCGATCACGACACCGAATCCGTGGTCGATGAAGAACCGCCGGCCGATGGTCGCACCCGGATGGATCTCGATCCCGGTGACCAGGCGGGTGAACTGCGAGAGCACTCGGGCGAGACCGCGCAGAGCCGGCCGGCGCCAAAGCCGGTGTGCCACCCGGTGCGACCAGATGGCATGCAGACCCGAATAGACCAGCGCGTTCTCGAGGTCCCCACGCGCGGCAGGGTCGTGCGCCCGTGCGTTGCGCAGGTCCTCGCGTACCGCCGAAAGCAGGCTCATGGCGTGGTCATTCCCTGATGTGCTCGAACAGCGGTGTCGAGATGTAGCGTTCGCCGAAGTCCGGGATGATCACCACGATGAGCTTTCCGGCGTTCTCCGGGCGCTTGCCCAGTTCCAGTGCGGCCCAGACGTTCGCACCCGCCGAGATTCCACCGAGGATGCCCTCGTCGGTACCGAGCGCGCGGGCGACGCGGATCGCGTCCTCGAAGCCGACGTCGATGATCTCGTCGTAGACGTCCCGGTCGAGCACCTCGGG
>Ga0182747_1001916_pt1 | contig 15299 bp, 12 predicted proteins | sample eDN3rd30CBELigBY_FD_128526 | JGI IMG/M metagenome (GOLD analysis project Ga0182747, IMG submission 128526) | Enriched backyard soil microbial communities from Emeryville, California, USA - eDNA 3rd pass 30_C BE-Lig BY (version 2) (version 2) | ecosystem: Environmental > Terrestrial > Soil >...
CCGGATTCGCACCACCCACCGGCGTGGCTTCCGGGGTACCTTCGCTGCCACTACTCTCCAGGGCCGACAACGCAGCATCCTGCTCGTCCGCTGCTGCTAACGCGAACCCATTTCCACCAGCAAGCTGGTCAAGCGCCACCACACCTTGCTGATAAAGCGGCAGCGTTGCGGCATCAGGTCCGGAAAGGGCTTGGTCAATGAAGATGTGGACACCAGCTTCATCAGCACCGGGACCGAGATCATCCGTCGGGATGATTCGCCCCACGGCAGCCTTAACAACCGCAAATTCGTCAGCACTGAGTGCCGTCGGGGAATACGCCGCCATCGCTTCAGGTGTTGCCGTCGCGGCCTGCGCCAGCCACGCTTTCACCCGCTCCGGGCGCATGCCCGTAGCAAGAGCATGGGCGGGGTCGATCGAAAGCGATGCAGCCGTTCCGGCAGCACCCATGACGCTGGATCGCAGGAATGTCCTGCGTGGAAAGACCTTCAGTGGCTGAGTATCCACGAGCGTCGGATCCTTCATCGGGAGTTCCTCCTGTTGCGGTTCATCCTGAAGATGAACGTCTGAAGCGAGAGAATCGGCTTGCCCCTGATGCACTGGCCTCCTTTCCCGCGCTCCGCAAAAGAGGCGATGAATAAACGACGATGTGTCGACAAAGCGATAAATTGTCGATAATCATCATGCTATCTTTGGGGAATGTGGCTGTCAAGCATCACCGGGCCATATCTCAATCCGCCGAAGGGGCCATCATGCCAATCGCGTCGTCAAAGGATCCAAGAGTCAGGCGCACCCGCAAGTATCTCCAGCAGGCGGTTCTTGCACTTCTCGAAAAGCAGGACCTCGCTTCCATTACCGTGACCCAGGTCACCAGGGAAGCGGAGATTAACCGAGCCACCTTCTACCTGCATTTTCGGGATATCACGGATTTGGTGGATCAAACGCTTGACGCACTTTTTGATACCCTGGTGGCCAACGAGCGTCTCTCTGCCCACGCTTATGGCCCACTCGTTCCCGATATCACCCCGGAATCACTGATCGCTTTGTTCCGGTATGTAGGAGAGCATCCGCTCCTGTACAGGCGCCTGTTTACGATTCGCGGCGAAAACTCATTTATGGAGCGCCTCGACCACTTCCACGAGGATCAATTCATCCAGCACTGGCACCGCCTGAACCCGCCCGTGAAGGAAGGCGAGCCGCCGCCCTCCTATCGCGCCCGGTTCGCCGCGGTCGCCATTCATGGGGCATTGACCTGGTGGCTGGAACAGGGACAGGATCAAACGGCCGAAACCGTCGCCTCCTGGGTGTGGCAGCGCATCGGCCCGGTGTGGTTTTCGCAATAGAGGTTTGAAATCCCGATCATCCTGCCCCGACCGACAGGCTTCCGTGCGATACTCCAAAAATCAATTGGGTTTGCAGTGATTTGGAGAACCAATGGTTTCGCGACGGGATCGTAAAGTTGGCCTGGTCTTTGATGACCGCTATATCGCGCACAACAGCGGCTTGTTCATGATCGCCTACCGGGAACAATACCCGTTTCCGGAACCCCTTCCGCATCCCTCAAGCCCTCAAATCGCCACGCGGACAAAACAACTTCTGGACCTGTTCGGCTACACCGATGTGATGCAGCGCATCGACGCGTATGAAGCCAGCGACGAAATGCTGCTCGCCTATCACACCCAGGATTATCTGGACCGGGTACGCGATGTCAGCAAGACTGGCGGCGATGTTGGCAATGGTGCCCCCATCGGACGTGGTGGCGACCGCATCGCCCGGTATGCAGCAGGTGGCGTCGCGGCCGGCGTGGATGCCGTCATGGCTGGCGATGTCCATCATGCCTACGCGTTGGTCCGCCCACCGGGCCACCACGCCATGTCAGACCGCGGCATGGGCTTCTGCGTCTTCAGTAATGTGGCGCTTGCCGCACGCCACGCCCAACGGACACATGGTGCCGAGCGAATCGCCATTCTGGATTGGGACGTGCATCACGGCAACGGCACACAGGATGCGTTTTACAACGATCCCTCAGTCCTCTTCATCTCCATCCATCAGGAAGATCTCTTTCCCGTTGGCTGGGGACCGCTCGATCAACTGGGTGAAGGAGATGGCACCGGCAAGACGGTAAATATCCCCCTGCCAGCCGGCAGCGGAAACCGCGCCTACATGGAAGTCATGGAGCAGATCGTTGCTCCCGTCCTCCGCCAGTTCGACCCCGGCCTGATCCTTATTTCCGCCGGTCAGGATGCCAGCGTCGAAGACCCTCTGGGCCGCATGTCGCTCACAACGGGCGGGTATCGATCGATGACCCGCATGGTGCGTGACGTCGCCGACGAGATCTGCGACGGGAAAATCGTCGTCGCCCAGGAAGGTGGCTATAGCCAGCACTACGCGCCCTATTGTTCCGCTGCGATCGCCGAGGGACTTTGCGACGGACTCAGCGGTTTCCAGCCCGTCGAGGAACCCTACGGCCCCCGGGCCGAATCCATGCCCCCATCCCGTCGAATAGGCCTGGACTCCCGCGCCGCCATCACCGCCGCCCTCGAAACACACCAGCAATACTGGAATCTCTAATCACGAACTCAGGCAATCGATTGCAAGGAGAGGGCGAGGATCGCGATCCTCGCCCTCTCCTTGCGTTCAGCAACCTCCTCCCCTCACTATTGACATGTCATTGCATGCAACATACAATCTGTAACATGCAGAAACAAACACCCACGAAATGGGGCCGGCTCACCGCTGACCTCAAGACAAGAGAACAGGTAGCCTACGAAGCACTACGGCAAGCAGTCATCGCTGGCAGGTGGAAACCGGGTGAATCCCTGGTCATCAGCCGTATTGCGCTCGACATGGGTATCAGCCGCATTCCTGTGACCAACGCTGTCAAACGACTGGCCAGTGAAGGATTTCTTCGCGTCCGCCCTCACCAGGAAGCCGTCGTCGCACCATTGATTCCAGCCGAAATACGCGAGATCTACCTCATGCGCGCGAACCTGGAATCACTGGCCGTCGCTGAGGCCGCCCGAAATATCACGCCGGATGACCTGGTGGACATCCGGCGACTCAATGAGGAAATACGAACGGTAAGCGCTGCTGAAGACTCAACGATTGAGCAGATCCGGACAGCTGACAAGGCATTCCACGCAAGAATCAGGGAGGTCGCAAATATGCCTCATCTCTCCCAAACCTTGCAGAACTACGCCGATCAGTGCGAGTACTACCGCGCCTGTCTACTGGATCAACATCATTTCGCATCCCCAACTCCTGAAGGGCATGAGCCGCTGATCAACGCGCTCGAATCACGGGACATCGACCAGCTTCAGGTATTGATGAAAGATCATGTGCTGCTGGGTATGCACCTTATCCTCAACGCGCTGGAGAAGTCCTGATGAACGAGATACCTGAAAGGTCGATCCCGCGAATCCGCCTGGCCACACTTCCCACTCCATTGGAAGCTGCGCCAAACCTCTCCCATGAATTGGGCATCAACCTCCTGATCAAACGGGATGACTTGACAGGCCTCGCCATGGGTGGCAACAAGGTTCGCCAGCTGGAATTCCTGATTGGTGACGCGCTTGAAAAGAAGGCAACCAAAATCCTGGCGACCGCAGCAGCCCAGTCCAATTTCTGCCGCATGATCGCAGCCGCCGCGCGTCGTGTAGGTTTGGGCATCGGTCTGCTACTACGGGGAACACCGGACCACCCGGTACAAGGAAACTTGCTGATCGATCAACTCCTAGGCGCCGACATCCGATTTATCGATAACTACGACCCGTACGATCCCGCACATCAGGACACGCTCCGGGCCTGGGCGCTCGAAGAAACAGCACGCGGCGAGGAGCCATACGTCGTCAATCTGCATGGCGGCTCTCTCATGGGCGCCCTGATGACGACGGGGTATGTCGCTGCCACCCGTGAGCTTGAGGCTCAATTCCACGATCGCGACATCACGCCTCAACACCTCTACCTGGCTGTCGGTTCAGGCAGCACGCTGGCTGGACTGGTGGTAGGTTCCCACGTTGGGAGCACCGCACTTTCAGACGTCAGGCTCGTTGGTGTAACCGTGGGAAGCCCTTCCGACCAAATCGTTCCCAGAATCCGTGAATTCGTCCAATCCACATCAGGACTTCTGGATGTACCAGGACCTGCCAACCACCAGTTTTACATCGACGAATCCCAACGCGGGACACACTACGGAGCTCCAACCGATGAGGGCCTGGATGCTATCCACCTCATGGCCCGCACTGAAGCACTCATGCTGAATCCTGTCTATACCGGGAAAGCGTTCGCAGCACTTATTGCTGACGTGAAAAATAACAATATCCGATCTGGTGAAACGGTCGTCTTTATGAACACAGGAGGTGATCCCCTGCTTTTCAGTAACGCCGATGTCCTGGCGCAATCCACATCGCGTCATGCAACACCGGTATAACCTCGCTCGTTTCCGCTCGGTATATGGTGAAGTCCGGACCTGTCCCGGACCAGGCCGAACTATCAGAGGAGAACTCATGAACGAGACGTCGAAAGCAATAACGCAGCAAATCCTCTCCCGTCGCAACATAATCAAAGGAAGCACGGCGCTGGCCGGTGGATTGGCGCTGGCCCCGGCTTTCTCCAGCGCCACAAGGGTCGCTGCCAACCAGACGCCCGCATCAGGCGCCCCAACTGGTGAGTTGGTCGTTTCACTCCCCGCTCGTATTGTCGCCCTGGATGCGCTTGGAGCCCAGGGCGCCGAAGAATCCACCAGGGTAGCAGCCGCGCACATCTTTGACACGTTGGTCATCCGTGACGAGGAGACGGGTGAATACTTGCCGTCGCTCGCCACAGGTTGGGAAACCCCGGAGCCAACATCATGGATCTTCACCCTGCGAGACGATGCGATCTTCCACGATGGAACGCCAGTGGGAGCTGCTGATGTCGTGGCGTCACTTGAGTACTTGCTTGAAGCAAAGGGACCACTCGCTCCGCTTTGGGCGGCATTGGACACGATCGAGGCCCAGGACGATCTCACGGTCCACATTCAAACCACAACGCCTCTTGGCACGATCCTCGCCAATGTTGCGCTCCTGTCTGTCGCCCCGGCCGCAAAGATCAATGAAGAAGGTTTCTTTAATCAACCCATTGGCTCCGGCCCCTTCCGGGTCGAATCCTACAAGCCAGACCAGGAACTGGTGCTGGAAGCGACATCCGACTATTGGGGAGGCGCCCCCGGTGTCCAGACGTTACGATTCCGGGATATCCCTGAGATTTCGGCCCGCGTGACGGCCCTGACCACCGGAGAGATCGACTTCACCTATCAACTGCCGCCTGATCAGCTCACGGATCTCGCTGGAAACGCCGACCTCACGATCACATCCAAACCATCCTATCGTTACTACTTCATCTGGCTGAATGCCCAAACTGAAGCGTTCAGCGATGTTCGTGTCCGGCAAGCGATGATCCACGCCCTGGATATCCCGACCATCAGCGATGCCCTGATGCAGGATTCCGCCGAACTCATGGATGCGCCGATCCCCTCAACCATTTTCGGCTACGCGCCGCAGACACCCTACGCTTACGATCCTGAAAAGGCGAAGGAATTGCTGGCGGAAGCAGGGTATGAGGGCGGCCTGGAAACGGACATGATCTGGGCTCCGGGTTCAAGTCCGCAAGACCGTGAAATCGCCCAGGCAATGTTCTCCTACTGGGATGCTGTTGGCATCAAGGTGACCGATCGCCAGTCCGAACGCGCGCAATGGCTCGACGACCTGCTTGCCCTCAACTGGGAAATGGATTTCCAGACGAACGGGGTGGTCACCGGCGATGCTGACTTCGTCCTTCGCCGCCTGTATCACAGCTCGGCCAACCGGACCGGATATGCGAACCCGGATCTCGACAAATTGCTCGATGACGCGGCAGCCTCCGTCGACCAGGAAGAACGCAAGTCCCTTTACGCGGATGCGTGCAAGCTGATTTGGGACGAAGCCGTGGGAATCTACCCGTTCACGCTGGTCCAGTCCTTCATCGCCCGCAACAACGTTCAGGGCTTCACACCAACCGCCAGTTACCCGGTGTTCAACAAGGTCACGGTCGAGTAGCAAATCCATAGTGGGACATTCAGGTCATTGCTTGATGGCTTGGGTGTCCCAAAACGAGCTCGACTGAACGGCAGGATCCAGGCGGAACCACTTCCATCATCGCTCACTCCGCTTCCGCCCGATTCAAGACTGGAGAAACATGGGGCCATACATTCTTCGTCGCATCGGCTATTCGATCTTCGTACTCTGGGGAGCACTCACGGTGGTCTTCGTCGCCGTCCGGCTGGTACCAGGCGACCCCGCCCAAATGATCCTCGGCTCCCAGGCCACCGAAGCAGAATTGGCCGATCTCAATCATGACATGGGACTGGATCAGTCGATGCTGGTGCAATACGGTCGCTTCATGCAGCAAGCGGCACGGCTCGATTTCGGGCAGTCACACCGATTGCAGGTCGACGCGATTGATGCCGTCGTCGCCCGGCTCCCTGCCACATCCCTGTTGGCGGTAACGGCCATGCTCTTCGCCATCGCCATCAGCCTGCCGCTTGGTATGATTGCCGCCCTCCGCCAAAACTCGCTCATTGACCGGTTCGTCTCCGTGTTGTCGCTACTGGGTCAATCAGTCCCCGGGTTCTGGTTGGGGATCATGTTTATCCTGATCTTCGCCCGCTGGTTACGCTGGTTACCAAGTTCAGGTATTGGTGGTGTCAGTCACATCATCCTGCCCGCGCTCACCCTGGCGCTGCCGCTGGTGGGCATACTGACCAGGCTCATCCGTAGCGGCCTGCTCGAAGTCCTGAATGAAGACTATGTGCGAACCGCCTATGCAAAGGGATTGACACCTAAAGTCGTGATTTTCCGACATGCGTTACGAAACGCATTGATCCCGGTGATCACGGTCGCTGCTCTCCAGTTCGGCTCATTGCTGGCCGGAACCGTCATCATCGAGACCGTCTTCGGCTGGCCGGGAGCGGGACGTCTGCTCGTTGACGCCATCAGCAACCGCGATTATTCGATCATCCAGACGGCCATTCTCCTGATCACGACAGGCTTCGTCATCATCAACCTGCTTGTGGATGTGAGCTACGCCTACCTCGACCCCAGGATTCGGTATGGGTGAGAAAATCTCCATGACTCCGAAATCCCCGGTTGAAGGAAGCCTGGCCCCCGCCGGTCGGAAACAGGAAGCCAGGAAAACGGGCGCATTTTCGAAACTCGCGGGGCTTTCGATGCTCGCTCCGGTCATCCTGTTCGTGGTGATTGCGATTGTCGGTCCACAATTGATGCCCTACGATCCCTTGGTCGTAAATCTCATGGATCGAGTCAAGCCACCTCTGTCCGAATTGGCAAATGGCGATCGCGCCTGGTTCGGCACTGACCAGGTGGGCAAGGATGTCCTCGCCCAGGTTCTGCAGGGAGCCAGGATTTCCCTGCTTGTGGGCGCCTCAACGATCGCGGCCGCAGGCCTGATCGGGATCGTCGTTGGTGTCATCTCCGGCTTCTATGGCGGATTTATCGATGCCCTCCTGATGCGTATCGCGGATATCCAGTTGGCATTCCCATCAATCTTGCTCGCCATCCTGATCGCGGCCGTCCTTGGCCCCAGCGTTCTTAACGTCATCATCACGCTCTCGATCACACGCTGGGTGATCTTCGCCCGCGTGGCAAGGTCATCCACCCTTGTCGCCAAGGAAAGGGACTTCGTGCTGGCAGCCCGCGCCATCGGCGCCTCGAATGGATGGCTCCTGGTGCGCCATATCATCCCGTTTACCATCGCCCCCTTTATCGTCCTGGCGACGCTGGAGATGGGCCTCGCAATCATCGCTGAAGCGTCGCTCAGCTTCCTCGGTTTGGGCACACCTCCGGAACATCCGTCCTGGGGACTGACTATCGCCAACGGAAGGGACTACTTATCGAACGCCTGGTGGATTTCAACCGTACCTGGACTGGCAATCAGCCTGCTGGTGCTGAGCCTGGGCTTACTGGGAGACCAGCTCCGGGACAAGCTGGATCCGCGTTCGGCCAAACGCTAGAGCCAGGACATGTACATCGTCACAAATGCAATCAAGAATGAGGGAAAAGAGGAATCACGTGAACGCATCTGAAACACTGTCATATCACAAGGACATTAAGGTCATCGCCCAAACCGAAGTCCTCGTTGTCGGCGCCGGACCCGCCGGACTCGGTGCCGCAATCGCAAGCTCCAGGAATGGCGCACGGACACTCCTGGTGGAGAGGTTCGGGTTTCTTGGCGGTAACCTCACCGCCGGACTCGTTGGCCCCTGCATGACCTCGTTCAGCCTTGATGGCCAGACGCAACTCATCAAGGGGATTTTCGAGGAGTTCGTCCGTCGAATGGAAAGCATGGGCGAAGCCTTACATCCATCCGGTGTATCCGCCAGCTCCGAGTATTGTGGGTTCATCGAATATGGACACGACAAAGTCACGCCGTTTTCACCCGAAGCCGCCAAGCAGGTCGCCCTGGATATGTGCGTGGATTCCGATGTGGACTTGCTACTCCACACGTTTGTCGTCGATACGCTGGTGGAAAACGGCGCCGTCACCGGTGTCATCGTCGCCAACAAATCCGGCCTCGGCTTGATCCGCGCCGATATCACCATTGATTGCTCCGCCGACGCTGATGTGGCCGCGCGGGGCGGGGCAGCATTCAATATGGGCCGGGATGAGGATGGCCTCACCCAACCCGTCACTCTCTTCTTCCGGGTTGCCAACGTCAATGATGAAGTTGTTCGCCAGTATGTTGCCGATCATCCGGATGACTACCGACCCTTTGCCTCACTCGTGGCCGCAGCCCGAGAAGCTGGCGAACTCACGGTTCCTCGCAAGGGTATCGGCCTGTACCGCACGCTTGAGGATGGGGTCTGGCGCATCAATACGACCAGGATTCATCGCATCGACGGTACCAGTGCTGAAGAACTCACCAGGGCGGAAATAGAGGGCCGCCGGCAAGTGGTGGAATTGATGGCGTTCTTCCGGAAATGGTTGCCAGGATTCGAAAATTGCACCTTGCTAGATACAGCGGCAACAATGGGCGTTCGTGAAACCCGCCGAATCGAGGGTGAATACACCTTGACACTGGATGACCTCGCTGCCGGACGGGACTTCGAGGATGTCATCGCCATGGCCGGGTATCCGGTTGACATCCACAGTCCGACAGACGACAGCGGCGGAGTCGATGGCAGCATGGCGACCGCCAATATCTACCAGATTCCATACCGTTCACTTGTGCCAGCGGAGCTGAACAACCTGCTCGTGGCAGGGCGGAGTATCTCGGCCACCCATGAAGCAATGGCCGCGACTCGGGTCATGCCCCCGGCGTTCGCCATGGGAGAGGCCGCTGGCACTGCGGCTGCCATTGCTATGGAATATCGGGTCCCCGTGCGGGAGGTCGATATGTCGATCCTCCAGCGCACGCTCGTGCGTCGCGGCGCGTACCTCGGCAACCGGGACGCGGAACTTACGACAACCTGATATCGAAGTCTGGGAAATCGAATAGAGCGATGAATGATCCGGATGGAGGCCTCCATCCGGATCATTCATCGTTCATCCAACCGCAAACGGGAACGCAACACCGCATTCCCCAGCGACTTCGGCCATCTGCCGGAGAACCGTCCGCCGCACGGGAATGCCCAGCTCGCGGTTCCGCACTTCCGCCTCCGACTCAGGGTCGCCGGGAATCAGCACCTGCTTGCCCGGATAGTCATCCGAAACCTGATTGGCTCTCAACGTCGACAACATCCCGTCGATATCACGCTTGAAGCCATCAAGATCCCGGAAAGCGTCAATCCGCCACGCGACAAACGCGTGACCGGTACCCTCGGTTGGTGCGTCCGAAACATAGGATGCGCCGATTTCATGACTCCATGCATTACTCGCGAGATGGCTGCAGAAGATTTCAACCATCAGCCCAAGACCATATCCCTTGTGCCCGCACATCTCGCTCGTACCTCCCAGCGGGCTCAGTCCTTGCACAGCGTCAGCATCTGTGGTCGTTCGCCCGTTGCCATCAAGACCCCAGCCGGCGGGAATCGGAATCCCCGCCCGACGTGCCATCTCGATCTTGCCGAAGGCGACGGTGGCTGTGGACATGTCGAGGCAAAACGGCAATCCTCCAGTGGGCACGGCAAAAGCCAGCGGATTCGTACCCAGCATCGGCTCCTTGCTGAACATCGGCACCACAATGGCTGACGAATTGGTCATCGCCATCCCGCCCATACCTCGCTCCGCCGCCATCAACGCATAGGTTCCCGCGATGCCGAAATGGTTGCTCCGACGGACCGTCGCCATACAAATTCCAGTCTCCTCCGCCTTGGCAATGCAGCGTTCCATGGCCCGCCGGGCTGCGATCAACCCGAGACCATTATTCGCATTGAAGGAAATCGTCGATGGCGATTCACGATCGACGGTAAGCTCAGCATCCGCATCAATCATCCCGCCTCGCAACCGCCGGATATACCCCGGCAACCGCGCCACACCATGCGATTCAATTCCCCGGAGATCCGCCAGCAACAAGGCATGTGTTGCCTGGGCTGCGGCATCTGAACCGACACCTGCCGATTCAAACAATTGCCGCACGAGTCCCGCGAGTTTCTCCTCCTCAAATCGTGGTTCCGCCGCCCAAGGATCTGCCGTTGCCGTAGACATCCTGTGTTCTCCCTTGCTCCGAATGCACATTCAGTGATTGTCCCGCGCGCTCCGCCTGCTGGCAACGTCCCGGGCGGCACATACCTTGCGTGAATCACCTCAATACGGATCACGATTTGCCTTGACGGCCATGATGGAGTCGGGTAGCATGCCGTGTGATGGCATCCGGATTCCGATGCCGTTGTATTGATGCGGGTTGAGTTCAACTCCCCGTTATGGCCCGTGAAGGGAGCTTCTTTGGACGCTGATAGTCCAGGTTTCAGTCCGTTTCCCAACTTCCGGATCTAGATCGGTCAGCGCCTGCACGTAAGCACGCCTTCCCGGTCTCGCCGGGAATCAATCACCTTTCACACGATCGCCGAACCGAGCGGCAATGTGTGCCCAGGTGAGAAAGGCAGAGCATATGAGCGTGCAAACATCTCCCCGCCGCTTCTACATTGATCATAACGACGAGCAGAACGAGCCAATCGTCCGCACCGTCTCCGTCAGGCGTTCCACCCAACCCGCAACACACCAGATCGAACAGACGCCAATCACCGCACCAACCCGCCATCGGCGTCATCAGTTGCCCCGCGTCAGCAGGTTCGTTCAATCTACCCTTCGGCGCCGATCCAGGTAACAAACTGCTCTTGCGCTGATACATCCGCTGTTTCTCAACAGGCGGTTCTTCCCGTGTGCCAGCCCAATGACCGTGCGAGCGATGCACGATCACCGGACCAGGCCCCGCAAATAAGGCGATTCCCGCTGGCATCCAGCCCGGCGTGAATCTCCCGGAAGGATCGCCTGGGACCCACGCAGACAGGACGATTGCGAACCATGCCCGATACACTGACTGACACCGATTCGAAAACGCACGATGCCAGCCAGGCGGAAAGCCTGCTGGCAGACATCCGCGCGGCCGTCGCCAACCAGGATGTCGACCTGGCCCGAACCCTCGCCAACCGGATGCTGGAAGAAGATGCCCTCGCGCTCCTGGAAGATCTAACACCGGCAGAATTAAGCCGCCTGTTTACCTTCCTTGGCGACGAAACGCTGGCCACCCTGCTCTCCCGGCTCGACGACCGCGATGCAGCGGGCATCCTGACCCGCATGTCGGCAGCCCAGGCCGCCGATATCCTCGAGCAAATCGATCCGGACGATGCGACAGATATCTTCGCCGAGGTCGAGAATACGAACCCCGCCGCGGCCGGCACCATCATGATCGAAATGGATCCGGATGAGGCCGCCGAAATTCGCGACCTCATGGCATACGGATCGGACACCGCTGGCGGTATCATGACCCCGGCATTTGTGGCGGTGTTCCCGGAACTTCGTGCCGATGAAACGATAACGGCGCTCCGGAAAGTCGCCGCCGAAGCAGAAACCGTCAATTACGTCTATGTCGTGGACCGCAGCGAGAAACTCATCGGCGTCCTGTCTCTCCACAGCCTCGTCCTCAGTCGCCCGGAAACCCCGGTCCGCGAATTGATGGCCAGGGACACCTGGTCGATCGAAGTGGACGAAGACCAGGAAGTCGCCGCCAGGATCATGACCGAGCGCGATTTGCTCTCGCTACCCGTCGTCGATCACGATGGCCGCCTGCTCGGTATCATCACCCACGACGATATCTCGGACATTATCGAGGAAGAAGCCACGGAAGATATCGAGCGGCTTGGTGGTTCGCAACCGTTGGAGATCCCTTACCTGCGCGCAACACCCCTTCTCCTGTTCCGGAAACGTATCGTCTGGCTCCTTGTCCTCTTTCTGGCCCAGTTCTTCACGGTTTCCATTCAGGAGCATTACGACTATCTTGTGGCTCAGGTCTCGCTCCTGGCGGTGTTCATTCCCATCCTCATCGGTACCGGCGGTAATGTCGGCTCCCAGACGGTCTCCACGATTATTCGCGCCATGGCCGTCGAGGATATCGGCCCCAGGCATGTCTTCCGGATCATTGGCAAGGAAGCCCTCACCGGGCTGAGCCTCGGCGTAGTCATGGGTATCCTGATGTTCGGCCGAGCCATTCTGACCGGTGACGGAGATACGCAGATCGCGATCACGGTGGGGCTCACTATCCTGGCCCTCACCACCTGGGCCGCAACTGTCGGAGCCGTCTTACCCATCGTCCTTAGCCGGATGAAATTCGACCCCGCTGTTGTCTCCGCGCCGTTCATCAGCAGCTTCGTCGACGGTACTGGCCTGATTATCTATTTCACGCTCGCCCGTTTCCTGCTGGGACTTTGACAGCGACCTGAATATTCCGGGATCATGCGGATATGGATTCCGGCATGATCCTGTACGAAGTGCTACGCTTGCCTTACTGTGACTCATGGTCACGCCATCCGGAATCCCGCATCTTCAGGCAAGGTCCCGCATTTTCATGGTCTCCGATACCGTCGTTGCCATCGTCCCTGAACACGTCCTCCCCGACATCCTGACCCAGGTCCATCGCGATGGCTACGGACATAACGCCCGCGTCCTCCGTCCCCGTCGATCTCCCCTGCGCGAGCAGCTCCGCCGCGCCGGTGTACCTGTCGAACAGGCCCCCGCCCGGCTGGACGACGCGGAATGCCTGCTCATGGTGATGGCCGCCGCCAGAAGCCCGAAGGCGGCGGATCTCATGTTGCAACATGGCGCGTCCGCCACCTGGATCGTTGCCCGCACCGGCGACTGGTCGTTGATTGATGACCGCGTCATCATCCAGCCCGCGACGGTCGACCCGGAACCCGTCGCGACGCCGCCGCTCATTCCCGCATCCGAGAGCCTGCCCCCCGACGCACAAGGGCCAATCTGATACATTCATCTCGACATCACGGCATGATACTGCCGATTGACCGGGAAGCAACCAGATTGATTCGAGGCGCCACCCTGCCATGCCCTCAACCGCAGTCCTCGTCCTGAACCAGATCGTCGCCTCGCTCTATGTGCTGCGTGATCGCACGGCGCAGGCTTGCGCCATCACGTCATTGACGATGACGATCATCGCCATCGCATCCGCCCCTGATGTCTCGCCAGGTTTCTGGTCCTGGTTCGGCCTGTTACTCATCGGGGCCCTCGCCTTCTTGGCAATCATCACCTTCGTCGCCAGCCAACACCCGATCCTCTCCCCACCTTCCCGCCAATATCGGAAGACAGCGGCGCTCACCCTGGTCATCGCCGCTATCGTCGTCAATCTATTCTTTAGCTTTTGGTCGACCGCGCTTCTGGCGGCTGGCATTATCCTGCTCGCCCGGCAAGCCGCCAAAAGCCGCCCTGGCGTCTTCCCCTGGTTGCTCTGCGCGACCCTCATCACACTCATTCCTTGGTGGATCTGGTCCGCCCTCGATACCTGGGACTCAGGACTGCTTCTCCTCTTCCCGCTCGCCGCCCTCGCCTGGCTTGGCGGTAACCACATCCGTGAGGCATATGCTCCCCGGGACAAGGAAGGGGAGTGGCCGCTATCCCCCCGTGGACATCGACTCGGCGCCTGGATAAGCATGTTGCTCGGCGGCATCCTGGTGGTTGTGGCGGGACTTGTCGGAGAATCATCCTACGCCTTGATATCGCTCGGAGGCATCACTATGGCCGTCGCGGTCGCTTTGGAAGCCGGTATTTCCCGCCCGGAGAATCGCCCCGGCAAGTACTCCGCCGCCCTCTGTGATGGCGCCTTTGTCGTGGCCGCAGTCTGCTGGCTCATCAGCATCACCTGATCATGACGACACTCGCGATCGATCTCGGCACATCTGCCATCAAATTCCTGCGGGTTGATTCCAACCTTCACGAAATCTCGCTGGACCGGGTTCCGGTTTCCGGACTTGACGTTGAGTTCTGGCTGGATGCGCTGGCGAGCAATCTCATTACCCATGGCGATGGCGCACAGATCCGCCGCATCGCGATCACCGGCCAAATGCACGGTCTGGTCACCCTGGAAACCACCGGCTACGATGAAGGCATCCCCTGGACCGACCAGCGTGGATCAACCATGCTTCCCTGGCTTGAAAGTCATCTCGATCCAGCCATCAGTCAGCGCATCGGTGGACCACTTGCTTCAGGCTTCCAGGCCGTATCCCTCGCCTGGATCAGGCAGCATCAACCCGGGCGCTGGCGACAAATCCGGAAAGTCATGCTGCCCAAGGACGCCCTCATCCATGCCCTCACCGGCAAACACGTCACCGATCCGAGCGATGCGGTGGGAACAGGCATGTTCGATACAGGTTCAGGTACTTGGAACCCTCATGTCCTGGATATCATCGGTATCCCGGGCGACTGGCTGCCACACATCGTCCCGTCCGGCACAAATGTCGGACCTGTCCACCCGGACATCGCCACCAGGCTCGGCTTGAATCCACAAGCCTGCGTCATCATTGCCGGAGGAGACGCACCGGTCGCGGCCGTAGGCGGCGGGGTCACTCTGCCAGGGCAAGCATTGATCATGCTCAGCAGTGGTGCCCAAATCATTCTCCCGACGCTAATCTCCGAACCCAACTTGGACCACCGTTGGTACACATGGCCTGCAGCCATGTCCTCAAGCAGCGACGCCGCGCCGTTCCTGCAGGTTGGGACGTTATTAAATGCCGGTCTCGCCATCACCTGGCTTCAAGACATCCTGGCCACCCCGGATGCGATCACACGGGAACCCACGAACCTCATCGCCCTGCCCCATCTGA
>Ga0182747_1001918_pt1 | contig 15283 bp, 13 predicted proteins | sample eDN3rd30CBELigBY_FD_128526 | JGI IMG/M metagenome (GOLD analysis project Ga0182747, IMG submission 128526) | Enriched backyard soil microbial communities from Emeryville, California, USA - eDNA 3rd pass 30_C BE-Lig BY (version 2) (version 2) | ecosystem: Environmental > Terrestrial > Soil >...
AGGTCCGCTGTCGACCCTTCCGGGACGTCGGCCGGCACGATCTCGTCATGCGCCGCCGAACCGCGGGTCCGGGCCAGTTCGAAACCGTCACCGAGTTCGACGCCTTTGATGGCCTGGATGCTCATCAGAGCCTGTGCGAGTCTGCCGTCCAACCTGCGGTCCCAGTGCGTGTGCGCTCCGAGACCTGGCGGCAGGCCCTCGACGACGACCTCGACGACACCGCCGAGAGTGTCGCCGTCCTTGTGGGCCGCGTCGATCTCGGTGACCATCGCGGCACTCGTCTCGGCATCGAAGCAGCGCACCGGATCGGCGTCGAGTGCTTCGACGTCAGTGCGGCTCGGGATGACGCCGGCAGGCGCCTTGACCGTCCCGAGTTCGACGACGTGCGACACGATCGTGGCGCCCGTGGTCTGGGCGATGAACTGGGCCGCGACCTCCCCCAACGCGACGCGCGCCGCGGTCTCACGGGCGCTGGCACGTTCCAGGATCGGTCGGGCTTCGTCGAATCCGTACTTCTGCATGCCAGCCAGGTCCGCGTGACCGGGACGGGGACGAGTCAGCGGCGCATTGCGCTTGAGCCCGGCCAGTGTCTCGGGGTCGACCGGGTCGGCGGCCATGACCTGCTCCCATTTGGGCCATTCGCTGTTGCCGATGCGCAGCGCGATCGGGCTGCCGAGCGTACGGCCGTGCCGGATACCGCCGACGATCTCCAACTCATCGGCCTCGAACGACATCCGCGCCCCGCGACCGTAGCCCAGACGCCGCCGCGCCAACGCGGCCTGAATGTCCTTGCTGGTGACCTCGACATCGGCCGGAAGGCCCTCGAGAACCGCCACCAGGGCAGGGCCGTGCGACTCACCTGCGGTCAACCAACGAAGCATGTCAACGATTCTCCCATGGCGATGTCACAGACCCCACGCGGCGCCGATCACGGCACCGGCCAACAGATACGGTCCGAACGCGATCTCACCGCGTGGCACGACCTTGAGTCGCTGCAACACGATGCCGAACACCGCACCGAGCACGAATCCGGCGTACAGGCCCACCATGGTCGCCTCCCGACCCAGCGGACCGAGTGCCACCGCCAGGATCGCCGCCAGCCGGACGTCACCGAATCCGAACGCGCCTGCCATGAAACGTCGCCCGACCCAGTACAGGACCCAGAAGACCGCGTAGACGACCACATTGGCGATCGCCGCGTGCACCAGGACGTCACGATCCTTCAGGAGCAACGCCGACAGGCCAACGAGCAGCCACACCCCGACGTACAACGGTGCGGTGATGCGGAACGGCAGATAGTGCGTGTGCCAGTCGACGAATGCCAGCCACGAACCCACCCCGCACAGCAGCACCCAGGCCGGTAACAGTTCGGGAACGTCGATACGCCACGCCACGACGCCCGCGGCGACGGCTGCCGGGACGATCATCCACGCGAGCGCACCGCCGATCCGAGCGACCGCGGAGTACGGCAGCTTCCCTTCGGCCGGATCGACCGGCTCCGGCACCCGTGCGATCACGATCGGTCCGAACCCGGCCACGAGGGCAGCCGCGGCGACAGACACAGCGATGATCACGGCACGACCGTAGTCGACCGGCTCCCCGTCACTCGAACACCATGAGAAGTCAGCGGTCCGCGAGCGCGGAGCGCGCGGCAGAACGCAACAACTCGGCGTCGACGTCGACGCCGGCCATCTGCTGCAACTGCAGAACGGCTTGATGGGCCAACAGGTCGAGGCCGGAGACGACCGTGATGCCACCGGATTCGGCCGCGACAGCCAAGGTGGTGGGCCACGGGTCGTAGATGACGTCGAAGACAGCACCTGCGGCACCCACCCACTCGGCGGCGCGGTGCTCGACCGCCTGCGCCGGAACCGTGGAGATCAGCAGGTCGACACGATCTGCGACCGGCTCGTCCAGACGTACGACACCCACCTGCGCCCCGGCACCGAGTCCGGCGGACACGGCCGCGTCCGCGCGCGCCGGATCACGCACGACGATCTCGATCCTCTCGGCTCCGGCCGTCGCCACCGCATATGCCATGGCTGCCGCGGTCGAACCACCGCCCAGGATGCGCACCGAGCCGATCCCGGCGATCCCGGCCTCATCCCAGGCGGCGACGGCTCCGGGGACATCGGTGTTGTCGGCGGTCCATCCCGACGCTTCGCGGATGAGTGTGTTGGCCACTGCGAGCCGGTCCACGACCGCCGACCGCGCCGTCGCGAACGCAGCCGCCTCGGGCTTCAGAGGCGCCGTGACCGAGAATCCGCGCCAGTCCTCGCCCACCTCCGACACGAAGTCGGCGAGCCCTCCGGCCGGCACGTCGATCGCGTCGTACGTCCAGTCCACACCGACGTGCGCGTACGCCGCCCGGTGCATGACCGGCGACAGGGAGTGAGCGATCGGGCTGCCCAGAACGGCCACGCGCATCAGCAGATGTCGTCCTTGTCCTTGTCACTGCGGCACCACGCCGTGAGGCGATCGACCGCCGCCTGATGATCGGCCAGATTCGTGCTGAACACGGTCGTCTTGTTCTCGTAATCGGGCACGAAATAGAGCCAGTCGCCGTCTGCGGGGTTGAGCGCTGCCTCGATGGTCTTCTCCCCCGGCGACCCGATCGGTCCGGGCGGAAGACCCACGTGCTCGTACGTGTTGTACTCCGATTTGTTCGCGCGCTCCTCCTCCGTGGTCCACACGTCACCCTCACGCCCGCTGACGTACGTGACGGTCGAATCCAACTGCAGCGCCATGCCCTGGTTGATGCGGTTGTAGATGACCCGTGCGACTTTGGGATAGTCCTCGTCACGATTGGCCTCGTACTCCAGGATGCTGGCGATCGTCAGCACCTCCTCCGTGGACAGACCCAGGGCCTTCGCCCGCTGGTCCAGATCGAGCGATTCGGTCACCTCGACGGTCTTGGCCACCATCTGCTTCAACAGTTCCTCAGCGGTCGTTCCCGGTGGAACGACGTAGGTCGCCGGGTACAGATACCCCTCGGGATTGCCATCTGCCGCGGCGGGTAGACCCAACGCGTCCGGGTTCTCGAGGACCGCGGTCACTTCCTTCTCGGTGATGTCAGTGTTCTTCGCGATCGATTTCACGATCTGCCGCACCCGTGCACCCTCGGGGATCGTCACCTTGGCCTCGACCCGGTTGCCCTTGTCCATCAGCGCGGTCAGCGCCGCTTCGGCCGACATCTGCTTCTTGAGCTGGTAGAAGCCTGCCTGGATCGCCTGAGCACGCGAGTCCTTGAGGCTCAGCTGGTAGAACGCCTCGGCACTCTTGACCACGTCGGCGTCGGCCAGGATGTTCGCGATGTTCTGACCCGTCGAACCCTCGGGAATCTCGACGACGACCTGACCTGATCCCTCTCCCGAGTAGTCCTCGGGACCGCCGAAGAAATCCTTGACCTTGCCGTAGCCCCACCAGCCGCCCAGCACAACGGCGGCGATGACGATCAGCGCCAGGACGCGACGTCCCCACGGGGCCCGGGGCGGCCGTTCGGCGCGGCGCCGGCCACCGCCGGAGCGCGAACCACGGCCGCCGGAGCCGTCCGACATCAGATCCAGGGCATCGCTCATGCCACCCACCCCGACAAGAAGCCACGATATGGGGTGGTCGGCATGAGGGTCGTTGAATCGTTCACTCGCTGGCGCTCGCTCATGTCAGTAGTCCTCGTCGTCGTGTGGGCCGTTCACTACTTCTCCGGGCGCGGATCCTCGGGCCCGCTCGGCGTCGATCGCCGACTGCAGGATGACCGTGGCTGCCGCCTGGTCGATCACCTTGCGCCTCTTGACACCTGACTTGCCGCCCTCGCGGAGCAGACCGTCGGCTGTCATCGTAGACATCCGTTCATCGACCAGCCGGATCGACACGTCGCCGACCAGTGGTGCGAGGAGATCACAGAACGCGCGCACCTTGGCCGCGGCCGGGCCCTCACGACCTGACAGGCCGACCGGCCAACCGACGACCAACTCGATGGCTCCGATCTCGGTCGCGATCCGCGCGATCCGCGCCGGAGCGTCAGGACCAGCGGAAACGGTTTCGAACGGGGTCGCGATCAGCCCGTCGGGATCGCAGACCGCGACACCGATACGGACGTCGCCGACATCGATGCCCAGTCGCCTGCCTCTGCGCCCAGTACGATCCGACATGTTCAGCTCAGCCGCGGACGGCGGCCTCAGCGGCCGCCAACGCGGCCGGAATCGCGGACACGTCCGTACCGCCGCCCTGCGCGACGTCGGCCTTGCCTCCGCCGCGGCCGCCGAGGACGGGTCCGATGACGCCGATGAGATCGTTCGCGCTCAGTCCACGGTCCTGGGCGGCCGGGTTGACCGCGACGACCGCGGTCGGCTTGTCTCCGGCATCGCCGATCACGACCACGACGGCGGGTCGGTCCTGGATACGACCACGGACATCGAGGGCCAGCGTGCGCACGTCACCGCCACCGGCTCCAACGGCGTGGTGACCGACGAAGGCCACACCTGCCAGATCCTGGGCGGATGCCGCGATGTCGCCCGCGGCTCCCAGCAACTGCTGCGCCTTGAGTCTGTCCGATTCCTTCTCCAACACCTTGAGCCGATCGACCAGGTCACGGACCCGACCCGGCACATCGTCCGGTTGCGTCTTCAGGATCTCGGTCAACTGGCGCACGACGTCGCGCTCTCGGGCCAGGTACTGGAAACCCTCGATGCCGACGAGCGCTTCGACCCGCCGGTTACCGGCACCGACCGAACCATCGGAGGTCAACACGACGGTGCCGATCTGCGATGACCGTTCGACGTGCGTACCACCGCACAACTCCCGTGACCACGGACCGCCGATCTCAATGACCCGCACCTCGTCGCCATATGTCTCACCGAACAGGGCGAGGGCGCCGAAGTCGCGCGCCTCGGGCAGTGACATCAGATGGGCCGACACCGGCAGGTCCTCGCGCAGCGCGCGGTTCGACACCGCTTCGACGTCGTGCATCTGCTGCGGCGACAGCGCCGAGTTCCAGCCGTAGTCCAGACGCAGGTAACCGGGCCGGTTGAACGAGCCGGACTGCAGGGCGGTCGGTCCGAGCACCTCGCGCAGTGCCGCATGGACGACGTGGGTGCCCGAGTGGGCCTGTCGCGCACCGACCCGCCATTCAGGGTCGACCGCAGCCTCGACGCCGGTGCCGACCGTCAGCTCGCCGTCGAGGACACGGACCTGGTGCACGACCAGGCCTTTGACCGGGCGCTGCACGTCCAACACCTCGGCACGACCGCCCGACCAGGTGATGACCCCGGCGTCGGCGTGCTGGCCGCCGGACTCGGCGTAGAACGGGGTGCGGTCCAGGACGACCTCGCCCACTGACCCAGCGGTCAGTGCGGGAGCACCGACGCCCTCCGAGATGACGGCGATGACGTTCGACTCGGTGGTCAACGTCGTGTAGGCCTGCCAGTCGGTGGGCCCGTTGTGGTCCAGCACGCCGCGATAGACGGTGGTGTCGGCGTGACTGCCCTTCTTGGCCTTCGCGTCGGCCTTCGCCCGGGCGCGCTGCTCGGCCATCAGTGAGCGGAAGCCGTCGGCGTCAACCGCCAGCCCCTGCTCCTCGGCCATCTCCAGCGTCAGATCGATCGGGAAGCCGTACGTGTCGTGCAGGGTGAACGCGGCCTCGCCGGACAGCCCGGAGCCACCGGCACGCTTGATGTCGGCCGCGGCGCTCTCGAAGATCTGGGTGCCCTTGTCGAGCGTCTGCCGGAACACGTCCTCCTCGGTGTAGGCGACCTGCTCGATCCGGGCGAAGTCCGCCTCGAGTTCGGGATAGGACGCCTTCATCTGCTCCAGGCTGACCGGCAGCAGTTGCGGCAGCGCCGGATCGTCGAAGCCGAGCAGTCGCATCGAACGGACGGCACGGCGCAGCAGACGACGCAGGACGTACCCACGTGCCTCGTTGCCGGGCGTGACACCGTCGCCCATCAGCATCAGACCGCTGCGGACGTGATCGGCGACGACCCGGAAACGCACGTCGTCTGCCGCACTGTCAGGCCCAGTGTTCGCGCCGTACTCCTTGCCGCTGAGTTCGGCCGCCTTCGCGATGACGGGGAACACCTCGTCGATCTCGTACAGGTTGTTCTTGCCCTGCATCAGGTACGCGACCCGCTCCAAACCCATGCCGGTGTCGATGTTCGGATTCGGCAGCGGCTGGACGACGCTGAACTGTTCCTTGCTGACGACGTCGGTGATCTCCTCCTGCATGAAGACCAGGTTCCAGATCTCCAGGAAGCGGTCCTCGTCGACGACCGGGCCTCCGTCGGGGCCGAACTCGGGGCCGCGATCGATGTAGATCTCACTGCACGGGCCGCCCGGCCCCGCAACACCCATGTGCCAGTAGTTGTCCAGCAGCCCGCGACTCTGGATGCGTTCGTCCGGCAGGCCGGCGATCTCACGCCACAGACCGCGCGCCTCGTCATCGGACTCCAGCACCGTGACCCAGACGTCGTCGGGATCGAATCCGAATCCACCGTCGTCCAGCGATCCGGTGATGAGACCCCAGGAGTGCTCGATGGCACCGGCCTTGAAGTAGTCGCCGAAACTGAAGTTGCCGTTCATCTGGAAGAACGTGCCGTGCCGGGTGGTCTTGCCGACCTCCTCGATATCGAGGGTGCGGACGCACTTCTGCACACTCGTCGCGGTCTTCCACGGCGGTGTCTCCTGCCCCAGGAAGTACGGCTTGAACGGCACCATGCCGGCGTTGACGAACAACAGATTGGGATCGTCGAACAGCAGGGGCGCCGACGGCACCACGGTGTGACCGGCCTTCTCGAAGTGGCTGAGGAAGCGCTGGCGGATCTCCGCGGTCTTCATTGCTGCTGCTTTCTGGTGATCTTCAGGTATTGGGTCTGTTCGTGGGTGGCCATGCCGTCGGCAATCTCCCCGCGCAGTTCACGCCAGCCCAGGCCGAGGGCCGACGCCTGGTCGACCAGGCCGGGCACCGAGAGCCGGTAGGCAGCCCGGCGCGCCTTGACCGTGCCATAGGCACCGGCCGCCACGCCGGCCGCGAATACGGCGATCCGCGAGATCATCATTGGCCCACCGCCCGCGGGTAGCCGTGGTCGGTGTCGTCGACGGTTCCCATCCAGTCATCGGGCCGTGCGAGTGTCTCGTGCGGAACGGACCGCAGGGCACGGCGGGCGACCTTGAGTCGTAGAGCACGGCGCCGCTTGTACTCACGGCGCATCAGGGCCGTGATGCGGTCGCGGGACTCCGGCCGCAGAGCGTGGGCGATGCCGTGGACGTACACCGAGACCCGCGCCAGAGGGCGGCTCAGACGGGCCTCGAGAAGATCCTGCTGCGTCAAGGTCGCGACGACACGTCCCTCGACGACCTGCACCGGATGCGATTCGTGTGCTGGACCGATCTGTTCCGGCAGGACCGGTTCGGGTTCCACCGCGACCACCTGGGCGGACCGTTCTGTCCGTTCGGCGTCGACGCGGCGCACCTCTCGCAGAGCGCGCACAGCCACGACCGCGGCGACGACGGCCACCACCGCCACCAGCACGGTCACGACCAGGATCGTGACGTCGACAGGCATGGTGACGAGGTTACTAGGCGGGAGTCGACGGGTCAGTCGCGGTCGTGAAGGATCTTCCGGATCCGGTCGAGTCGTTCGGCGAGCGGACCTTCGTTCCCGTGCGGCCCGGGCAGGTAGTACGTGGTTCGGTCGACCTCGTCCGGTGCGTACTGCTGTGGGACCACGCCCTTGGGGTCGTCGTGTGGATAGGCGTAGTCGTGACCGTGACCGAGCTTCTTGGCGCCGGCGTAGTGCGCGTCACGCAGAGCCGGCGGCACGGTCCCTGCCTTGCCGGCCGACACATCGGCGATGGCGGCGTCGATCGCCCGGATCACCGCATTGGACTTCGGCGCCGTGGCCAGGTGGATCGTGGCCTGCGCCAGAGTGATGCGGGCTTCGGGGAACCCGATCATGGCGACCGCCTGTGCGGCGGCGACCGCCGTCTGGAGAGCGGTGGGATCGGCCATGCCGATGTCCTCGCTGGCGTGGATCATCAGCCGACGGGCGATGAAACGCGGATCCTCGCCCGCCTCGATCATGCGGGCCAGATAGTGCAACGCGGCATCGACGTCGGAGCCGCGGATCGACTTGATGAACGCGCTGATGACGTCATAGTGCTGATCGCCCTGACGGTCGTAGCGGACCGCGGCCTTGTCGACCGCGAGCGCCGCGTCATCGACCGTGATCTCGGTGCGCCCCTGGCTCGTGGCGGCACCGGCCGAGGCCTCCAGATACGTCAGCGCTCGGCGCCCGTCTCCCCCGGCGAGTCGGACCAGATGCTCGCGCGCGTCGTCGGTCAGTGTCACGGTGCCGTTCAAGCCCCGCTCGTCGGTCACCGCACGATCGATGAGCGTGGCGATGTCGTCGTCGGTCAGTCCGTCGAGCGTCAGCAGCAGAGATCGGCTCAGCAGCGGCGAGATGACGCTGAAGTGCGGGTTCTCGGTCGTAGCTGCGATGAGCGAGACCCAGCGGTTCTCGACGCCAGGCAGCAGCGCGTCCTGCTGCGATTTGTTGAACCGATGCACCTCGTCGACGAACAACACGGTCTCGACCCCGTTGGCCAAAGCACGGCGGGCGCCCGCGATCACGTCGCGGACCTCCTTGACTCCCGCGCTGACCGCCGAGACCTCGATGAACCGCCGCTGCGTGTGCTGGCTGAGCAGTGACGCGATCGTCGTCTTGCCAGTGCCGGGCGGGCCCCACAGCAGAATCGTCAGCGGCTGATCGCCATCGATCATCTGCCGCAGTGGCGACCCAGCCGCCAGCAGATGTTCCTGGCCGACCAACTCGTCAAGTGAGCGCGGACGCATCCGCACCGCGAGCGGCGCAGAGGCATACGCATTGCCCGCGAGTGTGCCTCCGGAGTCGGAGCGGACCGATGGCCCCTGATCTGGCAGGTCGAACAGTCCGTCGCTCACCTGGTGAGCCTACCGAGACTTCGGCCCGGCACCGTAGCGATCGTCACCGTTCCTCTGCATCGTCGTCTGCCGCATCGATCAGATCGATGACCTTCAGGTCGTGCAGGTCTCCCGGTTCGACGCTGAGATGACGGAACCGGACCCGCTGGCCTATTCGTGGCGACTTGCCGGTCGTGAACTCGCGGTCGATACGGACTCCGCTCGCCACTTCGGCTGTCACGGTCACATTCCAGTGCGCCGCGTAGTCGCCGTGCGCCGGAACGTCATCGACCCGGATCACCGTGCCCTCGGACAGATAACCGTCGGCGTAGACGGCATCGCGTCGTTTCAGGCCGGTGACGCCCGTGAGGAGTCCGCCCACAGCAGTGAGCCCGATACCCACGAACAGCGCCCACAACGGAAAATCGGCGCCTCGGATGAGGAGGACCAACAGCAGGAACACCCCGACGCCCGCAGCCACTGCGCTCAGCGCCCTGGCGAATCCCCACCAGCGGATCCGTTCCTGCGCCCGTTTCGACCGGCCAGGGTCAGAGGCCGCAGAGGTCATCCGGCGTCGTCCTCTTCGGTCTCCTCCGGGGTGGCGTCGACGCCGGCTTCGGCTCGCTGCTCGGGTGTGATGGGGGCCGGAGCCGCAGTCAGAGGGTCGAAACCGCCGCCGGATTTCGGGAAGGCGATCACGTCGCGGATCGAGTCGGCGCCCGCGAGCAGCGCGACCGTGCGGTCCCAGCCGAAGGCGATGCCGCCATGGGGCGGAGCGCCGAACTTGAACGCATCGAGCAGGAAGCCGAACTTCTCCTCGGCCTCGGCCTCACCGATGCCCATGATCTCGAAGACCCGCTTCTGGACGTCCTCGCGATGGATACGGATCGAGCCGCCACCGATCTCGTTGCCATTGCAGACGATGTCGTACGCCTGCGCGAGCGACTCGCCCGGCGTCGCCAGCGTGGCCGGGTCCTGGGGCGCGGTGAACGCATGGTGCACGGCCGTCCACTCACCGGCACCGACTGCGACATCGCCGGAGTCCAACTCGCTGACCGGCTCGAACATGGGCCAGTCGACGACGAAGCAGAACGACCACGCGGACTCATCGATCAGGTTCTCGCGGCGCGCGATCTCGATACGCGCGGCACCCAACAACTGACGCGAACTCTTGACCGGGCCAGCCGAGAAGTACACCGCGTCGCCGGGCTTGGCGCCGACCGCCGCGACGAGGCCTGCACGCTCGGCGTCGGACAGGTTCTTGGCCACCGGGCCACCGAGCGTGCCGTCGTCCTGGACCAGCACGTAGGCCAGACCACGCGCACCGCGCTGCTTGGCCCACTCCTGCCAGCCGTCGAGAGTACGCCGGGGCTGCGAGGCACCGCCGCTGTGGACGACAGCTCCCACGTACGGTGCCTGGAACACCCGGAACGGCGTGTCCTTGAAGTAGTCGGTCAGCTCGACGAGTTCGAGGTCGAACCGCAGATCGGGCTTGTCGGAGCCGTACTTGCTCATCGCGTCGGCGTACGTGATGCGCGGGAAGGGCGTCGGCAGGTCGACGTCGATCAGCTTCCACAACGCGACATAGATCTCCTCTGCGAGGGCCATGACGTCGTCGGCCTCGACGAAACTCATCTCGACGTCGAGCTGGGTGAACTCCGGCTGACGGTCGGCCCGGAAATCCTCATCGCGATAGCAGCGTGCGATCTGGTAGTACCGCTCCAGACCACCCACCATCAGCAGTTGCTTGAACAGCTGTGGGCTCTGTGGCAGGGCGTACCAGCTGCCTGGACGAAGCCGCGCCGGCACCAGGAAGTCACGTGCGCCCTCGGGTGTGGAGCGGGTCAGGGTCGGAGTCTCAACCTCGACGAAGTCCTGACGGGCGAGCACCTCACGGGCGGCCGCGTTGACCTTCGAGCGCAGCCGGATCGCATGAGCCGGCCCCGACCGGCGCAGATCCAGATAGCGGTGTTTGAGCCGCACCTCTTCTCCGACATCGACGTGATCGTCGATCGGGAACGGCAGAGGAGCGGCGGCGCTCAGGATCTCAACGTCGTCGGCGATGACCTCGATCTCACCGGTCGGGATCGAGGTGTTCTCATTGCCGTCCGGACGCTTCTGCACGGTGCCGACGACCTTGAGGCAGAACTCCGAACGCAGCTGGTGAGCCACCTCCTCACGCACCACGACCTGGACGACACCACTGGCCTCGCGCAGATCGATGAACGCGACGCCGCCGTGATCTCGCCGACGACCGACCCATCCGGCGAGGGTGACCTGGTCGCCGACGTTCGCGGCGGTCAGGGTTCCGGCGTCATGGGTGCGGATCACGGGGTGTTCTCCTCGGTGGTGGCGGGCGTGACGAGCCGCGGTCGCAGGTCGTCGGCGGGTGGTGTCCAGGTCGTCGGGTCAGCGGCGGCCTGCTCCCCCGAGCGGATGTCCTTGATCTCACCGGTGTCGGGGAACCAGACAAACGGTATTCCCCGACGTTCGGCATGGCGAATCTGGTGGCCGAACTTCTGCGGCTTCGGCGCCACCTCGGTGGCGATCCCACGCGCGCGCAGAGCCTGCGCGACCGCGTTGCTGACCGTGCGTGACTCCTCGTTCGGCAGCGCCACCAGAACGGCGCTGGGCACCGAGCGGTCAGCACGCAGTCCATCGGCGAACAGCGGAGCGAGCAACCGTGAGACACCCAGTGAGATGCCGACGCCCGGATACGTACTGCGGTTGTCGCGAGCCAGCTGGTCGTACCGGCCGCCCGAACAGATCGACCCGAGGTGTTCATATCCGGCCATCCGTGTCTCGAACACGGTGCCGGTGTAGTAGTCCAGACCACGGGCGATGCGCAGGTCGGCCGTGACCGTGACGCCGTCGGGGGCCGTTGCGCCTTCAACGACCTGGCGCAGCTCCTCCAGACCCTCGTCGAGCAGCGGATGCTCGACCCCGAGGGCCTGCACGTGGTCGACGAACGATCCGTCCGGCGTGCAGATCTGCGCGACCGCGACGCACTGCGCGGCCTGATCGGCGTTCAGACCCGCATCCGACTGCAGCAGCTCGATGATCTTCTCACCGGGCAGTTTGTCCAGTTTGTCCACGACCTGCATCACGGCAGCTGGTTCGGCAGCGCCCACGCCGAGGTAGAAGCCCTCGAGCACCTTGCGGTTGTTGACCTGCAGCGTCAGGGGCGGGACCGGCAGCCCGGCGAGGGCTTCGGCCATGACCTGGGCGACCTCGACATCGGCATGGAACGGCAGCGTGTCACGGCCCACGATGTCGATGTCGGCCTGCGTGAACTCGCGGAACCGGCCCTGCTGCGGACGTTCGCCGCGCCAGACCTTCTGGATCTGGTACCGCCGGAACGGGAAGTCCAGGTCGTTGGAGTTCTCCACGACGTATCGCGCGAACGGGACGGTCAGGTCGAAGTGGAGGGCCAGTTGGTCCTTGTCGGAGTCGCGCTCGGCCTGGAGACGACGGACCGCGTAGACCTCTTTGTCGATCTCGCCCTTGCGCAACAGTTCGGCGACCGGCTCGACCGCGCGGGTCTCGATACTGGCGAATCCGTGCAGCTCGAACGTGCGACGCAGGTGGTCGAGCACCTGCTGCTCGACGATGCGCTCGGACGGCAGGTACTCAGGGAATCCACTCAACTTCGCCATGTCAGTTCCCGATCAGCTCGGCAAGGAACGGATTGGTCGCGCGTTCCCGACCGATCGACGTCTGCGGGCCGTGACCGGGCAGCACCACGATGTCGTCGTCGAGCGGCAGCACCTTGTCGCGCAGGCTGTCGAGCATCTGCGGATGCGATCCGCCGTTCAGATCGGTGCGGCCGATCGATCCGGCGAACAGGAAGTCGCCGCTGAACATGATCTGCGAGACCTGTTCGGGACCGTCGTAGTCGACGCGGTAGTACACGGTTCCGGGGGTGTGTCCGGGCACGTGGTCGACCGTGATCGACAGCCCGTCGACCTCGATCACGGCCCCGTCGGCCGCGTCGCGGACGTCGGCGGGTTCGGCGAAGTCCGGCAGGTCGGTGATCTGCAGCTGCTGGCGCAGCATCGCGGCGGACTCGTTGGAGATCGCCGCCATCGGATCGGCGAGCAGATGCCGGTCGGCCGGATGGATCCACACCGGACACTCGTACTCGGCGGCGACGTCCTGGGCGCACCACATGTGGTCGAAGTGACCGTGCGTAATCAGCACCGCCTCGGGCTTCAGGTTCTGCTCGGACAGCACCTGCCGGACGCCGTCCATCGCATCCATGCCGGGGTCGACGATCGCGCACCCGGTGCCCGGACCCCGGGCGACGAAGTAACAGTTGGCCTGCAACGGACCGGCGGGGAACGACGTGAGGAGCACGCCCCACAGGGTACGCGAGCCGATCCTCATAGACTGTCCCGCATGACTGATGCGGCGACCCATGCGTGGGGACGGATCGACACCGACGGAAATGTCTTCGTCCGCACCGCCGACGGTGAACGACAGATCGGTCAATGGCAGGCCGGCACCCCCGAGGAGGGGTTGGCGCTGTACGTTCGCCGGTTCGACGGACTGGTGGCTGAGGTCGAGTTGCTCGAGCAGCGCCTGAAGAGCGGATCCGTCGCTCCCGATGACGCCGTCAAGGCCATCGCCAAGGTCCGTGGCCAGATCACCGACGGCGAGGTGATGGGCGATCTGGCGTCGCTGGCGACCCGTGTCGATGCCTTGGAACCTGCGGTCGAGAAGGCGCGCGAGGCACGTCAGGCGCAGAAGGCCGCGCGCACCGCCGAGGCCGAAGCGGGCAAGAACCGGATCGCCGATGAGGCCGAGAAGATCGCGGCCGGGAACGATTGGCGCAACGGTGCCGATCGTCTGCGTGCCCTCCTGGAGGAGTGGAAGGCGCTCCCCCGGCTCAGCAAGTCCGCCGACGACGCCCTGTGGCACCGTTTCAGTTCGGCGCGCACCCAGTACACCCGTCGCCGCAAGCAGCATTTCGGTGAGCAGGCGGTCGCGCGCGAGGGCGCCGCGAAGGTCAAGGAGAAGTTGATCGCCGAGGCCGAGGCGCTGTCCTCGTCGACCGACTGGGGCCCGACGGCCGGCAAGTACCGCGATCTGATGCAGCAGTGGAAGAAGGCCGGCCCTGCGCCGCGCAACGTCGACGACAAGCTCTGGAAGCGGTTCCGGGCGGCTCAGGACGTGTTCTTCAACGCCCGTGACGAGGCGAACAAGCTGCTGGACGCCGAGTACGAGGTCAATGCCGAGAAGAAGCTCGAGATTCTCGCCGAGGCCGAGAAGTTGCTCCCCATCACCGATGCCGATGCGGCACGCAAGGCCTGGCACGACATCGCCGACCGCTGGGAGGCCGCCGGCAAGGTGCCGCGGGCCCGCATCTCGGAGTTCGAGGGGCGCATCCGCAAGGTCGAGCAGGCCGTCCGCGCCGCCGGTGAGCAGGAGTGGAAGCGCACCGATCCGGAGAAGTCGGCTCGCGCCGACGACATGATCTCCAAGCTCGAGCGGGCCATCGCCGAGACCGAGGAGAAGCTCGCGAAGGCACAGGCCGCCGGGGATGCCAAGAAGGTCAAGGACCTCGAGGGCACCCTCGCGTCGAACCGCCAGTTCCTCGAGATGGCCCAGAAGGCACAAGCGGACTACTCGTAGGTCCGCTTCAGTGGAGATGGCGGACTACTCGTAGGTCCGCTTCAGAGGGAATGGCGGACTACTCGTAGGTCCGCTCCCCAACCCCGGTCGCCAGCGACGAAGGAGCGGGTAGGCGCTGGTGGGGGGACGGTGCTCAGTCAAGCCCACGACGTCGCCAGCGCCTACCCGCGCTCGTTCCGCCCCCAAGCTCTCCGCTGCGCTCCGAGCAGGGAGGTGCCCCCAGCGCTGACGACCAGCGGTTTGCGTTCTTGGCTACTGCGTGAGGCGGTAGGCGTCGAAGACACCTTCGACGGTGCGGACGGCCGACATGACGTGGCCGAGGTGTTTGGCATCGCCCATCTCGAAGGTGAACTTGCTCTTGGCCACCCGGTCGCGGCCCGTCACGACCGACGCCGACAAGATGTTGACGTGCTGGTCGCTGATGACGCGCGTGATGTCGCTGAGCAGGCCCGGCCGGTCGAGCGCCTCGACCTGGACCGCGACCAGGAACGTGCTCGCCCCGGTGGGTGCCCAGCGGACCTCGACGAAACGTTCCGGCTGCGTGTCGTGCAGTTCGGTCACGTTGACGCAATCGGTGCGGTGCACCGAGACGCCCGACGTGCGCGTCACGAAGCCCTCGATCCGATCTCCCGGCACCGGCGTGCAGCAGCGCGCCAGCTTGACCATCGCGCCACCGTCCAACCCCTCGACCAGGACACCGGCGTCGGCGCTGAGC
>Ga0182747_1001922_pt1 | contig 15263 bp, 4 predicted proteins | sample eDN3rd30CBELigBY_FD_128526 | JGI IMG/M metagenome (GOLD analysis project Ga0182747, IMG submission 128526) | Enriched backyard soil microbial communities from Emeryville, California, USA - eDNA 3rd pass 30_C BE-Lig BY (version 2) (version 2) | ecosystem: Environmental > Terrestrial > Soil >...
CGACACCGCCAATAACTTCACGGCCGATGGCATCTCGGTCAACGACATCGTCAGCAGCCGATTCACTCCGAATGGCTTCTCTGGCGACATCGAAACCTTCCAGGAAATCAAGGTCATTACCGCCAATTCTTCCGCCGAGTATGCGCAGGTAGCCCAGTTCTCCGCAGTCAGCAAGGCGGGCACCAACGACCTGCACGGGTCTCTCTATTGGGGCAATTTCAACAGCGCCTGGTCTGCGCGCAGCTGGGCCGATCAAACCGATCCGTCATTCACCAATCACAACATGTTCGCGGCCAATGGTGGCGGGCCAGTCTTCATCCCGAAATTCTATGACGGCCGCAATCGCACCTTCTGGTTTGCGTCATACAGCGGCGCTCGCTATCGTGTAGGCAACCGATCATTCCTTATTGTTCCGACTCCGGCCATGCGGAACGGTGACTTCTCTGCCCTTAGCGGACTGATCACTATTACAGATCCGCTGAATAACCAAACTCCATTCGCCAATAACACCATTCCCACCTCTCGCATCAGCAGCATCTCGCGCACTGCGCAGGACATGCTCTACCCAGACCCGAATCAGGTCGGTCAGGGCCAGTTCGCCATGACTAATAACTTCTATGCCGATCCGGGTGGGCGTTTTGATTCAGACGTCTATTCCTTCCGCGGAGACCACCGCATCACCGATAAGAACTTCCTTTTCGTGCGTGTGGGTCTCACCATGCAGAATGGCGATACCTATCGTGGTCCGTTGAAGAATGGCTACGGCCCTGGCAACTACATCAGCAACATCCCGGGCCGCAGTGTGGTCATCTCCGACACGCACTCCTTCACGCCCGCTCTCGTACACGAAATCAAACTGGGCTTCAATCGCACGGTCTTTGAAAACAACGAGATCAACTACGGGAATGATGTCCAATCCGCGCTCGGTATCAACGGCATCAACAATCCGGCCAACGATCCTGCTATTGGGGGCATGCCGCAGTTTAACTTTGGTGGTCGCATCCCCATCGCGACCAGCACTGCCAATAACGCCACGCTCAGCACGCAGAACACATACCAGATCATCGATAACTTCAGCTGGTTTGCTGGACGGCACACCGTCAAGTTCGGTCTGGACATCCGCCATATGCAGGTGAACGACATGAACTCGCCGCTCAGCCTGCGTGGTTCCTACACCTTTGACGATCGGCTCTCTGGTTTGGCCTATGCCAACTTCCTGTTGGGAATGCCTTCCACGAGTGCTCGTGCGATCGCGCGCCCCAATGCCTATCCGCGAAGCAACTCCTTCGGCTTTTACTGGCAGGATGAAATCCGCCTGAACTCCAAAGCCACCTTGAACCTGGGCTTGCGCTATGACTATCAACGCCCCTGGCGAGAGAAGTTCGGACGCGCCTTTACCTTCGATCCCACTACCGGCAACATTGTCACTGCCGGTGATAGCATTCCCACTGACCTAGTGCCGGCTGTGGCTGCGACGCTTCCCATCATCACAGCGGCCCAGGCAGGTATTCCGCAAGATACCCTGATGAATACGGACAACAACAATTGGAGCCCGCGCATCGGTCTTGCCATTCGTCCTTTCGGCAACACCAATACCGTGGTGCGCGCTGGCGTCGGTGTCTATACGCAGATGTGGCCCGGTCTCATCGGAACCCGCGCCACCGGCGGACCCTGGCAGTCCACCGAGTCTTTCAACATCGAAAATGCCAACAGTCCCAGCATCCAATTCCCATCGCCCTTTGCCACCACATCCCAGTTCGCTGGCTTGCAGAGCATCAGTGGTCTCAGCGCCAACTTCCAGAACGAACGTAGCTATCAGTGGAACTTCTCCGTCGGGCAACAGATCTGGGGAACCGCCATCGATATCGGCTACATCGGCACCAAGGTTCTTAACATTCCGTACGTGGAAAATCTGAACCTGCTTCAACCCAGCACCATTCCCTACAGCGACGCGCGCCGTCCCTACTCTCGCTTCAATAGCGTTTCGCTCACCCAAACCGGTGGCTCCTCCATCTACCATGGACTCACCATTCAGGCAGATCGCCGCATCGGCCGTTCGTTGCTTTTCAATCTCAACTACACGTGGGCCAAAGCCCTCACCGATGTCGACCTCCGTTCCGCCAGTGCGGGTATTGAGCAGAATCAATATCAGCGCTATTTGGAACGTGGCGACGATCCCAACATTCGCCGTCAGCAACTCCGCTTCAACTATCTCTACGATCTGCCCTTCGGCAAAGGTCAGCGCTTCCTTTCGGGAATCAACGGCGTGACTAACGCCATTCTGGGCGGGTGGCAGCTTGCAGGAATCACAACCATGTACACGGGCTCCCGTTTTAGCCCTTCCTACAGCAACCGTGACCCTGCAAACACAAACCAGTTCGGTGGACGTCCTGACCGCATTGGCGATGGCAACTTCGATTCTGCCGATATGCGTGACCTCATCCGTAACCGCCAGCCGATTCTGGATGCCAGCGCGTTTCTGCTTCCGGCTGCCGGACGGGGCTACTATGGCAACTCCGCTCGCAACATCCTGACCGGCCCTGGCACGGTTAACTGGAACATGGGTCTGCACAAGAACTGGCTGCTTGGCGGCGACCGCGCCAATCTTCAGTTCCGCTGGGAAATGTTCAACGCCTTCAACCGGGCGAACTTTAACAATCCCGTGCGCGACATCCAAAGCGGTTCCTTCGGTCTGGTCACCACCGCCGGGGCAGCGCGTTCCATGCTCTTCGGTCTACGCTTGGATTTCTAATGAATCGTCGTAAATGGATCACTAGTGCCTCTCTGGGCGCAGTCTCGGTTTCTGCCTTGCAGCCACAAGTGCTGCAGGCGCAGGCCGGGGCTGCGCCCTTGCCTTCTTCAGGCTCTCCCAAAACCAGCACGGCCAAGCCGGCGGGGCCAGGACAACTGCTAAGCGTCACAGATCGCCGCAAGGGCTACCATGAGAATCTTTCTTTCCGCGGGGAAGCCCTTTCGGCGCAGCAATTCCGGAACATCACCACTCGGAGGCAATGGGAAGTTGCTCGTCCCCGCATTCTTGAGTCGCTTCGTTGGGAACTCGGTCTGCCTGACCCCAACAGTAAATCCGACCTGAGAGCTTCCGTCACTGGGCATTTTGCGCGCACCGGCTATTCTGTCGAAAACATCGTCTTCCAAAGCCTGCCCGGCTTCTACGTCACCGGCAATCTTTATCTCCCTGTCGGATCGGACAAACGCGCGGTTCCCGCTGTTGTCTACGTCTGTGGACACTCCCCATCACCGCTCGGGGCTAAGACTTCCTATCAGCACCATGCCATCTGGTTTGCCCGCCACGGCATGGCCGCTTTTGTGCTGGATACCATTGAGTTCGCCGAAATCGCTGCTGCCCATCACGGTACCCACAACCTGGAGCTTTGGAATTGGTTGTCGCTTGGCTATAACCCTGCCGGTCCTGAGGTATGGAACGCCATCCGCGCGCTGGACTATCTGGAGACCCGGCCGGAAATTGATTCGAAGCGCGTCGCCATTACTGGTCGTTCTGGCGGAGGCGCCGTCAGTTGGTTTACCGCCGCTGTCGATGATCGCTTCCAGGTGGCGAGTCCCGTTCACGGAACCTGGACCGTAGGTCCGCACATCCGGAACAACACTGTTCGCGAAAACTGCGACTGCATCTATGTCTGGAATTCCGATCTGTTGGACCTCACCACCATCGGCGCGTTGATTGCCCCGCGCCCCCTCCTGATCGTCAACGGGCTGCGCGATGACTGTTTTCCACCCTCTGGCTATCGGCCCGTGGAAAAACAACTTCGTCAGGTCTACAGTTGGTACGCGGCCCCAGAGAAGATAGACACATTCGAAGACAACACCAACCACGAAGATACTTTCGCGTACCGGAAGGCTGCCAACCTGTGGGTGACTCGCTGGCTCAATGGCCAGCAGCCTGACTACACCGAGGAGGGGATTGCCCCTGAGTCCGATCCTACGGTCTTGCGCGTACTCAATCAGCGACCGTCGGATGCCATCAACGAAGGGATCGATCGTCTCTTCATTCCGCTTCCCCAAACAAAGAAACCGTCCGAAGCAAGCGCCTGGCAATCGCGTCGCGAAGAACTATTGGGTATCTTGAACAATCGTCTGCTGCGTGGCCTCGGCCCTCGCGATGCAGATCCCCGACTCATTCGTACTCCGCTTCGCACTTGGGTCGATCGGTATGCCGACGCTTGGAACATCCAATTCCAAACCGAAGAGCACATGCATGTCACCGGACAACTGTATCTGCCGAAGGTCGGCCAACCCGTAGAGGGTGCTGTTCTCTACATCAAGGGTGGGGAAGATCTGGTTTACGGTATCGACTACGACGACATTCTCTCCATCCTTCCCACGCACGCCATTCTGGTGCTTCGACCTCGCACTGTGGACTATCGGATGACCAATCCGGAACTAGCCGAAACCAAGATGTCCGCGGCGCTCCTCGGGACTACGCTCGAGACGCTGCAGTTGCACGACGTGTTGAAGGGAATCGATGTTCTCTTGCAATCGGGCAAAGAAAGAACAAGTAGCGGCAAACCCAAACTGGGCCTAAGCGTCTATGGACGTCGCGCCATGGCGATGCTCGCTATCTATGCCGGGGCCATCGATAACCGGATAGGCCAGGTGATCGCGGATCGCCCTCCGGAGTCCCATTGGGACGGCCCTGCCATCATGCACGCCCTGCGCTACACCGATCTACCCGAAGTGGCTGCCCTAATAGCGCCTAGGAAGCTGGCCTTCCTTGGTCGGATCCCCAGCGCCTATCAGCAGACAGCATCCTTGGCGTCCCTAACGGTAGGCGCAGAGGGTGCACGCCCAACGGGTGATCGTGTGGTTGACGCTGTCTCCCTGGGTGACGCTGTGCGCAAGCACGGCTAAGAGTCCGCATTCTTATTGAGAGTCTCCCTGCTTTGCTGCCGGGAGGCTCTCACGTTTTCCAAACGATGCCAACGTCCGTATTGCAACAAGCGGCCCTGCTGTCATCCGCGCTCTGCCGTCTCGACGGAGAATCTGGGTTCGTTTCGAAAAACTGGCCAGTTGGTGGCTAAAAATCACTCGATGTATTAGGCCTAGCAATTCTGCGCCCCGTCGGCGTCCCACGTTTGCGAGAAACCGCAGCGACGAATTCGGCATCATACAGGGACTAGCTGGTAGTCGCTTAACCTTTCTGGGTAGCATCTCAAGTTAGTCGAATCGACTCTAAGTTCTTTGTTTAGAGTAAGGAGATGGGGAGTTGGGAGGGGGGAGGAAGAAAGAGAACAGAAAAGTAAAAAAGTTCTTGCACAGGGAGGGAAAAGTTGGCATACTAACAGTTGTGCCGCTGAGACGGCGCGGGGCGGAGAGGGGCCGAAACGGTTGACCTGAAAGGGGAAACTGAGGCGGACCGAGAAGCTGGAGAGGTGGGCAAAAGGGCCTGCTTGAAAGCGGAAGGCTCAAGAGCGGCTGACTCGAGCGAGTTTTGAAACTCAAGGGAGTTGGTAAAGCGGGAGTCAGGAAGCCCGAGGGAGTCAGAGAGGTTGCTGGGGCGCTAGAGATAGTGCGGGAGGCAAGACCCCTGACGAGGAAGGTCTGAGGATGGCGTCTACACGCTGCATCTAGAGGGCCTTGGCTAGCGGGAGGATGGAGCTAACGGAGAGGTTAGCGAGATCTGGGAGCTAGCTGATAAATTCAACGAGATTTCTCTCAGAGAATTGACGTAACGCAAAGGGTTTGTAATCCGATGCTGCACGGACGATGAACTGAGGGATAGGAGAGGCGAGGAGCGGAAGGGTTGAGACCTGGAAGCGAATCGCAGGGAAGATTGAGAGATCTTCTCTCCAAAGGCTGAGAGGTCTTTAGGCAAAGCCGAACGGGGTAGGGAGTGATCCTCCTTCGAGCGTTCAGGATCTTTGAAAATTTGGGTTGGAAGCACGCCTTAATTGATTACTTTGAGGAAGCTTGGGAACTTCGGTTCAGGACTAAAGGATTCTCGAAAGGGGTCCGATAGTTTAAAGGAAGCGGAGATGTTCTTAAGCGACAACAACAGCGCCTGCTTCTAGGAACCGTGGAAACCTCGGCTGGGTGTTCATTTCGTAAGGGATGGATATGACAGAGAGGGGGAAGCGGGGACATAAGGAGTAGGAGAAAAAGATCAAACGAGAGTTTGATCCCGGCTCAGAATCAACGCTGGCGGCGCGCTTAACACATGCAAGTCGAACGAGAAAGGTCTTTCGGGACTGAGTACAGTGGCGCACGGGTGAGTAACACGTGGATACCTACCCTCGAGTGGGGGATAACTCTGGGAAACTAGAGCTAATACCGCATACGATCGAGAGATGAAAGCAGCAATGCGCTGGAGGAGGGGTTCGCGGTCGATTAGCTAGTTGGTGAGGTAATGGCTCACCAAGGCAACGATCGATAGCCGGCCTGAGAGGGCACACGGCCACACTGGCACTGAAACACGGGCCAGACTCCTACGGGAGGCAGCAGTGGGGAATCTTGCACAATGGAGGAAACTCTGATGCAGCGACGCCGCGTGAGCGAAGAAGCCTTTCGGGGTGTAAAGCTCTTACGCCAGGGACGATAATGACGGTACCTGGAGAAGCAGCTGCGGCTAACTACGTGCCAGCAGCCGCGGTAATACGTAGGCAGCAAGCGTTGTTCGGAATTACTGGGCGTAAAGGGTGCGTAGGCGGTTGCCTAAGTTTGGTGTGAAATCTCCCGGCTTAACTGGGAGGGTGCGCTGAAGACTGGGCGACTTGAGTATGGGAGAGGAAAGCGGAATTCCTGGTGTAGCGGTGAAATGCGTAGAGATCAGGAGGAACACCTGCGGTGTAGACGGCTTTCTGGACCAAGACTGACGCTGAGGCACGAAAGCGTGGGTAGCAAACAGGATTAGATACCCTGGTAGTCCACGCCCTAAACGATGCATACTTGGTGTGGGCCTTTCACTGGGTCCGTGCCGGAGCTAACGCGTTAAGTATGCCGCCTGGGGAGTACGGTCGCAAGGCTGAAACTCAAAGGAATTGACGGGGGCCCGCACAAGCGGTGGAGCATGTGGTTTAATTCGACGCAACGCGAAGAACCTTACCTGGGCTCGAACGGCGGACGACGTCTCTTAGAAATAGGAGAGTTTCCTTCGGGAACGGCCGTCGAGGTGCTGCATGGCTGTCGTCAGCTCGTGTCGTGAGATGTTGGGTTAAGTCCCGCAACGAGCGCAACCCTTGTCCTGTGTTGCTAATCTTCGGATGCACTCTCAGGAGACCGCCAGCGACAAGCTGGAGGAAGGTGGGGATGATGTCAAGTCAGCATGGCCTTTATGTCCAGGGCTACACACGTGCTACAATGGGCAGGACAGACCGTTGCAAACCCGCGAGGGGGAGCTAATCGGAGAAACCTGTTCTCAGTTCGGATTGCAGGCTGCAACTCGCCTGCATGAAGCTGGAATCGCTAGTAATGGCAGATCAGCATGCTGCCGTGAATACGTTCCCGGGCCTTGTACACACCGCCCGTCACATCACGAAAGTGGATTGTACTAGAAGTTCGCAGGCTAACCCGCAAGGGAGGCAGCGACCCAAGGTGTGATTCATGATTGGGGTGAAGTCGTAACAAGGTAGCCGTAGGAGAACCTGCGGCTGGATCACCTCCTTTCTAAGAGAGGACGTGGGTGGAGGCAAGCGCGGCGAGGCCGTTGTCGGAAGACAACAGTCAGGACGATAATAAATGCGTCCGTACGCCAATAGCGCAATGAAAGAGGTAGGTAATGAGCTTGCTCAATATCTACTAGCCAATCGTTCCACTCCACAAGTTGATCGCGATCTCTTTCGTCCCGCTTCGACAAGCATCCGCGAACCTGCCAAGAGCAGGATCCAAAGTAATCGTAAGAGTGTAAGAGGAGAGTCGATCTCGCAAGAGATAGAGACAATCCGATGACGACATTCTGGCGAGTTTCCAACCCATATCTCTCCGACAAGTAAGGTCACGGAGAACCGAGCATTCTGAAGATATTCCTAGAATGTCAACAGCATGCGGAGTTTGTATGTGACCAGCGAAACCGGGCCGGCAAGGATGGCTGAAGGGGTTCCTGAAAGGGAAGCTCGAAGGCAATCTGAGTAAAGCCTAAACTGGGGCTGTAGCTCAGCTGGGAGAGCGCCTGATTTGCATTCAGGAGGTCACCGGTTCGATCCCGGTCAGCTCCACCAATCACATGGTGGAAGAAGGACCAGGGCAGCAAATGCTATCGAAAGAATGGCATTAAGAAGCAAAAGCTGCAGAAACGGTAAGCAAACCAGAGGGCCTGTAGCTCAGTTGGTTAGAGCGCACCCCTGATAAGGGTGAGGTCAGTGGTTCAACTCCACTCAGGCCCACCAATGTTTAGGAACAAATGCTTTAACGGCTGCCAACCCAAATACTTGACGGAATGTTATCTAGTGAAACACTAGCTAGCAAAACACAGCTTGTTTCGAAAGGTAAGCACTTTCTAACGGATTCGAATAGGAATCGGTAGAGAGTGATTATTTCTCGGCACAAGCAACAGCAGAGCACGCGAAAGCGGAAGCTGCTGGTGCAGGAGAGATCTTTGACAACTGAAGGATGACGGGCAATAAACTGCAAGGGCGCCCGAGAAGAGGTGAAAGCCTCTTGGTAAGCGAATGCTTAGTGATAAGCAGGCGTGAGCTGAGAAGGTGGAAGCAGCTTCTGCGGGTACGTTCTGAGAGTTTGAAATCAAGTCCGATTTGAAGATCGGGAAATGAAATTGCCAGGTCAGTTGCGGCTGAATCCAAACGGAAGCGGGAACGTGAAAGCGAGAACGTGAAAGTGAGGAGGCAGTGGTAGCAGAGCTGGGAAATTTTATGGTCAAGCTACTAAGGGCGTGCGTGGGGATGCCTAGGCACAGGAAGGCGAAGAAGGACGTGGCCAACTGCGAAAAGCTTCGGGGAGCGGTAAGCACGCATTGATCCGGAGATGTCCGAATGGGGGAACCCACCGAGTGTGAACACTCGGTATCTCGCGTTGAATATATAGACGCGAGAAGCGAACTCAGGGAAGTGAACCATCTCAGTACCTGAAGGAAAAGAAAACAACCGTGATTCCGAAAGTAGTGGCGAGCGAAATCGGAGGAGCCTAAACCAGATGATTGGCAACGAGAGTCTGGGGTTGCAGGACCACAAATACTAGATGATTGAGTAAGCAATTGCTAAATCATCTAGTGTGCAAAGAGGGATAAGAGCGCGTTAATTGAATGACCTGGAAAGGTCAGCCATAGAGGGTGACAGCCCCGTAGGTGAAAATGCAATCTTCCTTTGAGTGGCTCCTAAGTACCGCGGAACACGAGAAACTCTGCGGGAATCGGCCGGGACCATCCGGCAAGGCTAAATACTCACCTGTGACCGATAGTGAACCAGTACCGTGAGGGAAAGGTGAAAAGAACCCCTGCGAGGGGAGTGAAATAGTAACTGAAACCGCACGCCTACAAGCAGTCGAAGGGCTATGATCCGCAAGGACAAGCCTGACGTCGTGCCTATTGAATAATGAGCTGGCTAGTTATTCTTCGTGGCAAGGTTAAGCGAAAGCGAGCCGAAGCGAAAGCGAGTCTGAACAGGGCGTTCAGTCGCGGGGAATAGACGCGAAGCGGGATGATCTACCCTTGGCCAGGATGAAGGACGTGTAACAGCGTCTGAAGGTCCGAACCAGTGTTGGTTGAAAACAGCTTGGATGAGCTGAGGGTAGGGGTGAAAGGCTAATCAAATTCCGTGATAGCTCGTTCTTTCCGAAATAGCTTTAGGGCTAGCCTCGTATGGTCCGTTCCGGTGGTAGAGCACTGATAGAACTAGGGTCCTTCCCAGGATACCGAATTCTGCCAAACTCCGAATGCCGGAAACGTGTAGTACGGGAGTCAGACAGCGGGGGCTAAGCTTCGTTGTCGAAAGGGAAACAGCCCAGATCACCAACTAAGGTCCCCAAATCGATGCTAAGTGGGAAAGGAAGTCGGGAGACTCAGACAGCCAGGAGGTTGGCTTAGAAGCAGCCATCCTTTAAAGAAAGCGTAATAGCTCACTGGTCGAGTCGCCCGGTGCCGACAATATAACGGGGCTCAAGCATCGTACCGAAGTTGTGGGTTCGGTACTTCTTAGGAAGTACTGAGCGGTAGGAAAGCATTCCTTGTGCAGTGAAGATAGACGGGAACGACTATTGGAGCGCAAGGAAGAGACTCTGCCAGCATAAGTAGCGAGAAACTAGGTGAGAACCCTAGTCGCCGAAAGTCTAAGGATTCCTGAGAAAGGTTAATCCGCTCAGGGTTAGTCGGAGCCTAAGGTGAGGCCGAAAGGCGTAGCCGATGGACACACGGTTAATATTCCGTGACTTGCTATGTTCGATCAAGACCGATGGGGGGACGCGGCCTCAAGCTGATGCATGCAATGGTTCTTGTGCATCGGGGAGAGGAGGTTCGGAGAGGCAAATCCGCCGAGCCGTCCGCCAGGAAAAACCTCTAAGGAGAGCATGGCAATCCGTACCACAAACCGACACAGGTGGACATGATGAAAATTCTCAGGCGCTCGGGTGATGGTATGTTCAGGAACTAGGCAAAATAGCTCCGTAACTTCGGGAGAAGGAGTGCCCTCGCGAGAGGGTCGCAGCGAAGAGTCTCAGGCGACTGTTTAACAAAAACACAGGTCTCTGCTAAGTCGAAAACGACGTATAGGGGCTGACGCCTGCCCGGTGCCGGAAGGTTAAAAGGAGAGGTTAGCCGCATAGCAATATGTAGCGAAGCTTTGAATTGAAGCCCCGGTGAACGGCGGCCGTAACTATAACGGTCCTAAGGTAGCGAAATTCCTTGTCGGGTAAGTTCCGACCTGCACGAATGGCGTAACGATCTGAGAACTGTCTTAACATGCCGCCCGGCGAACTTGTGGTCCCGGTGAAGACGCCGGGTGCCCGCCACTAGACGAAAAGACCCCGTGCACCTTTACTACAACTTATCAATGATTCGCGGTGCAGTCCGCGCAGGATAGGTGGGAGGCTTTGAATCCGGACTCTTGGGTTCGGAGGAGCCAACGGTGAGATACCACCCTGACTGTATTGCGAATCTAACCTACTACCCTGAATCGGGTAGAGGGACATTGGTAGGCGGGTAGTTTGACTGGGGCGGTCGCCTCCCAAATAGTAACGGAGGCGCGCGATGCTTGGTTCAGGCGGTTTGGAAATCCGCCATTGAGTGTAAAGGCAGATACCAGGTTGACTGCGAGACCTACAAGTCAAGCAGGTACGAAAGTAGGCCTTAGTGATCCGGTGGTCCCGCATGGAAGGGCCATCGCTCAACGGATAAAAGGTACGCCGGGGATAACAGGCTGATCGGAGTCAAGAGTTCATATCGACGCTCCGGTTTGGCACCTCGATGTCGGCTCATCGCATCCTGGGGGTGTAGAAGCTCCCAAGGGTTAGGCTGTTCGCCTATTAAAGCGGTACGTGAGCTGGGTTCAGAACGTCGCGAGACAGTTCGGTCTCTATCTGTGGTGGGCGTAGGAGATTTGAGGGGGCTTGCCTTTAGTACGAGAGGACCGAGGTGAACGAACCTCTTGTGATCCAGTTGTCCCGCCAGGGGCATCGCTGGGTAGCGAAGTTCGGTCTGGATAAGCGCTGAATGCATATAAGCGCGAAACCTTCCCCAAGATAAGATCTCCCTGAAGGGCCGTGGAAGACTACCACGTTGATAGGACGGATGTGGAAGCACAGTAATGTGTGAAGCTTACCGTTACTAATCGCCCGTTCGGCTTGACCATAAAATTTTCCATCCCTGTTGCTCCTTCCTTACATGCTCCGCATGCTCTAGGAAGGCCCGCAACTCCGATCGAAAATCCAAAGGTCTTCAATACGTCTTTGTTTCGATTCTCAGAATCCCTTTCTGTTCTAGTCCCGTCATCCTTCAGTTCCCTCAAAGCTTACTCTGAGGTTCTTCTCTCTGAGAATACCTCTACTCCTTGCCGAAATCGCTTTGGGTGACCATAGCGAGGGGGTTCCACCCGTTCCCATCCCGAACACGGTAGTTAAGCCCCTCAGCCCCGATGGTACTGCATGCGTAAGTGTGTGGGAGAGTAGGTCGTCGCCCATTTAATTCTTGTAGATGAACCCTCCCTTGTGGAGGGTTCTCTCGTTTCTCTCGAGCCTGCCTCCACCGCGGCTCTCTTCTGAAAACCCGGCGGCCGCAAGGTATTTCTTCCCTTCACTTTGCCTTCCCTTGGCACGGAGATCTTTCCGAGTGGTGCGCGTCAACCTGTGTTATCCTGACAGACAGTACAAGGATAAATACGCACGGACAAAGGAGTAGTGACCACCGGATGGCACTCGCAACGGAAGCAAAGCAGGAGATTATCTCCAATTATCGTCAGCACGACACGGACACCGGATCGCCGGAAGTTCAGGTGGCTATTTTGAGCCGTCGCATCGTGGAACTGACCGAACACTTCAAAGAGCACAAGAAAGATCACCATTCCCGTCGCGGCCTGTTGACCCTGGTTGCTCAGCGTCGTCGTCTTCTCGTTTATTTGAAGCGGAAGAGCCCGGCACGCTATGCAGAAGTAATCCAGCGGTTGGGAATTCGCCGCTAACGCGGCCCCGCGCGCAGAGCGTTGGGTTTACCGCGACTGCACTGGATCTACATTCCACCTCTCGCCGCAGCCAAGGCTCTTCGTGTATCTGTCGCCAACGCCCCTTAGCGGGGGCGTTGGCATTCGTGTTTTTGTTCCCCAGTGCTTTAGGGGATTCCCACCTCCCGGTCCCGTTGCTCCAAAGTCGAAAAGGATATCACGATGCACCATACCGTTACAGTTGACCTTGGCAACCGCCAGATCACATTGGAGACTGGCAAGTTAGCGAAGCAAGCGAACGGCTCGGTAGTCGTCCGCTGTGACGACAGTTTAGTTTTGGCTACGGCTTGTGCCAGCCCTACCCCTCGCGCCGGGATCGATTTCTTCCCGCTGACGGTGGATTACCGTGAGTACTACTACGCCATGGGCAAGATCCCTGGCGGCTTTATTAAGCGGGAAGGCCGCCCTTCTGAAAAGGAAGTGTTGACCTCCCGCCAGATTGATCGTCCGATCCGCCCCCTGTTCCCCCCCACGTTCCGTAACGAAACCCAGATCATTGCGATGGTGATGAGTGCGGATCCAGAGCATGACACCGATACGCTTGCCATGGTTGGCGCGGCGGCGGCGCTCGCGATTTCTGACATTCCCTTCCACGAGATTCTGAGTGCGGTCCGTGTTGGTATGGTGGACGGTGAGTTCATCCTAAACCCCACTTTCGACGAACTGCGCGCCTCGACGTTGAACATTACCGTTGCCGGCACTGATCAGGGCATCGTGATGGTGGAATCTGGCGCGAAGATCGTAAGCGAAGACACAATTGTCGACGCGATTGATTTCGGCCACGCTGCGTGCAAGAAAATTAATGCCGCGATCCGCGAATTGGTTGCCAAGGCTGGCAAGCCGAAGTTGGCTGTTCCTGCAGCTGTAACGGACGACGCGCTGGCCAAGCAGATTGATGATCTGATCCATGAAGAGCTGAAAGACGCTCTCAATACGGAGAAGTATCAGAAACTGGAAAGTTATGCCCGTGTTGCGGCTGCCAAGGAGAAGGCGGTTGCTAGCGTTCCCGAGGAAGAAACGGAACGCCGGTCTCTCGCTGGAAAGCTCTTTACCGAATTGAAGGAAAAGATCTTCCGCGAGCAGATTCTGGACGACAAGCGCCGTCCAGATGGCCGCGCATTCGACAAGCTGCGTAACCTGGAAGCCGAAGTGGGCTTGTTGCCCCGCGTTCATGGCTCGGGTCTGTTCACCCGCGGTGAAACACAGGCCCTGGTTTCGGCAACCCTCGGCTCGAAGGAAGACGAACAACGCATGGAGACGCTCGATGCGGCCGTAACTTCCAAGCGTTGGATGCTTCACTATAACTTCCCGCCGTTTAGCGTGGGTGAAGTGGGCTTCCTGCGTGGGCCTGGTCGGCGTGAGATTGGCCACGGCGCTCTCGCTGAGCGTGCCGTTCTGGCGGTTCTTCCTCCGGAAGAAGAATTCCCCTACACCATGCGTGTGGTCAGCGAGATTCTGGAATCGAACGGTTCCAGCAGCATGGCCTCAGTCTGCGGCGCCAGCCTGGCGCTGATGGATGCGGGCTGTCCGCTGAAGGCTCCCGTGGCAGGTATCGCCATGGGCCTAGTGAGCGATGGAGATCGCTACGCGGTTCTCACCGACATCGCCGGCGCCGAAGACCACTACGGCGATATGGATTTCAAGGTAGCAGGCACCTCCGAGGGCATCACCGCTCTGCAGATGGACATCAAGGTGCCCAACGTCACAACTGCGGTGATGCGTGAAGCTCTGGCGCAGGCACGTAAGGCTCGTCTGGAGATTCTGGATGTGATGGCTTCCGCGATCAATACCCCACGTGTTGAGATCTCTGATTACGCCCCTCGTATCTACACCACCACCATCCCGACCGACAAGATTCGTGAGCTGATCGGACCCGGTGGAAAGGTTATCCGCGGCATCGTGGACGCCACGGGAGTGAAGATCGACGTGAACGATGATGGCATTGTGAATGTGTTCGCCAGTGACGGGGAGCGCGCTCGCCAGGCCCTAGCAATGATTGCTGACATCATGGCCGTCGCCGAAGTGGGCAAGACCTACCTTGGCAAGGTGGTTCGTATCGCTGAGTTCGGCGCCTTTGTGGAAATTTTCTCCGGCACTGACGGCTTATTGCACATCAGCGAGATCGCCGAAACGCGAATCAAGAACGTGCGCGATGAACTGAACGAAGGCGATCAGATTCTTGTGAAGGTGCTGGCTATCGAAGGCAACCGGATCAAGCTTAGCCGTAAAGCTGTGCTCAAGGAACAGCGTGAGAAAATGGCTTCTGCCGAAGAGTAAATCGTACTCTTTGCAAGGCTGGTTATTAGAACGAGAAAGGGGCTCAGCCAACGGCTGGGCCCCTTTCTCGTTCTACTCTTAACTACAGAAAACACACCAAGTTTGGCTGATTTCTACGCCTGTTTACTTCTCGAAAACTCCTGTAACTTCGTGGATTTAAGGTGTCTTTGCTCATGCAAAGCTGTCATCGTGAAGAAGACAAAGAAAGAGAAGTGAATGACTTCACCAACAGTCTCTGATAGAGCACTGCGGTTTCTTCAACACCTAGAGGCTTCCGCCAATCCTGAGTACTCCCTCCCGATCTTTGATGACAGAAACACTGAAGTTTGGCATGTCGGAGACACGCTAAACGCG